>Ga0222650_1000732_pt1 | contig 22546 bp, 23 predicted proteins | sample AntAcemetagen367_FD_179820 | JGI IMG/M metagenome (GOLD analysis project Ga0222650, IMG submission 179820) | Saline water microbial communities from Ace Lake, Antarctica - #367 | ecosystem: Environmental > Aquatic > Non-marine Saline and Alkaline > Saline | place: Antarctica: Ace Lake... | reverse complement strand
TCTCCATGCCGAGGGCTTTTTTGAGCATCTCGTAGCCGTCTTCCTTGAGATAAGTCTTGATGGAGGTGTCCCAGCCTTTGCGATCGATGTTTTTGAAGATCAGGCGGTGCTCCTTTTCGTGAGGTTCCTTGCCGGGGAGATAAGTGATGTCAGACATGGGAGTTGGGGTGGGGAGGGAGATTAACGGTTATATTTGGCGATAAGATCTGGGGCTTTCTCAGCGGTGACTCCCTCGTGGAAATCGTCATTGACGAGACAAACTGGGGCGGTGCCGCAGGAAGCGAGGCACTCGGCGTATTCGACCGAGTAGTTCCCGCAAGGGGAGACCGAAATAGGGTCTGTGTGAGCGTCTGAACCACTGCGGTCGATCCCGGTGAGATCACAAAGCTTGGCCATCAGTTCATAAGAGCCACCCATGGCGCAGGAAAGGGTCCGGCAGACGCGGAAGTGGAGTTTACCGGGGGCCTTTTGGCGAAAACCGGGATAGAAAGTGACGACTTCGACGACCTTGATCGGGGCAATGTCGAGTTTCTTGGCAACCCATTCGATGGACTCTGGGCTAATGAAGCCGTGGCGGTGCTGGACCTCGTGGAGAAGAGGAAGAACGGCCGAGCGTCTTTGCTCTTCGGGATACTGCGAGATCCGCTGATTGGCACTCTTCTCGAGTTCCGAAGTGGCCTCGAACGGCGGGAAATTGACGGTGCCAGGGGTGACTGGCGAATGCACGTTCTTCTCGAGAACCGTGGGTTTTGACTCGTTGGTATCGGAATAATTCACTTGGCCGAGATTGATGGATTGGGGTGTCGGGACATCTCGTTTTGAAGGAGAGTAGAGGCGAACGTAATCCACCTTGGTTCGCTCGATTGAGCGAGGGCGGGGGACCACGAATTGAGAACTCACCTTGGGAGAAATCAGTTAAAAAGAAAAAGAGAAATTAGCGATCGCACTCTCCCATGACGAAGTCGAGTGAGCCGAGAATGGCAGGAATATCGGAAACCATGTGGCCTTTGAGAAGCTCGGCTGCGATGCCGAGATTGACGAAGGATGGGGCACGGATTTTGAGGCGATTGGGAACGCCACCGCCTTTGGAATGAATGTAGAAGCCGAGTTCGCCTTTCGGGTTCTCGGCGGCAAAGTAGACTTCACCTGCTGGAGCATCGATGCCTTGGGTGGCGACGATGAAGTGGTGAATGAGTTCCTCCATCGACATCGCGACTCGTTCCTTATCGGGGAGGGATGACTTGGTGTCTCCGACGTTGATCTCGCCTTCGGGGAAGTTCGCGAGAACCTGGCGGACGATTTTAATGGACTGGCGCATCTCCTCCATACGGACGAGGTAGCGGTCATAACAATCACCATTTTCGCCGACGGGGATGTCGAAATCGTATTTCTCGTATCCGAGGTAAGGGCTGTCCTTGCGGAGGTCGCGGGCAACTCCACAGGCGCGCAGATTTGGGCCGGTCATGCCGTAGCTTATGGCATCTTCTTTGCTGATGACGCCGACATCATACATGCGTTCGAGGTAAATCCTGTTCTTGTTCAGGAGTCCGGCGATCTCACCGATGGTGTGTTCGCATTCGTCCAGGAACTTGAGGATCTCCTTGTCCAATCCCTCGGGGATGTCGCGGATTTGGCCGCCCACGCGGGTGTAGGAGGTCGTGAAACGAGCGCCGGTCAGTTGCTCGCAGAAGTTGTAGATCTTTTCACGCTCGGCAAAGGTGTAGAGGAAGACGGTCATTGCGCCCACGTCCATGGCACACACCCCGACTCCGAGCATGTGGGAGGAGATCCGGGCAAGTTCGCAGCAAAGGACGCGAAGAGCCTGTCCACGGGGTGGCAGTTCCCAGCCCATGAGTTTTTCGACCGCGCAGGCGTAGGCTACGTTATTGGCAAGGGGCGCGAGGTAGTCTAGGCGATCCGTGTAGGGCACGAACTGGTTGTAGTGCATGCTCTCGGCAATTTTTTCATCACCGCGATGCAGGTAGCCGATGTGAGGCTCAGCCTTCTCGATGATTTCGCCATCGAGTTCTAGAACCAAACGGAGAACTCCGTGGGTTGCCGGGTGTGATGGGCCCATGTTGAGCACCAACTTTTCGCCGAGGACATCATCGGTCTCAGTTTGATAATCGGTGAGGGCTTTCGCTGCAACCGCAGCAGCATCCGGGGCCTCGTAGGTGGTGGTTTCACTCATATTACGACATCGGGATGAAACTCTCGATATACCGGGCTCGCAAGGACTTTGTGAAATATTTCACAAAGTCGCGATCATTCCCGCCATTAGTAGGATGGGGGGAGGAGGGTGACTCGGGTCGGATCGTATTTATCGGAAGGAGCAAAGAGCCATCCGGGGTTCTTGGCGATGAGTTCGTAGTGGGTGAGGAGGAACTCGGGGAGGAATTGGTTGGAGTTCGGTTCGTAGAGTTCACGGCCGGTGTAGCTCCCGTAGATTCTGTATGCAAAGTTGTTGTCCGACCCATATCGTTCTTCGAGACCTCCTTCGGGAAAGCGGTCGGGATTTTCTTTCTGCGATTCGTTGAAGATGACGAGCCGGGCCTTTTTGGCGGATTGTCCGGGTTCTCGGAGATATCCCCAGAAGCGCGTTTTTTTGACGAAGTAGCGTCTGCCGTAATAGAAATCTCCGCGCGCTTCACTGGAGATTTGCCCCTTGCGGGTCGCGGCTGTCGGCAACTCCCCCATGTTTCCAGGCCCGGCGGGTGTGCTTGAGCAGGACGCGAGAAAAGGGAGAATGAGAGCAAGGAGGAGGGCGCGCATGTCGTGAGATTGATCAGTTCCGATTAGGGCGGTCAAGCCTCGCGGTAAGACGAAAAAAAACTCCCGCTTGAAAGATGGGCACCTCTGACGCTTATTCACGTCATGAATTTGACACGGACAGCCTACGGGACTTGGAGCGGCGGACGGTTTATGCACTTCGGCGAGGTGCTCGATGAAAAGCGCTACCAAGAGTGCATCCGAGTGGCATACAAGTCCGGGATCCGGACTTTTGTGACTGCTGATGTCTACGGCCAAGGGAAGGCTGATGCCGCTTTGGGTGAGGTTTTAGCGGAATATCCGCGCGAGAGCTTCTGCCTCGTGGGGATGCTGGGCCATGATTTTGTGGACGGTGTGCGGGAGGGAAGTAAGGGTTACCCGAGATTTACCAGTCCATCGCTGCGAACCGAGGCGGGTTATCATGATTTCCTGCGTCGGGCTTGCGAAAGCTCGCTGAAGGATTGTGGCACCGATTATTTCGACCTCGTCATGCTGCACAATCCCGATGAAATCGGTTACACCAACGATGCCGTTTGGAAGGGGATGAATGCGCTCAAGGAAGAGGGTCTGGCCCACCGCTTGGGGATTGCCCCGGGGCCGGCGAATGGTTTCACGCTCGATCTTCTCCATGTTTTTGAAAATTTCGGGGATGTTCTCGACTGGGCCATGATTATTCTCAATCCGCTTGAGCCGTGGCCGGGTCAGCACGTGCTAAATTCAGCCGTCGCCAACAAGGTCGATATTTTGACCCGGGTCGTCGATTACGGTGGGCTTTTTCACGGGGACATGAAGCCGGGGCACGTTTTCCGTCCTGGCGACCACCGGAGCTACCGGCCCGAGGGCTGGGTGGAGCGCGGGAATGATGCCATGGCTCCCATGAAGGCGATTGCCGAGAAACATGGTCTGAGCATGATCCAGTTTGCTTCGTTGTGGAATCTTTCGCAAGATCCCGTGAAGTGTGTCGTGCCGACCGTGATTCAGGAAGCCGGTGATCATGCCGTGCCGATTGAGGACAAGATCCGCGACTATGCCGCGACGTCGGAGGATTTCCGGTTTTCAGCCGAGGAGATCGAGACGATTCGTGCGATGGGTGATAACACCGGTTGCATGGCGTTGAAGGGAGCGAGCCAAAGGCATGACGGTCCTTGTGATCGTCCTGATGAGTGGCCCATGCGTGATGATTTGCTGGAGTTGGCAGGGCAGTATGGCTTGACCAAGGAGTGGTAGTCAGCGTGGCTTTTGTCTTCTGAGGGCGAGGAGCTTTGCTTTCCGTTCGTCCTCTAGGTGAAAGTGTCTTGCAAATAGATCTTCCAGGATTTCGTCATCTGCCGATGTGGATCGAGCGATAAATTCGAAGGCCGCTTGAAAATGGCCTGCCTTGTTTTGGGCTGCTCTGTGCAGATGGGCGAAGGCCCATGAATCGGGGAGATATTCTTTATTTTGAACAATCCAATCCTCCGATGCCTGTGGTGATATTTTTGCGAGAGTGCTCAGGCAGTTTGTGATCACAAAATTCAAGCTTAATTCGCGTGGGTCCAGGTTGGGATAGACTTGGTCAGTGAAGCCCATCACTTCTGATGCCAAGTGGTAAGTGTGGACCCACTCAATGAAAGCGAGAGCTTCTTCTCTCGTGGTCATTCCCGCTAAAATTCCAGTAATGGCATGTGCCCGAAGTTGAGAACTCGGCCTATTCGATCTGTCTATGATTTCATTGAGAAACGGCAACACCGATTCGGGATGATTGCGTTGTAAACCGGCGAAAAAGCTGATTGCGCAATCGGCGGAATAATCAATCTGCTCTGCTTTTTGGTAGAATTTAGCGATGGCTCTCCAGCCCTCTGCTGGGTTGCGCATGGGCAAGATGGTTGAGAAACATTCTATTCCTAAAACGAGAGGTATTATCGTCACCGAGCATTTTGTAGAGTTCGTGCGGTTCTGGGTTTGGGATTCGCTGCCAGAGTTCATCGATGACAGCTTCTGCGGGAATTCGCCAAGTTTGATACGGAGAATCTTGTATTTCCTGTAAGGTGTCCAGAAGGGCGAGCATTTCATAGAGTTCGTCGTTGCCTGCATGTTCCAAGGCCGAATTAAATTTGCCTAATTGAATGGGGCTTGGAGGGCTGGTGGTTGGATTTTTGATGAAATGTCGGAACAAAGCATGAGGGCCCGTTTTTCCGGGTTCGCAGTCGCATGAGGGCATCGCGATGCTGGCAAAGGGGGCGAGGAGGAAGCGGGGCATTTGTCGAAGATTACGGAGATGCAAATCAAAAGGCGATGATCGGGCCTTGTTCGTTTCCCCCCTTGAGGCGTGGGACCGGAGCGTTGCGGTTAAGAACCCCGTAAGACAAAAAAGCCCGGGAAGGAGTCCCGGGCTTTTTGGAAAATGGAGCGCTTGCTTTGGCCTGAACCTGATTAGGTGTTCGGGTCGATGATGACGACGTCGCCGGGCTGGATGTCCGGGTAGCCATCGGGCGAATAGCCGTGGGGGCGCATGGTGGCGATGTATTGGCCGCTGGGATCGAGGCGATCGATTTCGATGGTCCCAACGATGCCGGTGTTGCGGCGGATCGCGAGCACTTTGCCAGGCTGGAAGTTAGGGGCCGAGGAGGTCGGCATATAGATGACAAGGGCGTTTTCCTTGCTGGCAGAGACGACACTGCCCATGTTCATGGCCATTTGGATTCGTTTTACGGCCATGCGCTGTTTGATCGATTCTTCCGTCTCTTCGGCAAAGGCCTCTTCGTTCTCCTGTGCGAGGCCATCATTGACTTCCTGAAGATCGGCGATCTGTTGCTCAAGCTCGATTCTTTCGTTTTCGGCAAGTCCCGATTCGGTGGCGACCGGACCAGGGGTCATGGGCAGAGGGGCGGGGGGCGTGGCGGGAGGAATGGGGTAAACCGAGCGAGTGGCGCGAAGTTGGCTGAGCTCGAGAGCCCGGGTTTCGTCCTTCATTTTCGTCATTTCGTCCTTCAATTTTGCCAGTTCGGCCTGACTGTCAGAGGTCTCGCGACCCTTTGAGAAGCCCCCGAAGGAGAGGGCGAAGGCAACAACAATCAAGAGAGAGGTTGTTCCGAGCAGGATATTGGTGGTGTTCATAGGTGGTGGCGGAAGTTTATAGGGAGATTTGCTGATTTGTCAAAAACGGATCTTTTCTTATCTCGTCCCTCTTGCGTTCAGAAAAAGAGGCGGTTAAGGTCACGCCATGATAAGTGTTTTTGAAGTTTTCGCAGTGCAAGCGGCTTTATTTGGAATCCCGATGAACTACTGGGTGATTCTGGGAGGCTCGATGCTTTTGAGCTGGTTGGTGGGGAGGAAGCTGAAGAGCCGCTTTCGTGAGCACTCGATGGCTCCTTTTGCCTTGAGTGGTCGCGAAGTTGCCGAGAGAATGCTTGCCGATGCTGGTATTCGCGATGTCCGCGTCATTAGTGTGCCGGGGCAGCTGACGGATCATTACAATCCAGCGGATAAAACGGTAAACTTAAGCGAGGCGGTCTTTAATCATCGCAACGTAGCCGCAGCGGCGGTGGCGGCCCACGAATGCGGGCACGCGGTGCAACACGCGAAGGCTTATGCCTGGTTGACCTTGCGCTCGGCAATGGTTCCGGTGACGAATATCGCCTCAAACATGATGAATGTCATCTTTATGATCTCCATGGTCGGGATGTTTTTCTTAAATATGCCGGGGCTTCTCTGGTTGTTCGTAGGATGTTTGGCGGTGACGACTTTATTTGCCTTTATCACATTGCCAGTGGAATTTGACGCCAGTAAACGTGCTCTTGTCTGGATGGAAGGAAGCGGGATCGCGGCCTCAATGGACCAAGGCCGTGCCCGGAATGCTCTTTTTTGGGCCGCCATGACTTACGTTGTCGCCGCTCTTTCATCGCTTGCAATGCTGTCTTACTACCTTATCCAGATGTTCGGTGGGAGTGACGACTAAGATTCAACCGATCGACTTGGGTGGACTTTACCGAAATTGACCGCGAGGACTTCCGCAATCTTCTGAGTGAGATTGCCGAGGGTCATATGCCTTTTGGGAAGTATGGGCCGGAGCACTATCCACCCCGTGGGGTGCCTTTAACCGATCTCCCGCCCGAGTATTTAGGTTGGTTCGCTGAACGGGGGTGGCCTAAGGGAAGGCTGGGCGAATTGATGTCGATGGTCTCGGAGATCAAGGCGACAGGCGCAGACCAAGTTTTCGAGCCGATCCGGCGGGCCCGCGGGGGTCGAGTTTCGGTGCGAAAAAGACGGCCAAATACCGACTTTTAGACGTCTTAGCGATAGACGAAGTCGGCAACAACAAGTCGGTGGTCGGTGTGGGGACGCTTGAAGGTGCGGGAACGCACGGGGACAAGTTTGTCGGAGCAATAGATGTGGTCGATTCTCAAAAGAGGCAGAGCGCGGTGGTAGGTGTTTCCCCACCCGGTGCCGACAGTGCCGAAGGCATCGCTGAATTCCTTATCCATGATGCGGTAGACGGTGTCATTTGCAGGTGCGTTGAAGTCGCCGGCAACGATCGCAGGGAGGCGGGGATAAGCGGTTTTTTGCCTGAGGCCGGCGAGGGCGTAGGAAAGTTCAATTTGCCGGAGAGTGCGGTTGCGGATGTGCTCCCGCCAACACTCCCGCTGGTAGAAGCGCATGTTGGTGGCGGCGGATTGGAGGTGGATGTTGAGAAGCTCAAGCTGTCGACCATCGCGCATTTCGACCGCGACAAGTTGGCTGCGGTAGCCCGGGATTTCAATCTCGTGGTGAATGGTGCCCTTGACGAGGACCGCACATCGTTTTTCGGCGTGATAGCGGTAGTCGCCGTTTCCATTGAAAAGCTTATCGACGAGTTGCTTGAGGCGATAGGCGTGTGGGATTTCTTGGAGGAAAATGATGTCCGGCATTAAATCTCCGATGATCTGGGTGGGGTCGGCCTGTCCGGCGCAGTTCATCGTCACGACGCGGAGGACCTTGCTCCCGGCGTAGGGAGGGGCGGGGCCTTCCGCCATGGGTTCCATACCGAGACGGCCCAGCGAGCGGGCTTCATCGGCAAGAAGGAGAATGGTGAAAACCCAGATTAGGATCAGAGTGAGCGAAAAGCGCGTGCGATGGAAAAGGTAGCAAAAGATGCCGAGCGAGAGTCCGATGACGCCCCAAACCCAGATCGGGAAGACGGTGATGGCTGCAAATCGAATGGGGAGTCGAACGTAGAGAACGATCGTGATGAAATGCAGGGCGAAAGAAAAACCAAGTAAGGCCGCCGGGAGGCTGTGCCAAAGACGCCGGAAGATCATGACGGCGGGGCTTTAAGAAATGAGGCGACCTTTGAAGATTTTGAGAGCTTCGACAATGAGGGGGTCATTGTGGAAGTCGTCCGCTTCGGCGGTGTTGTCTTCTTTCGTTTGTTCCTGATTGGACGCGGGGCCCTTTGCGGATTCCGGATCGGGATTCAGTCTGATCGGCTCGGGTTCGACGGCGGTTTCAGGTGCGGCGGCAATGAGCTGGTCGATGAGGTTCTCTTTTTTGGAGGGGGGAGCTGGCGTCTCTTTTTTTGGAGGAGCGGGAGCGGGAGCAGGGGTGGGTGTTGGCGTGGGTGTTGGCGTGGGAGTGTTAGCCGGCTTTGTGGCGGTGGGAGTCGGTGCCGACGCCAGGGCCGGTGTTCCGCCCGTAAGAGATTCGGCGATTTCTGCGGGATCGGCTTTTCCAATCGCGGCGATGATATCGGTGAGCCGGATTTCTTGAAGATTCTGAATCGCCTTGAGGGAGGCGATTTCGAGGTGGAGGCGCTTGTTGGAGGCCCACTTCATGCGGCTTTCGGCCTCGGAGAAGGTGTCGATGACGGCGAGGAGGCGGTCGGGTTTGAGGGCTTCGGAGGCGTTGGTGAGGTCGTTCCAAAGGGCTTCGGGGAAGCCTTCGCGTCCCGCCTTGGGATCGAGCTTGGCGACGACAAGAGCGCGAATGGCTCCGACGACTTCGGCGAGGAGTTGCGAGAGGTCCTTGCCTTTTTCGAACTGTTCAAAAATGACGGCGAGGATGCGGCCAGGGTCTTTTTCAAGAATGCCGAGGAGGAGGGTGGCGACAGTTTCGCGGGAGGTGAAGCCGAAGATATCGAGGACGTTGGGCTCGGTAATTTCGTTACCGCAGAAAGCGACGAGTTGGTCGAGCATGGACTGGGCGTCACGCATGCCGCCATCGGCACCTTTGGCAATGGCCCAAGCGGCGGAGTCATCGAGTTTGACGGATTCCTCGGTGGCGATGTATTGCAGGTGCGCGGCGATGATGTCGGTGGGAATGGGGCGGAGATCGAAGCGCTGGCAGCGGGAGATGATGGTGGGGAGGATCTTGTTGGGCTCGGTGGTCGCGAAGATGAATTTCACGTGCGGGGGAGGTTCCTCGAGCGTTTTGAGGAGCGCGTTGAAGGCACCGGTGGTGAGCATGTGGACCTCATCGATGTAAATAATGCGGAAGCGGCTGGAGGCCGGGGCGAAGCCCACGGTTTCGAGGAGCGAGCGCACTTCGTCCACCTTGTTATTTGAGGCCCCGTCGATTTCGAGGACGTCGAGCGAGCGGCCTTCGGCGATTTCGATGCAGGCGGTGTCATCGGGATCGAAGTCGATGGCGGGGCCGTTGGGGCAATTGAGAGCCTTTGAAAAAATGCGTGCGGTCGATGTTTTCCCGGTCCCGCGTGGGCCCACGAAGAGGTAGGCGTGTGCGAGGCGATCTTTCTCGATGGCATTACGAAGGGTTCGGACGACGTGGTCCTGTCCGAGGACATCGGCGAAAGTGCGGGGACGGTATTTTCTGGCAAAGACCTGGTAGCTCACGCGGCGACTGTAGGGAGGAATGAGGGTTTGTCAGTGCCGAGTTTTGGAAATACCATCTTGGGATAATGACTTTGGGAAAAGAAGTAGCCTATCAGAGGTGTCGTGAGCGGATTTCCGCTCTTTGTCATGGGGAGACTGATGTCATTGCGAAGATGGCGTCGGTGGTGGCGGTTTTACACAATGGCATGGGAGATTTTTACTGGACGGGTTTTTACCGGGTGGTGGACGGCAGACTGGTGATTGGACCCTATCAGGGGACGGTGGGGTGTTTACGGATTGACTTTGGCCGTGGCGTTTGTGGGACCGCAGCGGCGACGGGAAAGACTCAGGTGGTGCCAGAGGTGCAGGCCTTTCCGGGGCATATTGCCTGCGATGAGAAATCGCAAAGTGAGATTGTCGTGCCGGTGAGAAATATGAATGGCGACCTCATCGCGGTGCTTGATATTGACTCCGATGTGAAGAGGGCCTTCGACGAATTTGACCGGGAGCCACTGGAGGCAATCATGGCGGAGGTATTTGCGGCGGATTGATTCGCTTTTCTTGACTATTTATGAGCGGGAAATTTTCTCGAAAGTGCTTAAAGACATTCGGTCCAAGATGGGTTAGGTATTCTCTCAACGATGGCCCGCGAAGAAAAAGACGATCCGGAGAAGAAGGGAAAGAAGAACGACAATGTTGTCGATCTAACGAAAGGGTATGCCAAGACGCGGAAGAGTTTGATCGCGAGGCTTGAGAACTGGGAGGATCAGCGGACGTGGGATGAGTTTTACCAAACCTATTGGAAGTTGATTTACTCGGTGGGGATTAAGGCGGGGTTGCGGCACGACGAGGCCTTCGATACGGTGCAGGAAACAATTTTGTCGATCGCGAAGCAGAGTAAGAAAAACCTCTACGACCCCAACCAAGGATCTTTTAAGACGTGGCTTATGAATATGACCCGTTGGCGTATTAACGATCAATTCCGCAAACGCAAGAAGGATACCGCGATGCCAGGTGGCGGTTGGGAGGATGATCGTAAGACCGCGATCATTGATCGCTTTGAGGATCCCAAGGGGGACCTTTTGGAGCGGATGTGGGATGTCGAGTGGAAGAAGAATATCGCCGATATGGCGCTGACGCGGGTCAAGGCCCAGGTGTCACCGAAGCAGTATCAAATTTTCGATTATTACGTGGTGAAACAGTGGGATGCCAAGAAGGTGCAAGATCACCTTGGGGTCAGCATGGCCCAAGTCTATCTCGCCAAGCATCGCGTAGGTTCGGTTCTGAAGAAGGAATTGACGAAGCTCGAGAAGGATGCAAAAAAAGATTAGGCCAGACCCGCTAATCCCGGATCATGAAGTCCTCCGCAAGATCGGAGGCGGTGCCTACGGCGAAGTGTGGTTGGCACGCGGAGTGACCGGAGCGATGCGGGCGGTGAAGTTCGTCTATCGCGAGGACTTCTCGGATGAACGGACCTTCGAGCGTGAGTTCGAGGGGATTTTGCGGTTTGAGCCGATTTCCCGTGATCACCGGGGCTTTGTCAATATCCTCCACGTGGGCCGGAGTGATGATCAATCGGAGTTCTATTACTATGTCATGGAGCTGGGGGATGATGCTCATGATGAGGGTGAGATTAATCCGGTGGAGTATGAGCCCCGGACCCTGCGGACCGATATGTTGCGGGCGAACGGGAAGCCGTTGCCGACGTATTTTTGTATTGAGACCGGGAGACGCCTCGCTGAGGCGCTCAGTGAGTTACACGAACGTGGGTTGACCCACCGTGATGTGAAGCCTTCGAACGTCATTTTTGTCGATGGGAAAGCGAAGCTTGCTGACATCGGCCTCGTGGCTGCGAAAGACCAGCGGACCTTTGTCGGGACCGAAGGCTTTGTCCCTCCGGAAGGGCCGGGTTCTGAGCAGGCTGATATTTATAGCTTGGGGAAGGTGCTTTACGAGATGGCCACTGGGATGGATCGATTGCAGTTCCCCGAGTTGCCAAATGAGGGTCCCGGAAATGACTACCGGAAGAAGTGGATTCGCTTAAATCGGCTCATTTGTGATATCTGCGACCCCCGCATTGCAAAGCGGAAGATTAAAACCGGCAAGGAGCTTGCGGAGACCCTGGGGCATCTGCAACGGGGAAGAAATGCTCCGAAAAAAATACCGGCTTTCATCAAAGTGGCATTGCTCTTGTTGATGTTCGTGGGAGCCTTCGTGAGCCAGATCTGGGTCGAGAAGACCTGGGGGACACACATCATTGAGGGGAAAAGAGAACCCTTGCCGCCTCGGTATGTCATGGTCAAAGTTCTAACAGATCCAGATGGGGCGGAGGTCTACAATAGTAAAGGGGAGCTCATCTCTGATACCACCCCGGCTACCCTCTATGGTGTCGAGATAGATTCGGAGCTAAAGTTGATTCTCAAAGCTCCGAAGTATCGTGATTTACCGGTGAATAGGCTGGTTGCGGATACGGGGGGCAACCAAGTGATGATCATCGAGGAGACCTTGAGTCTCTTCTCTCCGCCGAAAGTCGACGAAATCTGGACCGATGCGCTGGACCACCAGTATCTCCCCTTTTTGGACCAGCATAAGTCGGCTGATCATGTCAGTGAGGCCGATTGGAAGCTTTACCTCAAAGAGACGGAGAGGAAGCTGAAGCCTATCCCTTTCAGGCATGGCGATGGCCGGATCGTCGCCGTCCCTGAAGAATGGACGGCCGATTATGCGACTTGGCTGGAGGGGAAGTGTCTGGAAGAGGGCTACTTTGAGGAGTATTCCGAGGATAGACCGGAGAGCAATCGCCAGCTCGTTGCAAGTTATGATCTCAAATTTGATCAGGCTAAACTCCCTGCCGAGGCCAAGAAAGGCGGGAAGATTCTGCGCCCGTTCTACTGCCTGGTTCGCCCGATTCCCTATGGCTCCCTGAGTATCGTTTCCAAGCCGAGTGGGGCTGAGATCTATCTGAACGGAATTCCCATGGGCTACACGCCGCTTGAGGAGGATAATATTGCCCCAGGCGATATCAAAGTGACTTTGGTTCTGGGGGGGAGGAAGACCCTGAATGATACCATCTATCTGCCGGATCGAGGCCAGAAAACCCGCGACTATGACTTGGAACCCGATGAGAGTCTGGTGCCCGGGAAATCCTGGACGAATAGCATTGAGATGGAATTAGAGCCGCTGGGTGACACCTTGAGCGTCTCAAAGTGGGAAACGCGCAGCGTCGACTATCGGAGATTTTTGAAGGAGACCAAGCAACGGCCGGGGCAGGTGATTTTGAGCGATGACCCTCTTGTTCCGGTGGTCGGCGTGACGCGGGCGGATTGCGAGGCTTTTTGCGAATGGCTCACGAAACGCGAACGGGATAATGGCAATGCTGATTTAAATATTATCACTGAAGAATATCGCTACCGCTTACCGACTGATCAGGAATGGAGCCGGATGGCGGGCTTGATCGAGGTGGGAGAGAGTCCGGCGGAAAGGGAAAATGATGTGTCTAATGTGAGTCAGTTTCCGTGGGGTGAGTCTTTTCCTCCGCCAAATGGTGCCGGGAATTACGCCGACTCAGCAGCGGTGGAGATTATCGAGAGCAATCGCTTGATCGCCGGTTATCTCGATGGTTTTGCGAAATTGGCTCCCGTGGGGCAATTTAAGCCAAATATCATGGGGCTCTTTGATCTGGGCGGAAACGTTCATGAATGGGTTTCGGATTCCTACTTGAACGAGCAGTCGGAAGATATGTGGGGAGTTTTGCGGGGAGGGGGCTGGAATAGTTTCAGTGAAGGCAATTTGGAATCGCGTGTTCGCCTTCCGGTTAGAGATCTGGAATCCCGAAAGAATACTTTTGGCTTTAGGGTCGTCTTGGCCCGTAAGGTTGAGGAAGAAGAACCCGAAACAAACGAAACAAACGAAACAGAAGAGAGTGATGGTGGAGATTCAAATTGATTACGAAGGACAGCTGAGATGCTCGTCGCAACACATGCCCTCGGGCCAAAAAATTTCGACGGATGCGCCGATTGATAACCAAGGGCGGGGGGAGAGCTTTTCTCCAACAGATCTCGTCGCAACCGCTCTGGGGAGCTGTATGGCCACGGTCATGGCAATTGCCGCGAACCAGCGAAAAATCGATCTCGGCGGACTCAAAATGAGTGTGAAAAAGGAGATGTCAGGTGATCTGCCTCGGCGGATTTCCCGGCTTGAGATCGAAATCTTCATGCCCCTAAGTGAGACACACCCGGATGCTAAAGTCCTCGAAAGCGCCGCCATGACTTGTCCGGTTTACAACAGCATCCATCCGGATATTTAGGGGGTCATGACTTGGCATTGGCAGGGGGAATAGAAAAGCGGGCTCCGACATTGCCCTTTGACTCATGGGGGCATCGGGAGCACCCCCTTCCACCTCGTTGCGAACACTTTCATTTCCCGCCGATACCGATGACCTTAAGTCTGACAAGACGTCATGAGTTCTGGTCAGTCTCTGCCTGTCATCGAACAAGAGAGCTCGGAGTAGCGTGTTTTTTCTGGCGGGCATCTTCTGGCGGGCATCAATACGATGTCGGCCATTCCATTACCTTTGATCGGGCGGCGTGAGTGGGTCGTGGCAGAAAAATCGAGACCGTGGCGCAGGGGAAACTGAACATTGCCCTGACCCTCTTTGTCGGATGGCTCCGCGTGCCGGTGTCTGAGTTCCCGCCAGATCCGACGCGGCGGCGTCAATCTGCGGACCGATGAAGCGGAATCGCCGGAGACTAGGGTGGCGCGGGCCTGGGAGGCCGGTGAGTTTTGGGAGCCTTCCAAAATCTTCCTAAATCCCGATTGCGGATTTGCGTATTTCGCCAATCGCGGGGTCAAGGTGGAAGGAGTCGCAGCGGCCAAACTCAGGAGCATGGCAGAAGCGGCGCGGAGACTGTGCGGTCGCTAGAAATTTTCTCTAGGACCGCGGGGGAAATGACCGGATGACCCCGAAGTAATCGGGGCTATCCGGTGCCCTTAAAATTCAGCTCCCTTGTTCGGGAATGTCGACCATACCGTAGTCGCCATCGGGCTTACGCCAGACCAGCGAGGTGACATTGCGGCGGGCGTTTGCAAAGACGACAAAGGGGCGCTCGGTGAGGTCGAGTTCCATGACCGCTTCCTCCTTGTAAAGGCGGCGGAGGCTGAAGGACTCCTTGTGGACAAAGAACGGTTCCGGTTCCACTTCCTCGTTTACCTGATCAGGCAGGTTGTCCAGAAAATCGGCTCGATAGTTACTTTCGTCGAGGTAACGGATGCTTTCCTCTTGGCGCGGCTTGCGGCGTTTTAGGAGCCGGGTTTTGTGCTTCCGCATGCGGCGGGCAATTTTGGCGATCGTGAAATCGATGCTTTTATACATGTCCTCGGTCTCGGAAGAGGCATCGATGACGATGTGGTCGGCGCAAAAGAGGATGATCTCAGCCTTGTGTCGGCGGCTTCCTTCGACATCGAGAATCGCTTTCGCCTCGATGATGCGCGGGTAATCCAAATGAATGCCGCCGATTTTCTCGATGGCATATTGCCGGAGGGAATCAGTGACGTCTTCGTGACGCACGGTCACGGTGATGTTCGGGTCTACGTTTCTTGTTTGCATAATGAGTGGTGGTATCAAAAATACCTTGCCTCATTCATAACAGTGGGGTCCGGAGATCGCCACCTCTTTCGTTAGAAAATCTATCCTTTGATCTCCATCAACATCTGAGCGTTGCCGGGGAACTTTTTCATGAAGAAAAGAAGTCGCTCCATCGCCTCGACGGGCTTGTGTCCCGCGAGGCCGCGCCGGACCATGCAGATCTTATTCAGACTCATTTCGGGGAGGATGAGCTCCTCGCGTCGTGTTCCGGATTTGAAAATGTCGGCTGCTGGGTAGACGTAGTGTTCGGCAATGCGGCGATCGAGTACGAGTTCCATGTTTCCGGTTCCCTTGAACTCCTGGAAAATGGCCTCGTCGGCCTTGGAGTTGGTCTGGATCAGAGCGGTTGCGATGATTGTCAGCGAGCCGGCTTCGCGCGTGTTTCGGGCAGCTGCGAAAAGGCGGCGGGGCATTTCTAGGGCACCTGCCACGATACCGCCTGATTGATATCCACGGCCACGGCTCTGCTTGGCGCCACTGAGATTGTTATTGTAAGCGCGGGCGAGACGGGTGATCGAGTCCATTAGGATGAAAACGTGCTTTCCGGCTTCGACAAGCCGCTTGGCCCGCTCGACGCAGAGTTCGGCGAGGCGGCAATGGTTGTGAGGGGATTCGTCATTGGAACTCGCATAGATTTCCGCATCTGGGAGTTGGCGGCGAAATTCGGTCACTTCTTCCGGGCGTTCGTCCACGAGAAGGATCATGAGATGGATGTGTTCCTCGTGGCGTTCCTGAACGGCTTGAGCCATGTGAAGCAGGAGAGTAGTCTTACCGGAGCGGGGAGGGGAAACGATGAGTCCGCGCTGGCCGCGACCGACGGGAGCGATGAGATCGACCAATCGCGTTGTGAAGCGATCCGGAGTGGTCTCGAAACCAATCTGCTTATTGGGATTGACTGCTTTGAGCTCCTCAAAGGCGGGCAGTTTACGGGAATCTTCGGGTTTTTCACCATTGACCGAAGTAACCTCGATCATTTGGGGGCCGCGAGAACTGTCACGGGCGACACCTTTGAGCCAAACTCCCGGTCTGAGTCCATGTTTGCGGGTGAGATCGGGCGGGACAAAGACATCTTCCTTACGTTGTTCGAAATTTTGGTCGGGCTTCCGGAGAAATCCAAACCCCTTCGGAGCAATCTCAAAGAGGCCATCCACAGCGACCGGGTCGCCGGTGAATTCGAAGGGGCGCCGATCGCGTTGATCACGTTGATCGCGTTGATCGTGTTGATCGTGTTGATCGCGTTGATCGCGTTGATCGTCACGGGGGCCGTAGCCACGCACGCGGCCTTGTCTTTGCCCTCCGCTATTGCCACTTCCGCCGCTACTATTATTGCCGCCGCCTCCGTTATTATTGCCGCCGCCACTGCCGCCACTGCTGCTGCGGCTTCTGTTCCGACTACGGTTGCGGTTACGATTGCGGTTACGGCGGTTGCTATTGTCGCCGTTGCCTTGGTCGGCGGCCTGTTGGCCCCCGGAGTTCGCTGAGTCTGAGTCAGGTGGAATCATGTGAATTAAGGAAAATCTAGAAAGGGCTGGCCTTTTGCGGGAGAGGGGCCGGTTGGATTTGGTCCAAGCCGGGAGATCCTGCCAAGGCAGGCGCGGGTGCAAAACGAGGAATCCCACGAAAGTGTTTGCCGATACGGCTGTGCGTCAATTCCGCATGGCAGGCCGTGGCAAGAGACCGGGGATCTCTCAAAAGAAGCGATGGAAGTGACCGTGAAAACGGGCAGCTTCCTTCAACTGAGAACACCCTGCTCCGGAAACCCTGTGAAATCAACGATTTTTTCAGGGGGGCAAAGATCTCGATCTTTCCTCGGTTTTCCCTTGACGATAGATTGAATTTTCATAGCTTCCGCGTCCCGATTTCTCACTTTTTAAGATTATGCCACGCGATATTATTATACTGGAATGCACCGAGGCCAAGGCCGAGGGCAAGCCGACCTCCCGTTACACAAGCACCCGTAACAAGAAAAGCCTCAATACTCCTGGCCGTCTTGAGAAGAAGAAGTTTAATCCCTTTCTCAACCGCCGCACTCTTCATCGCGAGCTTCGATAGCCCCTGACCCCTACCTATTTTTATCATGTCTGAGCCCAAGACCATTCAGCGCCGGATTAACTTCCGGAAGCACAATAAGTCGATGACCACTAAGCGTCTCGACCTTCCATTCGAAAAAATCAGCTACCAGAATCCTGAGGTTCTGACCAAGTTTACAACCGAGACCGGTCGTATCCTTCCCCGCAAGGTGACCGGCGTTTCAGCCAAGATGCACCGCACCATCACTCGTGAGATCAAGCGCGCCCGCGCCGTCAATCTTCTTCCGTAGTCAAAGCGGATCTCAAATTTTCCAAGAACCGTCCGGAGTGATCCGGGCGGTTTTTTTGTTTTTGGCTACTTGGTTGATTCCCGCTTGTCGCGAGTTCTCCTTTCCCGCAGAGTGCGCCCGTCATGCGGAAATTGTTGTTGCTGTTCGGATCTATCTTCGTCGTTCTCTTTGGAACTTCTCACGCCCAAGACCCCACCGAGGGTGCTTCGGCCCCAGCAAGCGTCGAGGGCAGTGAGGCACAGATTGATTCCGGTCAAACTGCTGAGACACCACTGGATCAAGAAATTGTTGGAACAAAAAAGGAGGTGTTGGAAAGCGTTGGAGTGGCAAAACCTAAAAAGGTGACATTTAGCGACGCCCCGGACGAATGGATCGACCAAGAGATTGGGCCCTATTTAGACAGGGTGACCGGGAAGGTGTTTTATGGAATTCCGATCGCGATAGACAGCGAAGGGAAACCGGTAGAGCTTCCTTTGGTCGTGGTTTGGTTGGGTTTGGCGGCGGTTGTGATTACGATTTACTTTAAATTCGTCAATTTGAGATCGTGGAGACTGGCCGCTCGGACCATCAGCGGGAAGTACAGTTCTTCGACCGACCCTGGTGAGATCACCCACTTTCAGGCACTTTGTGCTGCGCTCTCTGGAACGGTCGGACTCGGGAATATTGCCGGAGTCGCGATTGCCATCAGCGTCGGTGGACCCGGGGCAACCTTCTGGATGGTGCTGGTGGGTTTGTTCGGAATGACCTCCAAGTTTTGCGAGTGCACTTTGGGTGTGAAATACCGCACGATTGAGAACGGGAAAGTTTATGGAGGTCCAATGCAGTATCTCAAAAAGGGATTTGCGGAGAAAGGAATGGGAGGAGCCGGGATGATCTTGGCCGGTGTCTTTGCGTTCCTTTGTATCGGAGGATCATTTGGCGGCGGCAATATGGTGCAGGCCAACCAGGCCTGCGAGCAGTTGGTCGGAGTGCTTGGAGAGAATTCATTCTTCGGTCAGAATCGCTGGGCTTTCGGGGTCGTTCTTGGCGTGGCAGTGGGGCTTGTGATTATTGGCGGAATTAAGAGCATTGCTTCCGTGACTGCGGCACTTGTGCCTTTCATGTGCGGGATTTACATGCTCGCAGGACTCTTTGTGATCTTCGTGAACTTCGGCGAAGTCGGGAACGCCTTTAACCTTATCTTCGAAGGAGCGTTTAAGGCAAGTGCCGTTGGTGGTGGCGTGATAGGAGTCATGATTCAGGGAATGAAGCGGGCCACTTTTTCCAACGAAGCGGGCATTGGCTCGGCTCCGATTGCCCACTCGGCAGCGAAGACGAAGTTTGCCGCCAGTGAAGGAATTGTCGCACTCCTGGAACCCTTCATCGATACTGTGGTGGTCTGTACCACGACCGCTCTCGTGATCATCATGGCGGGGACTTACAACGATCCCAATCTTCAAGGGGTAGCTGTGACTTCGGCGGCCTTTGAATCCGCCATTTCTTGGTTCCCTCTGATTTTGACAGTGGCAGTCGTTCTCTTTGCCTTCTCAACCATGATTTCTTGGTCATACTATGGAGTTCAGGCGTGGAGCCACTTGTTTGGCCGCAGCAAGCGCGCAGAGCTGATTTACAAGTTGATTTTCTGCGTGTTCGTGATCATTGGGTCTTCCCTCAGTATGAGCAAGGTGTTTGATTTCTCAGATGCCATGATCTTCGCAATGTCAGTGCCCAACGTGATCGCAATGTATCTCCTGATGCCGAAGGTGAAGGATGAATACGCACGTTTCCTTGAGCATGTCAAAAGCACGGATGCTTCCTAGAAATGGCCCGCCAATACCAACTTAAAAAGGAGCCCCGGAAGGGCGCTTCGGGGATCGACTACGAGGCCGAGCTGAATGAACAGCAGTATGCTGCGGTAAGTTCTGCGCCGGGACCAGCGCTTGTGATCGCGGGGGCCGGTTCGGGGAAAACCCGCACCCTGACCTATCGGGTCGCTTATCTTTTGGATCAGGGGATTGATCCCAGAAACCTCCTCTTGCTGACCTTCACGAACAAGGCCGCCCGCGAGATGATGGAGAGGGTTCGTGAGCTTGTTTCCATGGATCTTAGCGATCTTTGGAGTGGCACTTTCCACTCGATTGGGAGTCGTATTCTCCGCCGCCATGCCGATGAAATGGGCCTCACGCGCTCTTTTTCGATTATGGACCGCGACGATCAGAAATCGCTCATGAAAATTGTGATTGCCGAGGCTAAGATCGATGAGAGTTCACAGCGCCGTTTCCCCAAAGCCGACGTCCTAATTTCGATCTTCTCGCTCGTCGAAAACACCGGGATCTCGCTCGAGGATCTCTTGATCACTCGCTATCCCTATCTTGAAGAATGGGCTGAGGAGATCTCGCATCTTCAGGCCGGATACGTCACCAAAAAACTGGACTCGAACTCAGTGGATTTTGATGATCTTCTCATCCTACCACTTCGTCTCCTGAAGAAAAATGCCGAGCTCTGCGAACTTTACCAAAAGCGTTTTCAATATCTCCTCGTCGACGAGTACCAGGACACCAATGCGGTGCAGAGTGAACTCATTCATCTTCTCGCTCAGCCTCAAAATTCTGTGATGGTGGTCGGCGACGACGCGCAATCCATCTACTCGTGGCGCGGGGCTGATATGGCGAATATCCTGTCCTTCCCTGATCGATATCCAAACGCCACCGTTTATAAAATCGAGACCAATTACCGCAGTGTGCCGGAGGTGCTGACGCTTTCCAATGCCGCGATTGCGGCCAACACTAAGCAGTTCAAGAAAACCCTCCGCGCGGTCCGCGAAGGAGGGGGGATGACGCCTGCTCTCGTGCCACTCGAAGATCCGCGCGCGCAGGCCAACTTCATCGCCCAGCGCATCACCGAGCTTCAAGGAGAGGGCGTGGAACTGAATGAAATGGCGGTCCTTTACCGGGCCCACCACCAGAGTCTTGAGATCCAGATGGAACTCACGACGCGCGATATCCCATTCGAAATCACGAGTGGCCTACGCTTCTTCGAACAGGCTCACATCAAGGATATAGCCTCCTTTCTTCGGTTCGTGACCAACCGCAGGGATGAGGTAAGTTTCAAGCGATTCTGCCTCCTGCTTCCGGGAGTCGGAACAGTGTCCGCAAGTAAACTGTGGCGCTCGTGGTTGAAGCTGGGTTTTTCACTCGATTCCAAACCGCCCAAGAGTTTTTCGGATCACCTGAGCAAGTTTCCCGTTCCTGCCAGAGCGAAAAAAGACTGGCAGCAAGTCTGTTATATTCTCGATGAGCTCGCACCTGGGGGTGAGTTTTCTCGGCCCAGTGAGATGCTGACGAGCGTGCTAGAAGGGATCTACGATGACTTCATGAAGTCGGCGTTTGAGAATTATGACAACCGACGGCAAGACATTAATCAACTGATAGACTACGCGGAGGACTTTGACAATATCGAGGAACTCTTGGAGCAGCTCTCGCTCATGGGGAGTGTCGATGGGGAGCCTTCCGGTGAGGAAAATGGGGAAGACGAGGCGCAGGTTGTTCTCTCATCGATTCACCAGGCCAAGGGCTTGGAGTGGAAGGTCGTTTTTTTGATTTGGTTGACCGATGGGATGTTTCCCAACGGGCGGGTTCTGGAGGCCGATGATCAGGATATGTTCGAGGAGGAACGCCGCCTCTTTTATGTCGCGTTGACCCGTTCTAAAGATGAACTCTATCTGACCTATCCGCAGATTAATCCCAAGAGCTATACCGGGGATATCATTACCCGACCTTCGCGTTTTCTCGAGGATTGCCCGGAGGAAATGTTGGAGACCTGGGAAATAGGGTCGGGCTGGTAAATGAAAAGTCTGGTTGCAGCCCGCATTCCGCTCTCTATCCTCTACGAAAGAACATTGTATGAGAAAAATCTTTGCCCATTTCCTGATTTCGTTTCTGGCATCTCTTTTTTTGACCCAGTGTTCGAGTCTTCCGGGATTGAACGGATCTCGTGCGGGGGCCTTGAAGAAGATGGGCTATGTTTCGGTTCCTCTTCAGAAAATAAGGGGAGACTCACGTTTTTCCGGTGTCTTCCAAGTGAACGATCAGCCCATGCGTTTTTTGATCGATTCAGGAGCCAATAGCACTGATGTCGACCAGCAATTAGCGACGGAAGTTGGGCTGGTTCGTGATCGGGCGGTGAAGGTGATTACCCGTGGGGCACTCGGACGTGAAGTTTCGAGCGGTCGGGGATACGGTAAACTTCAAGTGGGACCGATGGTGGCCCGCGAGTTTCCATTTACGATTGCTCCTGATCCGGGAAAGAAAACCTCGACTAGTAGTTATGCGGGGCAGGTCGGGTTGGATGCCTTGTCTGCCACCGGAGCGCTGATTGATATTCCTTCGGGACGCATGTGGGTGCCAGGGCCGCGTTCGGAAGTGGGAAGCAGGAGGTTCCCTTCGGTTCTTGGACCGCGGAGGGGACTCGGAGATAAGATCCTCCGCATGGGAACAGCCGGTCGCTTGCCCCATCTCATTCTTGCGGGGACTCTCAACGGGAGTCCGGTAGCTTGGGTGGTGGATACCGGCGCCGAGGTTTCAGTAATGGCAGCGGAGAGTTTTGAGCAATTTAATTTTCCGAGTCGGGCGACGAACTCGAGAATGATCGACGCTTCAGGTGATCGGATTTCACTCCGGCAAGGAAGGCTTCAAAATCTCACATTTGGCGGTGTCAATGTGGCGGTTTTTGATATCTCAATCGCTCCCCTAGGAACTGTCCGTCAGTATTTCCGTGATTCTACCGGACGTCCCGTTGACGGGATTCTCGGGATGGACTTTTTGACCACGGGAAGTGCTTTACTCGATTCAGGCTCGGGTTTGATCTATTTGGGGAGACCCTGATTCTTGTCTCTGTGAGCGGTTTCGCCGTGGCCTGAGTTCCAGGGCGATTTTTTAGAAAACTCGCAGTATCGATGGAATCGACACTCAGGAAAATATCCTAGACATTCCGCCCCAAAACCGCAGGGTAGGGTTGCTATGGAAGCATTGATGACCAAGCCCGCCCTTA
>Ga0222650_1000729_pt1 | contig 22655 bp, 24 predicted proteins | sample AntAcemetagen367_FD_179820 | JGI IMG/M metagenome (GOLD analysis project Ga0222650, IMG submission 179820) | Saline water microbial communities from Ace Lake, Antarctica - #367 | ecosystem: Environmental > Aquatic > Non-marine Saline and Alkaline > Saline | place: Antarctica: Ace Lake... | reverse complement strand
AAAAGGGCAACGTGCTCAATCTCTTCGAGTCGTTGTTCGGGAGTGATGTCAGCCACGCTCACACCCAAGTTTTTCCGAATACCTCATGAACGAAATCAGCTAAACTGTTACGTTTGGCTTTCCACCTGCTTGGCCGAGCTCAGCCGGAAGCGGGTTCGGACTATAATTTTGATGATAGCCCGAATCATGGTTCAGGGAGCTGCAGATGTTTCTGGAAAAACTCGATACGTTTACGACGCAGATGTTTCGACGAATCCCCGACCCCGTGGTTTGCACCGGGAACCATGATGTAATCGAAATCCTTGTCCGCCTTGATCAGGGCGTCCACGACTTGGTAGGTGCTTGATGGGTCGACGTTGGTAATTTGTTCGATTACCGGGTATTTCTTCGACGGGTCGAATCCGATCGGTCTGATGATGACTCCGTGGATATCAAATTTTCCGTTCCTGTCTTTAGCAACAAAAGGCTCGGGTGCAATCCAGCCGAATTTCTTCAACTCGGTCAGATCGGCGGCAGGAAGTGCGACGATCAATTTTCCGTCGGAAAGCCTGCGAATCTCGTGAACGGGCGGTTGATCCACCCGCGACCATTTATCGATATATGCGTTCCCATTCGGCTGGAGAAAAATCTCGTGGGTTCCGTTTGCTTCGGTCAGGTGGGTGATTTTTCCATCGTCGATTCCGATGCGGATGTAGTGCAGAAAATAGGGGTCTTGCCCGGGGTAAATCCCGGCGACTGAAGCAGTCACGGTGCGTGCCTTTTCATTGATCGCGATGATCTCACGGACCAAACCCCTCCCGCCAGTTAGGGGGCGGATGGTTTTTCCGGTCTTGCGATCGACGAGGTAGAGGTGGTTGTAGCCAGTGCGCTGCGAAAGCCACAGTGCCTCGTTCCCGTTCGCCAGTTCGTGATAAAAGCAGTTCCCATAGACATAGACGAAAGTATCGGATTTTTCTGTTAGAAGGGCGCGTTGTTTACGTTCACTGACATCCATCTCGATGACGGTGAACTCTCCGAAACCGCGTTCGGTGTATTCAAGGGTCAGAGATTTGGAATCCGGGTGCCACCGCAGATTCCGGATTTCGAAAGGATTTTCGGACAGCTTGGCATCCAGTTCCATCGGTGGGCTGCCGTCGGTGAAAAAAATGACAGGTCTGGGGATGTTGAGGCGGTCGCCTGCCTTTGGGTAATCGATGGCGAACTGCTCCGGTTGCAGGCTCTTTTCAGGGCTGGAGCGGATGTAATGAACTTTTGTAACCGGATGGGAGGTCACATGCCATGCGACGCAGGCGGAGGAATCGGGGGCCCATTGAAATTTTTTCTGCCACTGACTGCCTTCCGGGAGTTCGTAGGTTTGGGACCGGGCTGCGCCTTCCTTTGGAGTCAGGATGATCGCCCCATCGGAAACGCTGGCCGTCCAGCTTTTGTCCGGAGATAACGCGTTCTGGCGGGTTGAGGAATTGGGAATGGTGCTCTTGAGCTTTTTGGATTCGGCGACCTTTCCTTCATTCTTACCGGGTTTCCTGTCTCCGGTAGCAAGGTCGTAACTGAACCATTGATACTCCGCTTTCCCAGCATCCCAGATCTTCGCATATAGAAAATTCCCGTCATCGGACCAAAGATGTTGGATGTTCTCTCCATGAACTTTTCGGTTGAGTGCTTTGATGGTGCTCTGGAAAGAGCTGAACATCGCTTCGGTTGGTCCATCGGCGAGTGCAATCGGCCGAAGCAATACCAGAAGGGTGATGATGACGAACGCCGGATGTTTCATGAGAGCCTTTGCGGGAATGACAGAAATGAAAAGAGAGGTATTTCTGCCTCTCCAAGGTGAATTCAGAGCGATACCAAATAAGTGATCTGTTCCCGCAGGGCAAACGCATTTAAATTCTTAGGATTTTTTCGAGGTAGGCGTCGTCTCATCCTGCGCGTTTGAACCGACCATTGATGCCGCATTTATTGGTATTTTCCTTGCGGATGGAAATTCACACCAGTGGTTGTGCCACTCTGGACTAAGAAAATTATTCCGTAGGTGCGGAATGCGTGTTTCTCGGTATATTCAACGCAAGATGAGCGGTGAAGAGCCAACTATAGAAGCGGAAGTCGTCGAAATCGACGGAGTCGCCGTAGACCCTCGCCCGGCGAAATCGGTCGAACCTGATCCCGTGCGCTGGAACAACTGGGGCCACTGGCAGGGACGCGTCAAAACCCTGGATGCCCGCTGGATGCCGCTCTGGCTGGTGCTCGGTTTCATCTTACTGGTTCTCGTTGTAGCTATCGGAATGTGCGCTGCAGTCATCCGCGTGGCTTACTGGGTTTTGAAATCCATCATTATGGCAGTCGTTTCCCTGATCGCACCTTCCAGAGAATTGCAGCGGCGCTGAATCAAATCGCCGAACGTCCGATCATGAGGAGTCGCAACCCATTGAGACAGACGATCACCGTGCTGCCTTCGTGGCCGACGACGCCCACAGGCAGCGGCAGGGAAAACCCAAGCGCACCGATCACAAGGACGATGATCACGGCGGACGCGAAAATCAGATTCTGAAGCAGGACCCGTCTCGCTCGACGTGCGTGGTTGAGAAGCAAGGGGATCATTTCCAAGCGGTCACCCATCAGCACGACGTCCGCTGTCTCCATCGCAACGTCAGTCCCGGCGGCACCCATCGCCACACTCAGATCCGAGGTGGCGAGTGCCGGGGCATCGTTCACCCCGTCGCCTATCATCATCACTTTTCCTTCGAGTTTGAGCTGTCGGATGATCTTGAGCTTGTCCTCGGGAAGCATCTCCGCGTGGACTTCGTCTATACCCACCTCCGCAGCAATCGTGTTCGCCACCAGCCGGTGGTCTCCCGTCAGCATCACGACTTTTTTCACTCCGACCTGATGGAGTTGCCGGGTGAGTTCCCTGGCCTCCGCCCTGACTGTGTCGGCCATGACCATCACCGCCTTCGCGAAAATTTCATCCCCCTCGCGGGATCCCATCCAGACACAAGTATGACCCTTCTCCTGAAGCGGCTTGGACAATGCGGACAACTTATCAAAACCCGCCGCTCCCGATTCCCTGAACCAACGCTCACTACCGATGACGAATACTTCCGCCCCGATGGTGGCCTCAGCTCCTTTGCCGGTGGTCGATTGGAATGCTGAGGCGGCGGGCAATTTCAGATCCAGTTTCGCTGCAGCAGCCATGATCGCGTGGGCCAGCGGATGCTCGGATCTCGTTTCGAGCGCGGCGGCGTTCCGAAGCACTTCGCGCGTCACTTCATCGAGCGACTCGGATAGTTTGAAAACCCCCGCAGCGGTCACGATCTCGGTCAGCGAAGGCTTGCCAACCGTGAGGGTTCCGGTTTTATCCACAGCTACTATATCTATCGTAGCTGCCCGTTCGAGATGTGAGCCGCCTTTGATGAGTATCCCGCGCCTTGCCGCACCACCGATCGCGGACAGCACGGTCGCCGGCGTGCTGATTACCAGAGCGCAGGGTGAGGCGACAACCATCACCGTCATGGCCCGGTAAAAGGCGATGGAAAAACTCTCACTCCACAACAACCACGGCACCAGAAAGACCCCGATTGTGAACATGATCACGCCCATCGCATAGTATTGCTCGGCGGTTTCAAGAAAGCGCTGGGTTTTCGATTTCTCCGCCTGAGCCTCCGCGACGAGTTTCACCATCCGCGCCAGCGCGGAGTCATCCGAGCGCTTGGTCACTTCCAGCTCGACGCCGCCGCTCTGGTTGATCGTTCCCGCGAAAACGTCGCTGCCTTTTTCTTTCGCTACCGGCATCGATTCGCCGGTCAGCGAGGATTCGTCCACATACGTGCTACCCTCGGTCAACATGCCATCGACGGGGATCTGCTCGCCCGGTTTGACCACCACGGTCTCCCCGATCTCGAGTTCTTCCACTGGCACAACCACGGTTTTTCCATCACGTTTCACCGATGCTTCATCGGGACGCAGTGTCAGCAGCGACTCGATCGCCCGGTGCGTGCGGTCCATCGCATAGCGCTGCAGGACATTTGAAAAACTGAACAGGAATAGCAGAAGCGCACCCTCGAAGGGAGCTCTGACAATCGCCGCTCCAATCGCGGCCAGAACCATCAGCACGTCGATATCGAGGACCTTCTCCTTCAGCGACGCGATGGCGGATTTCACTCCCTCATAGCCCGCGAAAATATAGGCTCCCGCAAACAATCCATGGGACCACCAGCTAATACCGGAAGCCTTCTCTACGGTGAAAGCCGCGACCAGAAACGCCAGCCCGAGCGTGCAGGAAATCTCTTCGTTGAAGTGGCCCGAGCGCAGCCGTTCGGCAAACGCCTCAGGCTCCTTTTTGCGGAGTTCCAGCGGCTTCACGTGCGCCCCGGTCTCTTTGATCCCAGCGACCACATCCTCCTCCGGGGCGATGGATGAATCAAATGTGAGGCATAACACCTTGCCGATGTACGTTGCGGTCGCGCGCCGCACACCCCGGATCTTGCCCACCTTTGTCTCAAGCCTAAGAGCACCCGCTTCACAGCCCGAACTCTCCAGCCGGAAACTGAGTTTTCTCAGTTCCATCGCCACCTGTCCGGAATCCTCCGCCGCGATCCGGCGCACTTCGCTATCGCTCACCTCATCGGGATCGAACTCGATTTCCAACCGCGCGTGATCGGGATCCGCGCTGACCCCGACGATCCCCTCCCGCTCGGCAAGGTGATGAATCGCATCTCCCAACAAATCTTCCTCAGTTTCATCGCCCTTCATTCGTGCGGGACAATAGGCGGTCTTTCGGGTTTCTCCGAGTACGGAATCATCACATCGGAAGGAATCCCTTTCTCATCGAGAACGATCTTTTTCGTGATGGTCAAGACGGAAGTCTATCAGCACTTAGCAGGGTTCCTACACTAAAGGAATCGCCTGCACGCTACGCAAATAAAGAGATTTGGACCGCAATGGGAGCATAGCGGACATGGACGAATTGGAAAATCAAATCCTTCGTCAAATGGACGGGATGCAACCAAGGGGCATAAAGACGCAGAAAAAGAGGATTCAAGTGCCCTCAAAATCCATTTCTTAAAACTTGGAGTTTCAATATCCTCAACGGTTGCAGGGCACCGATTCCCATCAATCCAATTTCTGCTCGTCCGCGATCAGTCGCTTCCGCAGCTTGTCGTAAGGAACCTCTTGCACACTCTTTTCTCCATCAATCGCCATGGCTGCAGCCGTTCCCGCGCTCTGGCCGAGGATCATGAAGACCGGCTCCATGCGGATCGAGCCATAGGCGATATGGGATGCAGACACCGCCGTCGGCGTTATGAGGTTCTCGATCTCACTGCTCTTAGGCACCAATGGCGAATTCAAACAGCTAGCGAATACCGACGGAGGGATTTTTCTGTCCGGAGACAATATACGAGAGCCTGATAACGCACCAGAAGACACAAATCCTTTTGATCCTTCTGACTAGGCTATATTAGATACACAATCGGGTTCCGGGGAGTGACTAGCTCCCCGGTCCCACACCACCGCACGTACGGGTCCGTATACGGCGGTTCCGATTAGACACGGGGCGAACCCCGTATTGAGAACAGGCCGAGACCTTTCCCGCGCATCCACATGCTTCCCATCGAACCAGCTCTCGTCCATGCCTCGCCGTCTGGCGTTTTCGGCTGGGGCGTCTGGTTTTTGGTTAGAATGCTCCCATTCGGTTAGCCCTTCGTTGGGTTAGCCCTCCGGCAACCTTGCTGTGCAACTTCGCACTCCAGCTCGTTTCTCCAACTACTATGGCCTCTGCTGACGTCTCACCGCCTTGCGGCGATATCGAACGGGAAACCATCGCTGGAAAATTACCCGGGGATCTTGGGAAAATCGACCGTTCGAATCCTCTGCCAGTGGACTTCATTCTCATCGCTCACGAGAACAAGGAACTCAGGAACGTAGCCAAGGCACTGAAAATCCCTGTATTCCACGTCGATCTTTTTCAGAATAACTCGCCAACGACTTGCTGAGTGGTCTTGAAATGAAGCTTGGCGAATTTACCCAGGACTTCCGGCCCGTGTTTTCCGACGAGAGTTTTACCTGCGGCTACAACCTGTTGTGAGGCACCGAGCGGGATCGTGAAACCGACTTTTTTCGTGGCCGCGTCCATCCAGTCGATGAAGCGCTCGCGGGCAAGGATGGAGGCCGCGGCAACCGCAGTGTCGGATTCGCCCTTGGTGCGCTGGTCGAGTTTCAGAGAGATATCCTTTTTCTTCAGAGCCGACTGAAGCACATCCGCACGTGCGAATTGATCGGACAGCGCACGCGGACAATCCGGTTTTTTTCTAGCCAATTCCTCGATGACCGTGGCGTGGCCCCAGGCGAGCATGCGGTTGAGGTTTTTGAAGGAGGCGTAGAGTTCATTGTATTTCTCCGGACGCAGGGCGATCACGTCGAACTCAATTCCGGGAGTCGCTTTGATGATCGCAGCGAGTTTGCGGATCTTGGCTGGAGTGGTGATCCGTTTAGAATCCATGATGCCCGACTTGATAAGGTGACGGGTGATTTCTCCATCGGTATAGACGCCGGCGATAACCAGAGGACCGAAGAAATCGCCCTTGCCGCTCTCGTCGATTCCGAAATGGGGCGAGAAATGCCCGGTGTCATCCGCTTCCTCGGCGTAATCGAGTTGTGCGACACCGGTTACCTCGGGCTCAAGTGTGAAGCGGATAAAGTCCCCGGTGTCCTTGCCTTGGATCAGGACTTTGGGTCCCTTTTCATATACACTGATGTTCAGCTTGCCCTTCTTCGCCGCGTAGATTGTGTGTTCCTTTTCGACGAATTCGAAATTCTGCCGGGTCAATACTTCGCGCAGCTTTTCCACTTGGGAAGTATTCAGCGGGGCGGTGTGGGAAGTCATCGGGAAAACTTTTAAATTGAAAACACGAAGCTGGCGAGCGATTCACATCACGATCTGTTCAACGCGGAATCTGGCATGCCGCATTCCCATATTGTGTTGCGACTGAAACATGGATGTGGTCTGTTCCCCCATGCTCCGATACCGACGAAAAAATGGGAATAGACCAGATCACACGCCGGGACGTCTGTTGGGTTTGTTTATAGCGCTTCTTCCACTTTTACTGGGGTTTTCGTCCTGCGGCGGCTCAGGGGGCAATTTCCCCGCACCCACTCTGCCACCGGCAAAGGCTCCTCCGCAGATTTTCGATTCCTACAAAGCGCATGGCAATGCGAATATGGCGGATGGATGGACGCGTGGGATGGACATGTCGGGAGTCTCTTTCAACGATACCCGGACGGCTACGCTTATCACTCCACGGCATGTGGTGATGGCAAAACACTACGCCCGACCCGCTGTTGCGCCGGTGATTTTTCATGACCGGAATGGGAACCGACTGAGCCGAAAAATCATCGGACTCGAAGCCGGACATGGTGACGTGATGGTCGGCCTACTCGATGAACCAGTGCCTTCGAACTACACCAGCTATCCACTGCCCGCTCCAAGCTCCGATGTCGCGGGACTTTTGAACAGGCCGGTAATTGTGAGCGACAAGGATCGTTCCCTGTTCGTGCATCTGGTTGCCTCAGTGGGCGGTGGCCGCATCGCTTTCAAGCAGGATAAAGGTGAACGGTATGGTTGGGGGAAAAACCTCATCGTCGGCGATAGCGGAAATCCGTCGTTTCTGATCGTCGGGAAACAGTTGGTGCTGGTGGAAACCCATACCACCGGAGGACCAGGCGCAGGACCATATTACGGCGATCCCGCAGTGCAGGCTGGCATACGCGGTGCCGTTGCCAAACTGGACGACAGCTACCGCATCCGGACAGTGGCCATTCGCTAGACAGAAAATCAGGCACTGTTGCGCTGGCCGCCTTCAATGGCCGCGCGGAACTACTTTTCGCGCGAGGTGGGATATACCATTTCCGCGTTTTGTTAAAATTTATGATCGGCATCCCGCCTCGGATTGCGGAGAGTCTCACGAAGTCACCGAATCCAATCCCCATGAAAGCACTCATTCCCTCTGGCCTGCTAGCCGCGATCACCTTCCTGCTTGTCGCCTATAATCCGGCAAAGGAGCAAGCACCCGCTGGTGCTGCGGAGAAGATCGCGGCAGCAATTCCCTCAGAGCCGTATGCGAAACCCAAGAAACCACGCAAGCTTCTGGTGTTTTCCCGCACCAACGGTTTCCGCCATAAATCGATCGTGACGGGCAAGCTCGCGCTCGCGGAAATGGGTAAAGAGACCGGGGCTTACGAGGCGGTTATCAGCGATGATCTTTCCAATTTCGAAAAGGACAAGATCGGCGAGTTCGATGCGATCTGTTTCCTAAGCACCACCCAGAATCCGTTTTCACCATTCAAGGACGAACTTCTCAAGTTGTCTGACGAAGAGAAGGCTGCGGCGGTGGAATACGAGATGCAACTCAAGGAAAACCTGATGGCTTACGTCAAAGGTGGTGGCGGTTTCGTCGGTATTCATGCGGCGACTGATACGTTCTATGAATGGGCGGAATACGGGGAGATGATCAACGGTTATTTCAACGGTCATCCATGGACAGCTGACAAGCGGGTCAACATCTACGTTGAGCCAGGTATGGAAGAGCATCCGCTCACGAAAATGTTCGGCGGCGAGCCGGTTGAGTTCAAAGAGGAGATCTATCAGTTCAAGGATCCCTATGACTCGGCGAAGGTCGAGATGCTGCTCCGGCTCGATCCCGAGAAGTCGGAAAAAGTCAAAGGTATGAAGCGCAAGGACAACGACTACGGAGTCTCATGGGCGCGGAACTGGGGCGATGGTCGAGTTTTCTATTGCTCCATCGGGCACAACCACGACATGTATTGGAATCCCAAAGTCCTCCGGCATTACCTTGCCGGCATCCAGTGGGCGCTGGGCGACTACGAGGTCGAGCTCTCCGAAGGAAAATAATCTTTACCAACTGCGCCTGCCATGGACTTCATCTTTGATAATCTCATCATTCTCTTAATCGTCGCGAGCGGCCTTGTGAAATGGTGGACAACCACGCAGGAGGCCAAGAGAGAACGCGAGAATCCGCCGCCGACAGAGGAATACGATCCCGGGGAACTGGAGGATTTTCTCGAACAGGCGGCGAGGAATGATCCGCGTCCGGCGGTTCCGCCACCTTTGCCAGCAAATCAAAGCGGCCCGATGCCGGGTGTCGAGCGTTCTCCGGTTCCCAATTTGAGGAAAAAATCTTCCGAGCCACCTCCTTTGGTCGAAATGAGTGGAGTTCAAGCCGAGCTCGCTCGCCAAGCGGCCCTCGCGGAGCAGCTCAAAGGACTGAAACAAGCGAAGCAGGCACGGACTGCGAAACTGGCGCCGATTTTAGGTGAGCGCAAGAAGTCTGCCCTCGCGGGTAACACAGGCAGCCTCCGCTCACGTCTGGGAAATCGCCGCGAGCTGCGGCAGGCAATCGTGCTCAAGGAAATCCTCGACAAACCGATTGGCCTGCGCTGAAGACCGATGGGTGGTGAGAAAAAGGCGAGGTTGCGGCTGACGCTTTTTCCAAGAGCGGAGACTGCGATCCGGGCTGGGCATCCCTGGGTCTATGCCGACAGCATCAAGTCCCGGAACCGTGAGGGCGAGACGGGTGAGCTGGCGGTGATCTACGACAGGAGAGACCGCTTCATGGCGATCGGTATGTTCGAGGTGGAGTCGCCGATCCGGTTGAGAATTTTGCATTGCGGGAAACCGGTGACGATTGACCGGGATTTCTGGCTGGGCAGAGTGCGGACCTGTTTGGAAAAACGCGAGGATACCGTCCTCACGCCCGTCACAAACGGGGCGCGGGTCATCAACGGAGAGAGTGAAGGTTTCCCCGGAATCGTGGCAGATAAATACGCCGGGACCTTGGTGGTGAAAGTTTATGCCACCAGTTGGCTGGCGCGTTGGGAGGAAGTGGAGAGCGTATTGCGCGAGGTTTTTTGGCCCGATTATCTTCTGATTCGAATGAGCCGGAATGTCGCGGCTGCGGCAGGGAAATACGGCCTTGCCGAGGGGTTCCTTGGCGAAAAGGGCGACGAGACCGTCATTTTTTCGGAGAACGGATTGCAATTTGAAGCGGCGGTTCTCAAAGGTCAGAAGACAGGATTTTTTCTGGACCAGCGTGACAATCGCGCCCGGGTGGAGCTGCTTGCGGCAGGCCGTGATGTGCTCAACGTGTTCAGTTTTTCAGGGGGATTTTCACTCTACGCGGCAAGGGGAGGGGCGGCTTCAGTGACGGATCTGGATATCAGCCCGCACGCTCTTGAAAGCGCTGCGCGCAATTTTTCACTAAACTCAGACGATACCCGGATACGTGATGTTGCGCGCCACGCTTTGCAGGCGGATGCGTTCCGGTGGATGGATGAGGGAAGCGGGAAGTATGATCTCATCATCACGGATCCACCGACTCTCGCGAAGCGTGAATCCGAGCGCGAAGGTGCACTACGTGCCTACCGGCACCTGAATATGGCGGCAGTCACGAGGCTGCGAGCAGGCGGAGTTCTCGTCGCGGCATCCTGCTCGGCACACGTTTCGAAGGATGAGTTTTTTCGCTCGATTGAGGAACTTGCACAGGGTTCGGGTAGGCTTTGGAAAGAGCTTTGGAGAAGCGGTCACGCAGCCGATCACCCGGCGGATTTTCGCGAGGCGGAGTATCTCAAAGCCATCTGTCTTGAGTTCGATTGAGGGAAGCGCTTGCCGGATCGCCGTTGGCGGTAATAATGGCGCTGATGTCGATGGCAGAGCGCAGTGGTTCTTACGGTAGCAGCATGATGGCCCAGCTGACTCCGGTGGTGAAATGGCTATTGATCCTGAACCTCGGGATCTATTTCGGAGATATACTGATCTTTGACTTCGCGATCCGCAATTTCGGCGCGTTCACGATTCAGTCAGCGGTCTTCGAAGGAAGGATCTGGGAGTTCATCACCTTCCAATTTATCCACGGCAGTGTGGGGCATGTGCTTTTCAACTCGATCGGTTTGTTTTTCTTCGGTCCCTGGATGGAGCGTTGGTGGGGTGCGAAACGATTTCTAATCTTTTACCTCTCCTGTGGAGTCGGAGGTGCTTTGTTCTTTCTCCTGCTGGCTTTCGCAGGAGCGCTTCCCGGTGTGAGCATCTATTCGCCCCTGGTAGGGGCCTCGGCTGGGATTTATGGAATTCTGATAGGTGTGGCGATCACTGCTCCATCCTTACGCGTCTCGTTGCTGTTCCCGCCTGTGACGCTGACGATGAGGCAGCTCGCGCTTATCCTGTTGCTGATTTCCGTCGGCTCGATTGTTTTCAAGCTCGGTGGCAACGAGGGAGGCGAAGCGGGGCATCTCGGAGGGGCGGTCGTAGGATTCTTTCTGATGAAACTTGCTGCGTGGAGGGCCGGATCCGGGGGTGGCAGGTTCGAATTTTTCGGTGGATCTTCGAAAGGCCCGCGAACTGATATCGCTCCTAAAATTCGGCCCCGGACCATGGTTGATTTGGGTAGCCAGTCCGAAATTGATGAAATCCTGGAGAAGATTTCACGAGAAGGCTTTCAAAGTCTCAGCGAAGAGGAGCGGGATCTGCTTCATCGCGCGGCGAAGAATGAATAACCATGTTTTATGACTGATGAGCAAATGATCAACTGCGACGCGCCGAGCGACCAGATCGCCCGGCTTCGTGCGATTATGCACCGCCTGCGCGCACCGGGTGGCTGTCCTTGGGATGCCGAGCAGACTCACGAATCTTTGGTCTCCAATATGATCGAGGAGGCTTACGAATGTGTCGATGCGATCCAGCGTGGCAACGACGACGATATGCGCGAGGAGTTTGGAGATTTGTTGCTCCAGGTCGTGTTCCACAGCGAAATCGCGCAGGAAGATTCCCGTTTTGATCTGGATGCGGTGGCACGGGAAATCTCCGAGAAGCTAATCCGGCGACACCCGCATGTTTTCGCAGCGAGCACAGCAGGGGATTCGGATGAGGTCCTGAAACAGTGGGACGAAATCAAGCGCCAGGAAAAAGGCGAAAAGGAAGTGCCATACCTACATGGAACCGGGAAGGGGCTTCCCGCTCTGGTCCGTGCTGGAAAACTCCAGAAGAAGGCTGCCAAAATCGGCTTCGACTGGCCGGTTGAAACCGGAGTGATCTCGAAAATTCGCGAAGAGCTCGGTGAGCTGCAGTCGGCTGTCGATATGCAGGACTTGCAGAGTGTCGAGGAGGAGCTGGGGGATCTTTTGTTTTCCGTGGTGAACCTCGCCCGCTTCCGCAAGATCGACCCCGAGGTCTTGATGGCGGCGGCGAATAACAAGTTCGAGCGCCGCTTCGACGAAATGGAGCGGGAACTTAGGGAGCGTGGTAAAACCCTTGAGGAAGCCTCCCTTTTGCAAATGGAGGATGCATGGATAGCTGCCAAGGACGCAGGATTCTAAGACGGAATCATTCCAGTTTTAGCGAAGCCGGCTATTGATTTCAGGCTGATCAGGGATTTGCGGAGAAGCGGTAGAAGGCCTTCGTTTCGGGATTCGTTATACGGATTTCAACCCGCTCTATTTCTGTATCGAGCGGAGTGACCATGATGTTTTCTGCGGCCATATCGATCTCATCCCATCGTGAAAGGTCGATCGACTCCCAGAAGTCGAGGTCATCCCTTTGGCCGGAGTCCAGTTCAGTGAAAACCCTGCCATGCACACTTCTGCGCAGTGCAAATTGATCCGGAAATACCACCTGGATCGCCTCGACGGACAATCTGCCTTGGGTTTCAACCAGATCGACGATGTTTTCCGCCAGCGGTGAACGTCACCTGATAGGTCGCATCCCCGTCAAGCGGGGCAGTCGGTGTGAGGGTCAGGACCAGATTGGAACCAAAGTTCACGATGCATTCGACGGGGTTTCCATCGGGTGCGTCATCGGTTACTTTCTCGACGGAGAAATGAGTTCCGTTGTGAAGCGTCTCGCTGTCGAGTTCCTCGTGGATAATGACACTGATCGGCATGTGCCGTGAGTAGTTGGTCCGGTTGTTCTGCGGGATATGGTAAGCAACGGCGGGCCGGGTTGTGTCGGGTGCCTGTTGCCGGACATGGATGAACATGCCACCCGAGGTTTCGCCGTATCCGCCGGAAACGACGAGGTTGCCCAAAGGCACCGAGTCCTGGCTCATTTGGCGTCCTTCGGGTCTTTCCAAAACCAATTCAACAGGCTCCGGATCTCCGTTGATGATCAGGCCGTCCATCATGAGCCGGTTGTCCTGGAACTTGGGGTAGCCCGCGTTGGTCAGTTGGTATTCGACACCATTGACCTGCGGTCGTTATCGTAGACGAGGCCGAAATCCGAAGGTCGCCGGAAAATGGGTGTGGCGTTATTCTGGAGGTCACTGATATCCATCACCCGGAAACTGAGATCATTGGACGGGCCGGATCCAGGGCCCTCGAAGCCAGACATGAGCCAGCCCCGGTGATATAAGATGTTCGTGAGTCGACCGCCGAACTCCGGGATTGGAGACGCATAGATCACCGCGCCGGGTGATTCGGTGCGAGAGTGTGGTTGGTAGCCAGTGGTCGTGGCTTGCCCGAGGATCGGGGTCGAGATTGCTAGCGGGAAACAGCCGAAAAAAGTGCGGCAGAGACCGTGGAATTTGCGAAGGACATTTCTCGAATGGGTGGAAATACTTTATTAATACATTCAACAATCTCCTAACACTAGGCAGTAGAAGCTGACTCATCAATACCAATCGAGACGGTTCGGGGACTTTCGGCTCATCTTGAGCACGATAAACCAGGGACGATTCAATCGCTTGTAGACAGCGGATTGTTTTTTAATTGCTGACCGACCCTTTTACATTGCCCGACGGCGGAGGTTTGCTAGTTTTCCAGCGTTTTGCTGGGAAATGGTTATGAGTGCTCCTCTTGAACTACCTGTACTTGTACTGAATCGAAACTGGCAGCCTGTCCATACATGCTCTGCCCGTCGGGCGGTTCATCTGCTCTGTCTGGGGCATGCCCAAGTGGTGCAGGTTGAAGGTGAGGAAAAGTTCAAAACACACGATCTGCACTCCTGGGCGGGATATTCGAAAAAGATTGTCAGCGACGAGGTGATTCACAGTGTGAAGCTCGCGCTGGGGGTTCCAAAAATCATCGTGCTGGGGATTTATGACCGGCTTCCCCGTCTTGAGGTGAAACTCACGAGGCGCAACGTATTCCTGCGTGACAAATTCACCTGTCAGTATTGCGAGAAGGTCCTGCCGGAAATCAAACTGAACCTCGATCACGTGATTCCACGCGACAAAGGAGGCCGCACGACTTGGGACAACATTGTCGCCTCATGTGTGAAGTGCAATACCCGCAAGGCAAACAAGCTACCGCATGAAGCGAACATGCATCCTGCGGGTAAACCATTCGCTCCGCGCTGGAGGCCGCTATACGGGCTGCAGGAAAACGGGCTTGGTGATGATAGCTGGGGCCACTTTATACATTTCGGGAAAAAGGCTCTCAAATCCGCCTGATCATTTTCTGCACTGTCCCAACAAGGACTCGAGGAAATGAGTGATTTGAAGCAGCGCGTCTTTGTATTCGGAATCCCGGAGAATCTGAAGATCGGATCGGCACCCTTGCAAAAGCTCCAACGCGGTATCAACAGCCCGTTCGAGCGCTCCCTCATATTCCGCGATTCCGGTCAGCACCGGCAGATCGAATTCCTCTTGGTCGAGAATGCGTTGGTTGAGTTTAGCGCGCTGCTCTTCGGAGGAGGCTTCCAGAAGATTGAGTATGGGGAGAGTGAGTTTACCTTTCGCCAGATCGGTGCGCAGGGTCTTGCCAACGACTTCTTCGGAGCCGACCAAATCGAGGCAGTCGTCGTAAATCTGATAAGCGGTGCCGAGTTTCATCCCGTATGCCGCAAGTGAAGCCTCGGCCTCCGCGTCGAGACCGGACACTGCCGCGGCCAAACCGGTTGCCGCCGCGAACAGAGCACCGGTTTTCATTTCGATCACTTGAAAATAATCTTTTTTCGATAGCGTCATATCGAAACGCCGCTGGGTCTGGATGATTTCTCCTTGGCAGACTTCGCGAGCTGCCTGTCCGACCTTGCGGCAGATTTCTATGGAGTTGAAATCGGTGGCAAGCGTGAGCGCGTGCGAGAACAAGGCGTCTCCAAGAAGTACTGCGAGAGCGTTTCCCCATTTGGCGTTAGCGGTGGGCATTGAGCGTCGGGCGGAAGCACCGTCGATGATGTCGTCGTGCACCAGCGTGGCCATATGGATCAATTCCAGTATGACTCCGATTTTCCTATGATCTTCGGAAACCTCACCGACCGCGCCACCAACAAGAATCGCGAGCGCGGGACGTATGCGTTTCCCGGAGGTGTTGCAGATATAAGCGATGTATGGCTCGACCGCAGAATCAAAGTGCCGGACTTGGGCTCTGATTGCGATTTCGACTTTCTCTAGATCCGGGCGAACGAGCTCAAAGGGAAACTGATCGTTATTGGGCGATGTGGCGGTGAATTTGGCCATGAATTATCGCTAAGTAGCCACGGATTCGACCGCCCGGCAACCTGCTTTCGAAGGCATTGCGAAAAAGAATCTTGAAAGTTTACTCCGGGAGTGGCGGTTTAGAGTATATATGAAAAATCGTTCATTGATAATTTTAGGCAGTGCGCTGGCTGTGGTCGGCCAGGCGAATGCGAAAGAAGGTCTTGGTTTCCAAGACACCCCGATCATTCCGGGAACGAAATACCACGTCCACGACGGGGAGCGTCCCCAACCACCGGTGGTCGAAACGGCGGGTGCTGTGGTCGTCAAACCGCCTGCGGACGCGACAGTCCTTTTTGATGGCAGCAATCTTGATGCCTGGGTGGCGGTCAAAGGCGGAGCTCCCGCTTGGGAGATCAATGATGGTGCAATGATCGCCAAAGGCGGCGATATCATGACCAAGGAAGAGTTCGGCCCGCTCCAGCTCCATTTTGAATGGCGTCTCCCGGCTGACCGGAAAGTCAACGGTCAGGGCGGGGGCAATAGCGGGGTTTTCCTCATGGGCAAATATGAGGTCCAGATCCTGCAGAGCAACAACAACAAGACTTACCCGGACGGTCAGGCTGCCGCGCTTTACGGACAGCAGCCACCCTTGGCAAACGCGACCTCGCCTCAGGGGGAATGGAACAGTTACGACATTTCTTTCCTGCCTCCTGTTTACAAGGATGGAAAGGTCGAAACTCCGGCCAAAGTCACGGTGATACACAATGGCGTCGTCGTTCAGAACGCCGAGGCTTTCCACGGGCCTTCAGGCTACAAAACCCTTGCCAAATACCCGGCCGAACATCCTGAAACCGGCCCGATCCGCCTCCAGTTTCATGGGGATCCCATTGAGTTCCGTAACTTCTGGGTGAGATCGCTTGGCGAGCGCGACCAGGAAAAATAGGATTCCGCGCAAAAATGGCGGAATTCAGTTCGTTAGGTTGACGGCTCGGAATAGCTCGCTACCATCATGCCAAATGTTTCGTCTTTTCCCAATCGCTGCCTTGTTACTGGGCACATGCGCGGTCGTCCAGGCACAGCTTGCGACTTCAATTAGCCTCAATAAGAAGAACTATGTCGCCGGCGAACCGGTGATTGCCGAGATCATTATCACCAATCATAGCGGTCGTGAACTCACCTTCGAGTCTACGCGTCAGCTTCCTTGGTTGGCTTTCGTGGTCACAAATTCCCGTGGAAATCCAGTTCCGACCCGGCGGCTCAACGCATTTGGTGCGATGAAAATTAAAATCGGGGAATCTCTGGCAAAGCAGGTGAATCTGGCGGATTATTTTCTTCTCGACTCACAAGGAAATTTCGCCGTTTCAGCGGTTATTCGGGATCCACATGGAAAATTCACCGGAGCAACAACCAACCGACTGCTTTTCAACCTCAATCCGGGACGAACTTATTGGTCACAGAAAGTGGGTGTGAGCAACGATCAAGGACACCAAACCCGTGAGATGAAGCTGATCACTTTTTCCAATGGTCAGAGAACTCAACTTTACGCCCAAGTTCTGGACGGCACGACCGGAGTGCCAATGCAGACATTTCTTATTGGGGACGCGTTGATGCTGCGCAAACCAATGGTGACTCTTGATGGAGCGCAACGAATGCATGTCATGTTTCTGGCAACTCCCTCTGCTTGGGTTCATTGCGAGATTAGCGCCGATGGCAAACTCGTTGAGCGCGAAATTCACATGAGGGCCGGTCAGGGAGACCCTATTCTTATGGCCTACGGCGACGGATCCGTGCGGGTAGTCAACAGTATCCCTTATGATGCCAAGGCCGCCGATGCAGAACGGGCCAAAATCCGGAAAGCATCGGACCGTCCATAGCTCTCCGATCGGGCGATGCGATCAAAGTTTTTTAAAAAACTTTCTAAATGCCTTTACAAGCAGCTAATTTTAATCAATAAAACTTAACAATCTTTAACTCCTTATCATTATGAAGACCATTTCCGTTTCATTTCTATTCGGACTGCTCCTATCTTCGTTCGCAGGCGCTTACAACTTCCGGACGGTAATCATCGATCCCGGCCACGGTGGCCATGACAAGGGTGGCCAGTGGGGGCGAGTTTACGAGAAACATCTCGCGCTCGATACTTCCATCCGACTTGAGTCCCACCTGAAAAAGATGGGATACAACACGGTCCTGACCCGCCGCAGCGACTACTTCGTCTCACTGCCGGGCCGGATGAGCATTGCGAACAAATATCGCAACGCGATCTTTATTAGCATCCATTACAATTACACTTGGAAGAAGCATGTCAGTGGAATCGAAACTTTCTATCATACGAAACAGAGTCATCAACTTGCCAAAGACGTCCATAGCGGCGTGATGAGCCGGGTAAAAGTCGTGGATCGCAAGGTGAAATACGCCAGATATTATGTGATCCGTCATTGCAATATTCCCTCAGTCCTCGTTGAGGGTGGATTCGTCAGTAATTCCAACGAACGGAGTCGCATGAAGACCGCGTGGTTCAGGGATGCCGTAGCCCGGGGCATCGCGGATGGCATCCAGCGCTTCCGCAGAGGGAGATGATATCAGAATAAGTTTGTCGGAGATCCGACAAACTCCAAGCTACCGAGTTTGGATACGCGGTCGTTCTGATTTTTTAAACCAGAACCGTGTTATCCGTAAAGATGGCGTGCAGCTTGAGCGGCTTGCTTTCCTGTGCGTGTACGACAGTGGCCGCCAAGGCCGTCTGCAGCATGGCGGCGGTGAGTTTCAAAAGTCAATGTCGATTCATGGTTTGGATGAGGATAACTGTTACTGTTAGAAATTAGCTTTTAGCGGGAGGGTTTTGACGCCGCTTTTGGACCCGGGCGGTCGTGCCGACGCGCGGTGCACCGGAGGTTTAATCAATACAACGGCCTATTTTACGAAAAGGAATCGGTTCAAACCCGGGAATTTCCGCGTAGATCCAGGAATCCTCCGGGAAGGAAAAGTCGAATTTTACCGGGTCGGCGAAGCCGGGATCGCGGTCGGTTTCCAGGTTGTTTTTGATGGTCGTATAAGGGCGGGCTTTGTCCGCGACTTTAAAGGCTCCTGATTTATAGAGCAGGTTGTTTTTGATCACATTGTTGTTCGGTATCGATGGATCTGGTTTGCGGGTCAGGATATCCGCCAGCCCGGGATAGGCCTCCCGCCAGGCGGGTCGGTTTGTCACCGACTCCAGGCCATCTCTCAATGCCGGGAGCATATGAGACCCCCAGTTCAGCAACCGATCGTCGATCCCCACCGGCGTCTGGCACTCCAGAAACAGGTTGTTGATCACCTCAATATCGTGACCACCCCCGATCAGGACGGCACGCCCGTAGGTTCCATGGATAATATTCCCGTAGACGAGTGCTCCGCTCATTCCATCGTCAAAATAGATGGGGAACGCCCCGTGACCACCCTCCAAGCCCGCCACACTATGGAACAAGTTGTAACGGATGACATTGCCTCGTGAAATCCAGTTCCTCCCGGTGTAAACGCCTCCCACATCGCTCGTTTCTTTGGCAATATCGTAGATGATATTATACTCGAACACGTGATTGTTGCCCGAATACGACATCCCCATGTGCGGGGCATCGTGAATTTCATTGTGCGCCACCCGCTGCCCCACCCCGGACACACGGATCGCGGGTTGGTAGGTGCGGACAATTCGTGCGAAATCGTGAATGTGGTTATTTCGTGCGAAATGTCCGGATGGAATGAGGTCCACCGCATCCCCTCCGGTAAGGCTGATTCCAGTTGCGCCCAGACTGTGGATTTCACAGCTTTGCACCCCGTGATTGCTGCCATTGCTGATTGTGATTCCGGCACCCGCAAAATTACGGATGGTGCATCCATGGATTAGGTTGTGCTCCCCCCCTGTCATCTGGATTGCGCGGCCACGACCGCCCTCCAGAATAAGACCCCGAAAGGTCAGGTGGGAGGCATCCGCCAGACTCACCAAGGGAGCGGTCGATTGTGACAAAAGGATATCCGCCCCCGCCATATCATCCGGGGGGTAGAAGTAGAGCTTGCCAGTCTCGCGCTCCAAATACCACTCACCGGGCTGATCCAACTCTTCCAGTAGATTGAACGCATAATAGATGTGATTTTTTCTCACGCTATACGTGCTGGCTTGGGCCAGTTTCAAGGTGCGCTCGGTTGGTGAAATGCTGCCGATTTGGATGGTTTGATCGGACCAATCATTGCCCCAGTAGCCAGAAACCCAGGCGTCCGGAGCGCTGGCCCAGCGGCTGGGGCGTTCGTCCTCGTAGCCGGAATACCCGAAAACCGGGGTTTTATAATCGGCATCGTCCGGGTGGTCACCGTCTCTAGGCCTGGAGCCTTTTTCAATTACATCGGGAAAGGTGCTGAAACCCCGGTTCGGCCAGCGTGCAACAGTCATAGGCTCGCCGTTGAAAATCAGTTCGGGCGGTTCTCCACTCCGGCGCAACCACGGTTGGGCAGACAGGCTGTGACCACGAAAAGGTATCTGTCCCAAATCAATCGAGCCGGCGGGCACATCCAGCACCAGAACATTTTCGCGGGCTTCCCGCGGAATGCGTTCCAAGACCGCACGATCCCTCACCGGTCGGAATAACGTGGGATTGACCGGAAGTCCTCCGGAAAAGCGTACTTGGTGATCGCCGAATGCTTGATACGAGATCGGCCTCTCCGCCGTGCCGGAATCCTGCGCAGTAAACCGAATACCTTTCGTCAGTGGATACATACCGCGGCCAAAATAGACCGTAATCCCTCCGGCGGGCAGTCCCTCCGCGCTTTTGATTTCACGGATTGCATCACGGGCCCCCGCCAGGGTCGCCAGCGGACTCCCCGTCTTGCCCGTATTCGCATCGTCTCCGCCGGGGGCAACAAAAAGCTCCAGGCCGCCAGCCCCGTCCGTGAGAGCCTCCGCAGCCTGCAGATGAACTGGCCCGGACAGAAAAATGGTACTGGTGGAGATCATCAGGAATCGCAATCGGAAGGGGTAAATGCTCATGGTCATACGGAAAATATTTTATACTCGAAATTCACAATCAAAGGAAGTGTTCATAGGGCAAGGGTCTGAATTTTTTCAGTGGATCGCTCGGCCAATATGGAGAAGGAGATTGCATCTCCTTTACACAACCCCAGCCATTTCCCCAGTCCTCCGCAAAGGAGTTTCAAACTCCTTCTCCATATTCAAAACACCGATAAAAATTACACCTATGGGCTAACCGACGTCTCCAAAGTGGCGCTCGACGACATCTTGGGCCGCAAACTCGAAGATGCCCGTTTGTCCGGAACCCGGAAAAGAGCTCCCAAGAAATCCAAGAAGCCATGAGCCGCGAAATTGAAGTATGGGCCGATTGGCATGAGCTGGGAGAGCCCTGGCTCATGGGAATGCTTCGTGCCTCGTCTTCCAGGGGGAAAGAGATCTTCTCGTTCAACTACAACACCGCATGGCTCAATGACAACGCCAGCATGGCGACCCCGCCATGGACTTCACTGCGCGAACTCGAAAACGCAAGCTGGATGATCCAGGGCGATTCAGCCAATGACGATCCGCACTACCTCGAATGGCTCAATTTGCTGATTGCTCCCAGCTCCTCAATAGGCGGGGTACGCCCCAAGGCTGGAGTGCGGGATGCCAGGCAAGACCTCTGGATCGCCAAGTTTCCAGGCCGCTCCGATCAGCGGGACATGGCCGCGTGGGAAATGTTGGTCCATCGATTGGCACGGGAGGCAGGGCTCGATGTAGCACAAGCGGAATTCAGAATTTACAGAAGTAACCATTGCCTGATGGGTAATGGTTTGGGCAAAGGCGACCCACTCGGGCCGCGGTCCCTACACCGGGAAACCTCGACGCAGAAGTGCAAGTGCAAAGCGACATTTCTTGTTCTCGCACCCGTTTTGGCAACGGTGCAGGCGCAGGCTTCGTGATCACTCCAAATCTGTCGTTCTTGTTTCATGAGAAAAGTCCTTTTGGGTTCAGGCGGCGGCTGGCTCCTCGCGGTAGTCAGCCCCGTCCCTCAGCAGGGCGAGCATAATCACCGCCAGCTTGCGTGCGATGGCCACAACCGCTTTCTTCTTCGCCCGTTTGCCACCCCGTTCGGCGAGCCTCATCCCGTGGCGTTTCAGTTCACAGTCCGGACCGAACGGCCCGAGTACATACCGCGCGGCGCTCACCAACAATCGCCGCAGATAAGCGTTGCCAGCCTTGGAGATTCGCAGCTGTTTGTCCGTGTCTCCGGACTGATCGCGCTTTGGCACCAGTCCGAGGTAGGCTCCTACGTCGCGGCTCCTGGAGAAGCGTTTCGGATCGCCTATTGTCAGCACAAAAGTCAGCGATGTGATCGTCCCAACACCTGTGATCCCTTGTAGATGCGCGCACTGCGGGTAGCTCTCCATGGCGAGTTTTTCGATGGCTCGCTCAAGCTCGCGGATCTGTGCGGTCATCGCGTCGAGAACCGCCAACGAAGGATCGATGAGTGCTAGAGTTCCGGGGAAATCCGTTTCCAGTTCCCGCCGCGCGTGCCTAGCGAAGCAGCTCGTCTTCGGAGAGCGAAGGCGGATGCCCATGCTCTTGAGGGTGAAGCGCCCCGCGCTTATCACGTCCACGCGCTGGCGCACCAGGTTGTCGCGCAGCTTGATCTGGAGAAGATCGCGCTGTGCCCGCTCCGTCCCGTGAGTGATGGGGTGCACGAGCTTTTCGTCGGCACGGGCGAGGCGGGCGAGCATTTCGGCATCCCTGCGGTCGCATTTGTGATCGTTCGAGTAGATCGCACTGAGCTTGCGGGGATTGGCAACCAGCACCCGGTGGTCGAGCCCCTCAAGAAAACGGCTCACCCACGGGCTATTCATCTCGACCTCCATGACGACGAGAGCCTGCGGGTGGCTCGCGCTCAGTTTGGTGAGAGACTCGCGGGTGTTGGGGATTGATTGCTCTGCGATGATCTCGCCGCAAGCATCAAGGGCGCACACGGCGCGCTTGCGATCGCCGAGGTCGATTCCGGGTGTTGTAGTAGATGATGATTTTGTTTTCATGGCAGCGGCTAGTATAACCTATCGAGTCAATCATGACCCGCGCTGCCTTCTCATCTATTCTTGTTCTGCTTTTTTATTTGGTTCTTCGGGGATTTTGATGCACGGATTTTAGGATCGAAAGGGTCGTAGGATGCTCCACAGTGTTCGCCATGTCCCCGTCATTGAACAGCCACTACTCACTTCTCCTTGGTCTCA
>Ga0222650_1000728_pt1 | contig 22656 bp, 16 predicted proteins | sample AntAcemetagen367_FD_179820 | JGI IMG/M metagenome (GOLD analysis project Ga0222650, IMG submission 179820) | Saline water microbial communities from Ace Lake, Antarctica - #367 | ecosystem: Environmental > Aquatic > Non-marine Saline and Alkaline > Saline | place: Antarctica: Ace Lake... | reverse complement strand
AACGTTCATACATTCGCATCAGAACGCGGAAGTGTTCCTTTTCCTCGTCCTGAAACAAAAGCTGCCGATGGACTACCCGTGAAGTGACGTGATACATCGCCAAATCAGGCAAAGTCCCATCCGATTGGTGCGGAATAATCAATCTCGACTGCGGCATAGGGGATACTAGCCAGCCCCAGAGCACGGAGTCAAGGTAATCTTTACTATTACTCCGGGAAACTGGCGTTGACTATTACTCCGGGAAACTGGCGTTGCTATTACTCCGGGAAACTGGCGTTGCTATTACTCCGGGAAACTGGCGGGAAACTGGCGAGAAACTGGCGCCGCCGGGAAACTGGCGCCGGGAAACTGGCGGGGAAACTGGCGACAGCACCATTTGTATGGAAAACTCAGCGCGATACGCTGGGTTTTCTATACAAGTTTCATCCGTCGGGAGCCCGGTTCTCAAGCCCTAAAGGTGCGAACGATCGAAGCCCAGAGTAAAACCCTCGTCATGTGTGCGACATCTCGTTGAGGCTCGGATTCTCTTTTCAAGCGAGCGGCTTGAGGAGTTCTCGGAGGGACTCGGCATCGGGGGTGGCTTTGACTGCTCCGGAGAGGAGGGAGTCGGCGAGGAGGGCTTTCTTCTGTTGGAGTTGGTGAATGCGGTCTTCGACGGTGCCGGCGCAGATGAGCTTGTGGACGAAGACGGGCTTGTCCTGGCCGATTCGGTAGGCGCGGTCGGTGGCTTGGGCTTCGGCGGCGGGATTCCACCAGGGGTCGAAGTGGATGACGGTGTCGGCAGCGGTGAGATTGAGGCCGGTTCCGCCTGCCTTCAGCGAGATGAGAAAGATGGGGATGGTTTCGTTTTGGAAGCGCTCAACGAGTTGGCCGCGGTCTTTGGAGGCTCCGGTGAGTTTTAAGTACGAAACGCGCCGGAGTTTGAGTTCGGCCTCGATGAGGGCGAGCATGGAGGTGAACTGGGAGAAGAGGAGGACGCGACGGCCCTCCGCGAAGAGGGTGTCGAGGAGTTCGAAGAGGTAGTCGAGCTTGGCGGAGCGCTTTGCCTTGCGGGCGTCCTCGGTCTGGAGTTTGAGGAGGGCCGGGTGGCAGCAGATTTGGCGGAGCTTAAGGAGGGCATCGAGGATGGCGAATTGAGATTGCTCGAGGCCTCGAGCGGAGATCGCTTCACGGACTTTTTTGTCCATGGTGGCTCGAACGGTTTCGTAAAGATCGCGTTGGGCTGAGTTGAGATCGACAGGATGGACGAGGATGGTTTTGGGCGGAAGTTCGGTGGCGACTTGGTCCTTGGTGCGGCGGAGGATGAGTGGTCCGAGGCGGGCGCGCAGGAAGTCGCGGCGTTCTTCGTCGTCTTCTTTCTCGATGGGGTTTTGGTAGTTTCGGCGGAAGCGCTCGAGCGGTCCGAGGAAGCCGGGCATGAGGAAGCGGAAGAGGGACCAGAGCTCGCCGAGGTTGTTTTCGACTGGGGTGCCGGAGAGGCAAACGCGATGGCGGCCTTTGAGTTCGCAGGCTGCTTTGCTGACTTTTGCGGAAGGGTTTTTGATGTGCTGCGCTTCATCGAGGACGATGAGCTGGAAGTGGTGTATTTTAAGCTCTTCGATATCGCGTTGGATGAGTGCGAAGGAGGTGATGACGAGATCGGCGTGGGGGATGTGGGAGAAGAGTTTCCTTCTTTGGGGACCGTGGAGAATGATGCCTTTGAGAGAAGGAGTGAATTTCTTGGCTTCGGCAAACCAGTTGGGGACGACAGAAGTGGGCGCTACGATGAGGACGGGGCCGCTGTTGCCGGCATTCTTCATGCTAAGAATATGGGTGAGGGTTTGGAGGGTTTTTCCAAGGCCCATGTCATCAGCGAGGATGCCGTTGAGTTCGTGTCGGGCGAGGAATTGGAGCCACTCGGTCCCGGTCTTTTGGTAGTCACGGAGTTCGGCCTGCAAGCCTGCGGGCGCGACGAATTTATCGGCTTTGATTTCCTTGGCGTGGAGTCGTTCGCGGAGGTTCTTGAGTTCGGCGGGTGGATCGATGGGGAGGGCGTCGGCTTCGAGGAGAACGGCGGCGTCGATGGGGTGGAGCGAGGGGGCCTTGGGATCAGTGAGGGCGGCGAGGTGATGAAGGATGGTGCGGAGACGGCCGGCGGGGACTTGCAGGGCTCCGCCGTTCGGAAGGTAGATGAGGTGGGGCTCGTCGTCTGCGAGATCTTGAAGCTGCTCGATGGTGTCGCTATCAAGGAGTCCGGTAAGAATGGGGAGGAGGTCGAGGCGTTGACCGTCCAGATCGATACCGACCGAGAGCTTGAACCAACCTCCAGGGGCGGGTTCGAGGGAGGCTTTCATTTCCTCGTCGTTGAGTTCGTGGACATCGTGGCCAAAGTCGGCGTCGATTGCGACTTCCCAACCGGTTTTGGTGAGCATCTTGGCTGCTTTGGCGCGAAACCTCGGCCAATACATTGCCGGGGTCGAGAGGTGGGGATCGGGGAACCAACATCCTTCCACCGAGAGTTCGGAGGATTGCTTTTTGGCGAGGGAAAGAAGGAAGCGGTAGGTGGGGTTGGTGGCGAGGTTGGTGAGGGCGAGTTCGGTGAGTTGCTCGATGGCGCGGAATTCGGCGGCTTTGTCGCGTTGGATGGGTGATTTCTGGCCGGTTTTGATGAGGGGGAATTCGTGAGGGCCGTAGCGGACGACAGGACGGGCGACGAGCCAGGTGTCGCGATTTTTTATTTTGAGGGCCTGCAGGAGAAGTTGCACCACGCGGGTGCGGGCGGGTTCTTCGGCAACCTCGAGGTGGAAGGTGGGCTCGTAAACTGTGTTGTCTTTTCGAGTCGGTTCCGGAGCTTCTTCGATAGGAGGAGGGGGAGAGGTGGTTCCGCCGCCCCGCAGCAGGCGGGCGAGGGTATTGGGGCGCGAGGCGCGCAAAATGGCGGCGGCGGCATGCGGGCAGAATGAGCCAAAGTCGCAGGTGCAGGAGGTGTCGAAGTCCCAGTGTGATGCTGCTTCGGGCCAGAGGTTGACCTCGGCATCGTGGTCGTCGGCTTGGCCGGTGAGGAGGAAGCCGTCATCGACTTCCTCTAGATTTAGGGCGGTGAGGAAACGGGGGGAAGAGAGCTTTTTTCCGTGGGCGAGGATGTGCTCATCAAAACGATGGTGCCAATCGGAGTCGGTGAAGAAGGATTTGAGCTCGAGCGGCACAGGTGGAGAATAAGGGGCTGTTTCTAGAGGGCAAGCTCAGCTGGCAGTTTCCGCGATTCAGTCTGTGCAGTGAGCTTCAAGCCGTTCCTTTCGAGTTCCGATCCTAAGGGGTCATGGGCGGGCAATACCACTTTCCTTTGTCACTATTCTTGATTCGCGGTAGGATAACTGATCGTGAGTCCGATCGCAGATTGGAATTGCCGCTTTACCTCAACGGAGTTCAAGGGGCGGTTCCAGAGGGCGAGTTCATCGACCCAGCCCTTAAAGGGCTGAACGTCACGCAAACGAAGGTCACTCCTTGGTTTGCCGAAGCGGACGTAGCGTCCGAAAAAGGTTCCCCCTTGGAGGCTGCGTGAATCCTCGTCGGTGGCAGCCAGTTGGCCATCTACGAAGAGCGTGACTTTCGTGGGCCCCCAACTCGCGACAATGTGGTGCCATTTCCCATCAGCGAGGTTGCGTGATGAGGTGAACTCCATATCAAATTTGCCATTTTCAATGAAGAGGCGGATACGGCCTGAGTCGGTCAGGGTCGTGTGGATCGGCGATATCTCGGGAGCCGAGCCATCGGATTTGTTTTCTCCCGCAAGCCAGAGTGTCTCTTCTTTTTGATTTTCCGGAAGGTGCCGAATCCAGTAGGAGACAGCACCTTTCCGCCGGGTGACTCCTTTCGGTCCGCCCAAGTCCACGAGGGCTGATTTCTCTCCATCACCGAGGAGTTGAGCGGAATTGTTCGTCTCGCTGAAACCGTTGAAACCATTTTTGGGGCCCATCCCCGGGGCACCGAAGGCAACTTCCAGCCCGGAGCTTGCCGTGATGCCTTGCAACACGTCGTTCGCAAGTTGGTCACTCTCTGGGGTTTCAAACTTCCAGTAGCCGATAGGGGCCTGGCTCATGAGGGTGGTGCGGTAGTTTGCCTTGGCGCTCAGCAGTCGATCCAGAGCCAGCCATGTTCTAGGATCGGGCGGTGGAGTTCGGGAAAGGAGGCGAGAGCGGGGCCTTACAGCACGATGACGGCGCCGGTTTCAAGGCGGAGTTCCACCGTTCCTGATGTGACTTTCACGGTGGAGCCCTCGGTCACGATGAGATTATTGGTGTCAGAGTTTTGCGGGACACCATCCACCGTTCATGGGGTGTCTGCCACGACGGCGGCATTCATCTTGAAGACGGCAGATTGCTGGAAATATTCGAGGGTGGCTTGACGTTCTGTTTGTGAATTCTCGAGCCGCGTCATGAGTTTCTGACGTTGGTCAGGGGTCAGGGTGCCATCTTCCAGGTCCTGCAAGATCATCCAGAGATCCGGTGGATTGGTTTCCGTTTCTGGTGTTTGTAAATCCCTCATGAGCTTGCTTTTCGGACCTTCAATTAGCTTTCTGCGTGTCTGCTTACGACATCCCCGGATTCATGCCCGACCAGATCATTGAATTTACACCTACGATTCCGCGGGAATCCTCCTCGGCGCTACCACGAATGCCACCCTCGAATCTTGGCCGGCGGATATTAACGATGGACTGGAAGGTGCCGAGGGCATGGAAACAACTTTTTATACCTTTGAAGACACCGGCTTGCGGAGTCAGTCTTTCTTCCGGGTTCGCGAAGTGACGAACTAATCCCGATCTCAGCATGAAATCCCCCTTCTTTTCTCTTCTCTTCCTTGCTCTCATCCCCTTTGCCAAGGGAGCGCCCGTCACAAACTGGGTGGCGACAAACGGCGACGCCGGTTTCTCCGGAGGAAGCGCTACCACAAATTCGCCCATCACGACTGATTCCGATGCCGAGACCATTGTCGGGAGTTTTCCTGCAGTCGTCCTCGCGATCGGAGATTCCATCGAACTCTCCGGATCGGTCACAATCACTGGCAATACCGGGACCATTCCCGGTAATCAATTTAGGTGGGGGATTTTCGATGCCCCCGGAGTTCCGGCGACGGGCGTCGGAGGTGATTATGTTGGTGTCTGGGCCATATCACCTAAAGGTGGCACGGCAGCTCTCGTGACCGCCAATGGCTCCACGGCCAATCCTTTCTCCGGCGCTGCGAGCACTGCCATCGTCAGGGCCGGTGATCCCGAGGGCGATGCCCCGCAATTTGGAAACGGCTTCACTTTTGGTCTGACAATCACTCGCCTCGACGCCACGCAGATTTCAATCGCCGCGACCTTGAGCGACGCCGGTGGGCTTGCCATCCAATGGCCCGCCACGACCACTTCTGCTTCGCCTCGCTCGTTCACCTACGACTCCGTAGGCTTTCTACTTGGCGGGACTCTCAATGCCACCTCGGCCAGTTTTGCGATGATCGAAGTGACGACTTCCGCACCGCCGTCCGACACTGACAACGACGGGATGCCCGATGACTATGAGGACGCAAATGGCCTCGATAAAAACCGCGATGACAGCGCGCTCGATCTTGATGGCGACAACGTGAGCAACATCGCCGAGTTCCGTGGCCCCGATGGAATCCCCGGGAATGGCGATGAGACCGATCCAGATGATAGCGACTCCGATGACGATCTCGTGGACGATGGAATCGAGCTTGCCAATGGCACCAATTCGAACCTTGCCGACTCCGATTCGGATGGTCTCAACGACAACGTTGAAACAAATACCGGGACCTTTGTCAGCGCGACCAATACCGGGACCACTCCGCTGAGTTCCGATAGCGATGGCGACGGTATTCCCGACGGCGCTGAAGTGGGGATTGGCACCGATCCGAATGATCCCGATAGCAACTTTGGCCAGCGTTTGCTCGGCATTGATTTTAACCGCAGCGATGCCCTTGGCTCACCAAGTCAGTCGTATCTCCGGGTGATTTCCGGGTCGATCATTCAGGAGGATAACAGTGCGGCTTATACCAAGAAAATTGGGAATTACCAAATCATCGTCGCTCAGCCTGATGGGACTGCTTTTGAGTTTCGGGGAGCCAATGGCGAAACCGGGCGCGCCATTCCTGGTGGTGATATCTCCCGTTCATTTCTTGTCGCCGATTTTGTGGCAACTCGCGAAGGCTTGATGACCGTGAGCATCAGCGGTCTCCCGGCTGGTGAGTATCTTTGGAAGTCGTGTCACCTCGACCCCATCACAAGTGCGAATCTTGGCTTCGCCCAAGGCTCCAACCCCATCACCCCGAATGTCATTGAGGCCCGCATCGGAGGAATCCTAAAAGGAACGGTCCAACCCACCGCTCTCGGAGCCAGTGGACTGGGCACGACCTTCATTGATGATGGGCAAGTGCCCACCCTCTTCTTCGCCTTCACCCACGATGGGGTTGGCGATACGACCGTGGCTTTGACCGCGACCCAATCCAATGGCGTTGCCAATTTTCTCCTGCTCAACGGATTCGAAATCTTCCAACAGTCTGCCCCATGAACAAGCTCCTCTCTTCCTTGCTGTTGATCCTCGGGGCACACGCCCAGCAGCCCAATGTCCTTTTCATCGCGGTCGATGATCTGCGACCAGATCTGGCCTGTTACGGCGAGAGCCACATGGTCACGCCAAACATCGATGGCCTTGCAAGCCAGGGTCGTCTTTTCCGCAATCATTACGTGGCGGTGCCCACCTGTGGAGCCTCGCGCTATGCTCTCATGACGGGGCTGCGCCCGACTTCCGCCACCGATAACAATGATGCCTTTAATCGGATGCCGACCACCGAACCGGCAAGCCCCGAAAGTTGGGTCGATCTCCTCCGGCGTGGCGGCTGGCACACCGCCTCGTTGGGTAAGCTCACTCACGAGCCGGATGGCTATCAATGGAACGATTCGGGGACTTACGACATCGGCCGTAGCAGTGCGACCTTTCCAGACATGCGCTTTTCCTGGAACGAAATCGTCTGGGATCACGACAAGTGGGGTGCACAACGCTACCCGCTCTTCGCCTACGCCGATGGCACTGGGCGGGTTCGTAATGCCACCCCGGCCTTCGAGATCGGTGTCGATGAAACCGGTGCCTCGCTCCCTGATGACGCCTATCCGGATGGTCAAATGGCCCAAGCTGCGATCGAAAAACTGCGTGAGTATTCGGATGACAATCAGCGTTTCTGCCTCGCGCTTGGGTTTCACAAACCCCACCTCCCTTTCAATGCGCCAAAGGCTTATTTTGACCTCTACGATCCGGAGACTCTTCCGGGGCCTGTTCCTGCCATCCGTCCCACCGGTGCGAACTCTGCCACCACGACCAACTCCGGAGAGATCAATGCTTACACCGATCGCGATGACCGCGACCAACTCCGCCATGCCTACTCCGCCTGCATTTCTTACATGGACGCACAAGTTGGGAAGGTCCTTGATGAGCTCGAGGCCCTCGGCCTTGCCGACAATACCCTCGTGGTGCTTTGGGGAGATCACGGCTGGTGCCTCGATGATTACGGATTAATCGGGAAACACAAGGTGCTTGAGCGCTCCTTGGAATCTCCTTTGATCATGCGCCCTCCGACCACTCTTCGCCCCGAGGTTTTTGCCGGAGTGATGGCCGAGGGCGTCGTCGAGACAATCGACATCTACCCAACCATCGCCGAAATTTGTGGACTCACTCCTCCTGCTTCGGCAGCCGGATCTTCCTTGGTGCCCATGTTGCGTAATCCGTTTTCGCCGGGAAAAAATCACGCCTATTCCAGGTGGGGTGCCTTGACCTCGATTCGCACCTCCGACTGGCGATTGATTAATACGAATGGTGACTACGACCTCTACGACTTGTCATCGTTTCGATATGAAGTTTCCGATATCTCATCGAGTAACGAGGCCGTGGTGGGCGCATTGAGTGCCGATTTGAATATCCAAGGAACCGGTATCGCCACGAGCTATCTCCAGTGGTCCTCCGGAAACCCGCTCCTTGCCGACCCGAATGGTGACGCCGATAATGATGGTGCGGTGAACCGCTTCGAGTATGGCTCCGGATCCGATCCCCTTGATGCGACCGACAAGCCATCCGTCGAACTCACCACGGAAGACCTCACCGATCTTGGCTTCACCGGAGATGAGAAAGTTTACAGCTTCACCGTGAAATCAGACGCCGATGACCTTTCGCTATCGCCTGCCACCTCGACCGATTTTCTCGCTTGGTCTTTTGCCCCACTCGAGTTTCTTGATGCCACGCAATTGGATGACTCCACCCACCGCCTCCGCTTTCGTCTCACCGACCAAAGCGACCCAAAGCGTTTCTTCCGCCTCGACAGCGGTCGCTAAAAAGAGAGAGGTCAGACGATGAGCATGCAGTCGCCATAGGAGTAGAAGCGGTATCGTTCTTCGACGGCTCTGGCGTAGGCTTCCATGATGAGATCGCGGGTGGCGAAGGCGGAGACGAGCATCATAAGGGTGCTGCAGGGGAGGTGGAAGTTGGTCTGGAGGGCGCTGATCGCTTTGAACTGGTAAGGCGGGTAAATGAAGATGTCGGTCTCGCCGTGGCAGGCCGCGATTTTTCGATCGCGGACGAGGTGTTCGAGGACTCTTGTGACGGTGGTGCCGACGGCCGCGATTTTTTGGGCGGCCTCCATTTTGGCGGCGGCCTGCTCGCTGAGGACGTAGCGCTCAGAGTGCATCTCGTGGTCGCGTGGGTCCTCCGCCTTGACAGGGCGGAAGGTGCCGACGCCGACGTGCAGGGTAAGAAAGGTGTGGTCGATTTTTGAGAGGAGCTCGGGGGTGAAGTGGAGGCCGGCGGTGGGGGCGGCGATGGCGCCTTCTTCTTTGGCGTAAACGGTTTGGTAGCGGTCTCGGTCTGCTTTGTCGGGCTCGCGGTCCATGTAGTGGGGGAGGGCGAGGTGGCCGTGTTCTTCTAGGTCGGGTGGGGTGTCCCAGTGGATGAGGCGTTCGCCCTTAGTGTTGGTTTTTACGACGGTGCCCGTACTTTCGCCAACCTGGACGGTGTGGCCGTCTCTCATTTTCTTGCCGGGGCGGACGAGGCACCACCAGTGATCCAGATCGGGAGCGTCGGTGCGGACGAGTTCGATCTTACCATCATTTGAGAAGAGGCGGGCCGGGATGACTTTTGTGTCGTTGAGAACGAGGAGGTGATCGGGCGGGAGGAGATCGGGGAAGTCGCTGAAGTGGTGGTGTGAGATTTCTCCGCTGGCCCGGTCAATCAGCATCATCCGGGAGGAGGCCCGGTCATCGAGCGGTCGTGAGGCGATGAGTTCCGGAGGGAGGTCGTAGTGGAAGTCAGTGGTACGCATTTTTTTGGGGAGGAGATTTTAGGAATCCGGAATGCCGGAATGGACGATGAGTCCGCAGTGTTGGCTGAAGTGGCGATAGTCGCTATCGCGTGCGATGATGGGGGTATCATGATCGAGACTGCAAGTTGCGATCATGGCATGGTCCGGTTTCTTCTTGAGTGGCAACGAGAAGAGATCGAGGGATCTCGACCGTGATTTTTTGGATTTCGTTATTTGGAGTTGCGGTGCTCATAGCACTCATGGTGCGACTGATCTTCTTTTATGGCATTGGATACCAGCTTTTATTATGGTCAGTCAACTTGGGGTTGGAATTTTGAGAATCCCGCGGTTTCAGCGAGGGGGAGAAGTTGGGGGGCTCGCTCGCTGAGAGCGATGAAGGTGCGATTGGTGGGGGTGCCGGTTTGTTCGGTGGCGGCGAGGAGTTTGCAAGTGCCTCGTTGGAGATCGAAGTCAGGGTCATGGCAGGCTTGCCAGCCGTTTGCGAGGAGGTGTTGGTAGAGTTCGTGACGTCCCTGGCCTGCGGGGGACACCAGGGTGAGGCGATTTTGGATGGGGGGTCGCTTTGAAAAGGTGGGCCAGGTGCCGCGGGCGGAGGGGCCGCCGTCGTGTTTGCGGGTCCAGTGGCGGAGGTGGGATTGCACGGTACTCAGGAGTCTCAGGAGGCCGTTTGCGAAGGGGGAGTCGAAGGCGGGGTGGAGACCGCGCATGGGTTGGCGGAGGAACTTGCCGAGAGATTGGTAGGGGGCTTCGCCGGTGGGGCCGGAGTAGATGAAATCGCCCGGCTCGATACCGAGGGCGACGCCACGGTAAACGCAGCCCTCCCAGCGGATGCCGCCTTCCGAGAAGCGGTGGGGGTGTTTTTTAAAAAGGAGGGCTTCGGCGTGGCCATAGCCCATTTGCTGTTTGAGATACTTCCATGGGGTGGCCCGGCGATGGTGCCAGACGAATGATGCCCCGGAGAACCCGAGGGAGAGGCCGGCGTCGCGGAGGCGCCAGCAGAAGTCGACGTCATCGCCTGCGGTGTGGAAGATGGCATCAAAACCGCCGATTTTCTCGAAGGCGGATTTTTTAACTGAGAGGTGACACCCGGGGAGGTGCTCAGCGGTGGTGTCATCGAGCATGACGTGGGTAGGCGCGCCGGGGGCTGCGGTGGTCAGAGCGAGGCCGAGGGAGTCGGGCGTGGGCGGGAGGTTGGGACCACCGATGGCGGCGTGGCTGCTTTCGGAATAAGCGCGGGCGAGCCAGCTGAGCCATTGCTCGTCGGGGCGACAGTCATCGTCGGTAAAGGCGAGGATTTCGCCGGTGGCGTGTTTGGCCCCATCGTTACGAGCGGCGGAGAGGCCGGAGGGTTCGAGGTGGAAAACGCGGAGGTCTTTTTGGCGGTCAAGGAAGGCGGCGGTGCCATCGGTCGAGCCGTCGTTGACGACGATGATTTCGAAGTCGGGATAGTCGATCTGGCGGCAGGCCTTGAGGCAGGTGGCGAGGCGGTCGGCGCCGTTCCGGGTGCAAATAATGACAGAAAACTTGGGCGGATTTTCCGGGAGAGGCTCCGGGAGGATAGTACCGCGAATGGCCGAAAGGACGGGTTTTTCCGAGCCGTCGCGGCGGAGGAGACCGAAGGACCAGTCAGCCATGACGCGGCCGTTATTGAGCCAGTGGTCGGACCAGGCGTAGAGGGTCGCTCCGGCAAGGCCGGCCTCGCGGGAGAGGCGGAGGGCTTCCGGCAAAAGCGTCGCTTGGGCTTCCTCAGAATTGCGGGCGGTATCGAGGCCGAACTCGGTGAGGAAGACGGGGCGGTCGCCGGCGAGATGATGGAGGCGGGGGAGGTAGTTGGCGAGGGATTCGCCTTCTTCGAGGTAGATATTGAAGGCGGTGAAGTCGGCCGAGGGCGGCTCGAGATATTCGGTGGTGGGGAAATTGGCGTAGGCGCAGGGCAGGCCGGGGGCGATGCGTTGGGCATCACGGATGAGGGTATCGAGGGCGCGGTTGACCTTCCAGGGAGTCATCCAGCGGGCCATGTCGGAGGGGATCTCATTGCCGACTAAAACGGCGCCGAGGCCGGGGTGGTTTTTGTGGAGGGTAAGCCAGTTGGTGAGGGTACGACGGGCGTCTTCGAGAAGAGAGGGTTTTTCGCGGAGGAAGTCGCAGCCGTAGCCCCAGGCGTGGGTGGCGATGACGATGAGGTCGTTTTCGGCCGCGAGATCGAGGAGGGTCCTATCTGGCAGGGCGTAGAGGCGGACGGAGTCGAAGCCAGCTCTTCTGACCCTGGGGAAATCCTTGTCCGGAGAGTGTCGGGCGTCGGGCGGAAATGGTCCGTAAGTTACGGTGCGCAGAAAGTGCGGACTTCCATCGAGATGGAAGTGCTTTCCGTGCACAGTGAGTCGCATGGCGGGAGTGTGCACGGGAGGGGGAAACGGCTCCAGCATGGAGTTCCTTTTTGGGACTGCTCAGGAAGCTTGTGTAAATGCCGCCAGATGCCATTTTGACTCGGAGCAACCTTGCCGGGATAAAGGGGTGGCTTGTTTTCGCTTTCCGGATGAAAATAAGCGGGAACAAACTCAGCCAGTCGCCCTCCCATCGACAATCCACGAAATTCTATCATGCACCGAGCGCTTACTTTTATCCTAACCATCTTCCTCGCGCCCTGGGCTCTGGGGCAAGATCCATTCGGGGACGAACCTCTGTTTCAAAAGGAAACGACCGCAACGATCGTGCCGGAATCAACGGTGGTGGAACCGGGGGACTTTTTTCGAGTGGCGTTTACGCTCGATCTGCAACCGCACTACCATGCTTACTACATCAACGCGGGGGTCATTGGTGATCCTCCGTCTGTTGAGTGGGATTTGCCGGAGGGATTCACTGCGAGTGATCTTAAGTTTCCGGAGCCGACGGCTATCAAATCAAGTTCAACCGGAAGCGAAGCGATTAGCTACGCTTATGAAGGAAAGGCTACCTTCATCGTGCAGATCGACGCTCAGTCTGATCTCGCGAAAGGTCAGGACTTTACAATGAAAGGGGCCTTCAATTGGCAGGAATGTGATGCGACATGCATCCAGGGCAATCAGGAATTTTCCTTCGGCATTAAGACTGGCGATGAGACCGACTTTGTTGAAGCACGCGAAGAATTATTTTCAGAGGCTTCTCATAAGCTGCCGCAGGACGCCTCGGCATGGGGTGCGATCGCAACCGAGGAGGAGAACGAAATCATTCTTAAGATTCTCCATCCCCAGGGGCTTGAAGTAAAAGAGCCAATCTACTTTTTCTCAGATGACAAACAGATCGACTCGCAGGCCACGCAAAAAATCGAGAAGATTAAAGATGGCTTTGCCCTCACCCTCGCCCGTAATGAAGGGAACGAGGATCTCTTCATTGACGCAGGGAAAGTTCTCGATTCGCTCACGGGCTTACTAACCTTTCAAACAGAGTTTGGCCCCAGCAGTATCCCGATCAAAACGAGCCTGAGTCCGGATGCCGACATCAGCGAATCAGGCGAGAGCGTCTCGGCCTTCATCCCGGCGACCGAGGAGGATCGTAAGGCTGGTCTGGAAATCTACGATGCTGAAGCTCGTCCGGATTACGTTCTCTTGGGTGGAGCAGTCGAAAAGAAGATCACTTTCTGGACCGCTCTACCGCTTGTTTTCCTGGGTGGGTTGATTCTGAATTTGATGCCCTGTGTCTTTCCGGTGCTTGGTTTGAAGGTTATGGGTTTTGTTGCTCAGGCCGGGGAGGATGAAGGGAAGATCAAGATTCATGGTCTGGTTTTCGGCTTGGGGCTCTTGGTCACAATGTGGATTCTCTCCAGTATTATCATTTCGCTGCAACTGGATTGGGGGCAGCAACTTTCAAATCCTATTTTCCTCGGGTTCATCATCATCCTGCTCTTCGTGATGGGGTTGAATCTTTATGGCCTTTTCGAGATTGGCACCAGTATGACGAGTGTCGGTGGCGAGCTTCAGGGTAAGAAAGGATACTCTGGTTCCTTCTTCTCCGGAGTGTTGACGACCCTGATCGCGACTCCTTGCTCTGGTCCGTTTTTGGGAGCGGTGATGACCTTTGCGCTCTCGCAGGATAAGTTGACCGCCTTCTTCATCTTCACCGTTTTTGGTCTGGGAATCGCATCTCCTTACGTCCTTCTTTCCTTCTTCCCGAAGCTCATTAAGAAGCTCCCCCGCCCGGGTGCCTGGATGGAGAGTTTCAAGCAAATCATGGCGTTCTTGGTTTTTGCGACCGTCATTTTCTTCCTGAAGAGCTATCTCAAGTTGGTCGGTGAGGATCACTTCAACTACTTCCTTTTCGCGCTCACCCTGATTGCTCTTGGTTGCTACATCTATGGACGTTGGGGCACGATCGTGACGGCTAAGACCAAGCGCATGGTCACGGGTTATGGCGTCGGAGGTCTCTTCCTCGTGGGCGGTTTGGCTTGGGCCTTCAGCACGGCTAAGCCTGCTAAGCCTGGTTTGGCATGGAACGAGTGGTATCCGGGAATTGTCGAACTCTCCCGACCCAAGAAGCGAATTATCTGGGTCGATTACACCGCCGATTGGTGACTGAGTTGTAAAGCTAATGAGGGCCGTGTGTTCTCAGATAAAAAAGTGCTCGATCGTCTCAAGGAACTCGACGTCATGTTGGTTAAGGCAGACAACACCTCCCGCATCAAGGCGATCAGTGTCGATCTACGCCGCTATGGCCGAGCAGGGCTACCGACCAATCTCATTTTCCCGGCAGATCCAGATGTTCCCGCGATCCAAATGCCCGAAATTTTCGGGGCCGCAGACGCCCTCGAGGCCTTGGAGCAGGCGGTAGCAGCGAGCAAGTAGAAGGCGATGAACTTCTTCCCCTTCATGGTCGCGGGGCTTCTTGCCTTGGTGGCTGTGATGTGGGTGAGCTTGGATGATCCTTCGATCAGGCCCAAACGGGAGCTTTGTCTTCCGCCCTATCGAATTGAGTGGCGTAAATGGGAGCCGGGTTGTTTCGAGAAAGCTCGTTTGGAGGGAAAGGTTGCCTGGCTCAACTTCACCGTTGATTGGGATCTGACCTCCAAGGTCAACGCGGCGCGTTTACTTGGTGATCCGTCTGTTCGAGAAATGCTGGCGAAGCATGAGGTTATTATGATTCAGGCTAATAATACCAATGGGGATCCTGCGATTGAAGCGGAGTTGAAGAGATTTGGGAGGTTTGCCATTCCGACTGATATTTTGGCTCCGGCCAATCTTGAAGCGGAGGTGATTATCTTGCCTGAGCTGTTAACGCCTGAGGTTTTTCTGAAGGGGTTGGAGAAGGTCACGGGAGGCGATTAAGGAAAGGCTCTCTCCAGAGTGCCCTCTCGGTTGATGGGACGGTCTGGAGACCGTCCCTCCTTGGGTTTGCCCTTTGCGTATCTGTCCCTATAGTTTCCTTAAGTCTATGAAGAGTCTCGGGTTTATTTGGAAAGGAATTCGCCACTATCGGGGCGCCTATTTGGGGGTGCTCGCGGGTGCGGCAGTGGGAGCGATGGTCCTACTGGGAGCGTTGATGGCCGGTGACTCGGTGCAGCATAGCCTGACGAAAGCGGCCAAACTCCGAACGGGAAAAATAGCAAAGATCTTCACGGGCGGGGAGCGTTTCTTTCTCGATGATTTGGCGACGCGCAACGGCGGGGCGGCTCTTCTCTATCTCAAAGGTCAGGTCAATGTCGAGGATCGGGCCGAGGGGCAGGTCCAGGTGATGGGGGTGTCTGATGACTTTTGGGGTTTTGCGCCGGAGGAAACTTCGGTCTCGCTCGCGAACTTCGATGCCGCAATCAGCGGACCATTGGCGAGGGCGCTCGATTTGAAGGAAGGCGACTCCGCAGTGGTGCGTCTTCAGAAGCCAGGGCTCCTGTCGCGGGATGCGCCGCTCTCGGGCGCAAGCGAATCGGTCTCATCACTTCGGATTCAGATTGCCAAAGTCCTCACCGATGAGCAATTCGGACGGTTCAGCCTCGCACAGACGCAGGTGCCACCATCGTCGGTCTTTCTTCCCTTGAAGCGATTACAGAAAGTCCTCGATCTCGAGGGAAAGACCAATGCGCTTTTGCTGGAGAAAGGTGCTTCTTTTGATCCTGAAAAACTCACTCTGGCCGACTATGGAATCTCGGTGGTTGAGGTGCCCAATGGAGTGGAAGTTCGATCCGAGCGGATTTTCATGGAGCCTCGAATTGCCGATAAGATCTCCGGCGAACCTGTCCTCACTTATCTCGTAAATACTTTGGCGACTGAAGTCGGAGAAACGCCCTACTCCATGGTGACGGCGGTGAGCGGTGAATCGGCTGCATTTCTCCCGGTGCAGCCCGGCAAGGATGAGGTCGTCATTAATGACTGGCTCGCCGGGGATCTGCGGGCGCAAGTGGGCGATGAGTTGACGATGGATTATTTCGTGGTCGAGGCGGGGAGCCAGCTTGTTGAAAAGCGTGCCGTCTTCACGGTGAAGGGGATTGTGCCCATGGAAGGTCCTGCCGGTGACAAGCGTTGGATGCCTAATTTCCCGGGGGTTGCTGATGTCGAAAGCGCGCGCGATTGGGAGCCGGGGCTACCCCTCGATTTGACGAGGATTCGGGATAAGGACGATGAGTATTGGGAGGAATTCAAGGGAACTCCGAAGGCCTTTGTTTCCCATGAGACCGGCGAGGCGCTCTGGGAAAATCGCTGGGGCAAGGTGACCGGGGTCCGGGTGCCCGCCGGCGAGGTTGGGAAGGTTTCGGCGGAAGTTGAGGGTGTTTTGAAACCATCCTTGGCGGGAATGCAGGTTCTTGATTTCTCGAGCGAAGCGATGGCGTCGGCAAAATCGCCGGTTTCATTTGGGATGCTTTTTTTGATGATGAGTTTCTTTCTCATCCTCGCGGCAGTGGCTTTGGTCGCGATGCTCTTCCGCTTTAATGTTGAGCAAAGAGCCGAAGAGGGAGCCCTTCTTTCGGCGGTTGGAATTTCGGCGAAGAAGATCATGAACTGGCGGATTGGCGAAGCCTTCTTCGTGGTCCTAGCGGGTGCGCTTTTGGGGGTATTACTTGCAATGGGATTCTGCACGGTGGTGTTGCAAGTGATCAGTTCGATCTTCGGGAATGAAAATAGCTTTGAGCTTCATCTTAACGGTTGGACGATTGTGAAGGGGGGCTTGGCGGTGGTGGGACTGTCGCTTCTGGCGGTTTGGTTGACGATGCGTAAGCAGGCCAAGCAGAGCGCAAGTTTGCGTCTGAACTCGGGAGCCGAGGAAGAGGTCGGAAAGAAGAGCCGTTGGGCCTTTGGGATGATGATTTTGGGGGGGCTTCTGGTTCTCGGTGGGATTGGCATGACTTTTACGATGGGGCCGCAGGGGGCTTTTTTCCTGATTGGATTCGGAGTTCTGGTTTTTGGATTAGCGGTCTTCCGGAGGTATCTGGGGAAGGTGGGAGCGCTCGATGGCTTGACGGCCTCGGCGATGGCCAAGGTGAATTTAAGCCGGCGTGCATCCCGCAGTCTTACCGTGGTGGGAGTTTTGGCCGCGGGAGTATTTTTGGTTCTCTCGGTGGCATCGTTCCGGAAGAATGGCGGCCAGGATTGGCGGGAAAAGGGAAGTGGCGCAGGTGGCTTTGCCTGGTGGGTTGAGACAACTTCGCCCGTGAACCGTCCCGCAGATGCAAAGGGGGAGGTTTCTTGGTTTGGGTTGGAGGAAGTGGTGCCATTTCGGATTGGTGCCGGGGATGATGTTGATTGTTTCAACCTGACCGCTTCCGACCAACCGCGCTTGCTCGGGGTGGATGGGGACCTGCTCGAAGGGCGCTTTAATACGAGTGAGAAATGGTCAGCACTGAAGGGCGAGGGGATTCCTGCTTTCGTGGATGAAACCACCATGATGTGGGTTTTGAAAAAGAAGGTGGGAGATGAATTAAGGTATCAAGACGAGTGGGGGAATGAGTATCCGGTGAAGATCGCGGGGGTGGTGAAGGACTCCGTTTTTCAGGGGAGTTTGATTATCGATGAAGCTAAGTTGTTACAGAAGTATCCTTCATTGGGTGGGTATCAGCTCTTCTTATCGCCTGCCGAGGGTGACAAAGAGATCTTACAGAGTGAGACTTCCGATCTTGGTGGGAAAGTGACGGCAACCCGTGATCGCTTGGCGGCTTTTCATGAAGTGGAGAATACTTATATCGCGATCTTTAACGTGCTGGGAGGTTTGGGAATTATCTTGGGTAGTGTGGGCGTGGGCATCGTGACCGCGCGGAATCTGGTCGAACGCAAGGGAGAATTTGAAACGCTGCGGGTGCTGGGGATTTCGAAGGCCTTTCGCGCCGCGATTGTAAAAAAGGAAGTCCGCGCGATGGTAGCTTGGGGGTTGGGCATTGGTTTGGTTTCAGCTCTCATCGCGGTGGTGCCGGTGTTGGGAGGCACGGTTGGCGTGATCGACTTGGTTTGGATGGTCGGGCTGGTTTTAGCGATGGCGCTGATCGCAAATTTTGTGGGAACCCGTGCTCTCCGGAGTCTTTAAGATGATGATCTTGGCGGTCACCGATAAAGGACCTTTGGCCATTTTCCTCATGGTCTCAGCGGGCTTGGTCCTAGCGATCGGGTTGGCCCTTCCCGCGACCCACTGGATCAGTCAAAAGATCTCCAACGTCTTGTCGTTCTTTTCACGGGAGAAATTTCGGAAGCCTCCGCCTTTGCTGAGTCGTGGTGATGCGCTCGCGATGCAGGGACGAGTCGGAGACGCGTTCCATGTCTTCCGGCAGTTCTTGAAAAATCATCCCCGGGACATTGAGATTTATACTCGGCTCATCGATTTGGCATTCGGCCCCATGCAGGATACCGAGCTTGGCGATGCCATCATTGCGTTTGGCTTGAAGCGGCTGGATCGGAGAAGTAGGCGGGTGATCAAGCAAAGGCGAAATGCGATTGTGCTTGGAGATCTCTATCCGCTAAAGCACCTCGGCTGGCGGGATCAGACAGAGTATGTGCATCAGAAGGTGGAGATTCCGAGTGAGCTAAAAGGCCAGTTCGCGCCGCCTCCGTCGTAGGATTCCTTGGCCAATTGGTTTGGGGGTCTCGTTTTGGGGAGCCGTCAGGATTCTTTTGCTACGATCTGGCGACGGCGGCGCGGGTCGCGAGGCTTTCAGAACTGAAGCGGCGCGGGTCGCGGCAGTTTTGGGTCGCGTCGTGTTGGGTAATATAGCCGTGCTTTACGAGGGTTTCGAGGCAGTCGTCAATGGTATGGCAGCCTTCACTGCGCGCGATTTCCATGAGGCCGACGAGTTGCTCGACTTTGCGTTCACGGAGGCAGGCTTGAATGCCGGAGTTGACGCGGAGGGCCTCGGTGGCGAGGACCCGGCCCTCGACATCCGAGCGGGGGAGAAGCCGCTGACAAATCACTGCTTCGAGGACATTGGAGAGTTGGGAGGCGATCTGCTTCTGTTGATCGGAGGGAAAGAGATCCATGATGCGTTCGACAGACTTTGGGGCGTCAATGGTGTGGAGGGTGCTGATCACGAGGTGACCTGTCTCCGCTGCAGTCATCGCAATCTGCATGGATTCACGGTCGCGGAGCTCGCCCACGACGATGACGTCCGGGTCTTGTCGCATGCACTGGCGGAGTCCGAGGGCGAAGGATTTGGTGTCGCGCCCGATCTCACGTTGTTTGACAAGAGAGGAATTGTGCTCGAAGGAAAATTCGATCGGGTCCTCGAGGGTGATGATGGTGCCGGAGCGTAATTCAGAGATTCTTCGGACTAATGCGGCGAGAGAAGTCGTTTTCCCAGATCCGGTGACGCCCGTGATGAGGACAAGGCCTCGCTGGAGGTGGCAGATCTCCTCCATGACAGGGTAGTGACCGAGAGTAGAAAGATCGGGAATTTTTGCAGGAATATAGCGGTAGACGGCTTCGATGTTCCGGCGGCAAAAGTGGACGTTGCCACGAAAGCGGCCGACGTTGCTGACCTCGATGGCGTAGTCGAGTTCCCACTCTTCGTCGAGGGTGGCCCGTTGGGTCTCGTTCATCGTGCCGAGGATCAGTTCACGGACCTGGTCGGCATCGAGGGGGAATGATTCGAGGGCCTGGAGGGTGCCATTGACCCGAGCGGCGGGCGGAGCACCCACGGTGAGGTGGAGGTCCGAGCCTCCCTTGGTGACGGTAAGGGCGAGGTAGTCGCGGATTCCCTGCGGGGTGTTCATGAGCTTGGATTAGGTTTAAGAAATACCGCGAATTTGGCGGTTAAAGTCGCTGGGATTCGGGGAGGCATCTCGAGCGACATCCTCAGAGATAAGGCCTGCGTGGTAGGATTCGACGATGCTGGTGAGCATGTTACGGGTCTGGGCATCCTCGGGACGTTGGAGGTGGTCGGCGATGTCGCGGTAGCGGCCTTCGCGGATCCATGAGCGGATCGCTCCTCCGTTTTGAAGATATTCCGAAACGAGCTTGAGGGAGCCATCGATGCCGGGGAGAAGGTTCTGGGTGACGACTCCGATGAGTTGGCGGGAGAGAAGCATGCGGGAGGTCGCTCCCGAGTTCGCCGGGAAGAGATTGCCAAGCCGCTCGATCGATTCGACGACGCCTGAACTATGGAGGGTGCTGAGGACGAGGTGGCCGGTTTCGGAAGCGCGGAGGGCAAGCTCGGCCGTCTCTTCGTCGCGGATTTCACCGATCATAATGACGTCGGGATTCTGGCGAAGGGCGGCGCGGAGGGCGGTCGCAAATTGGTCTGTGTCCGAATTGAGTTCGCGTTGTGAGAAGAAGGAATGGTTGTTCTGGAAAAAGTATTCGATGGGGTCTTCGAGAGTTACGATATGGCTCTGGCGGGTCTGGTTAAGTTCATCGAGAGCAGAAGCGAGGGTCGTTGACTTACCGGAACCGGTGGTGCCGGTCACAAGGATGAGGCCGGAGCGGCGCTGGGTCCAACTGCGGATGAGGTCGGTGGGGAGGCCGAGGGAGTCGAGGACAGGAATACGATCCTTAATGGGACGAATGGCGGCGGAAAGTTTTCCCATGGCGCGGTAGAGGTTGAGGCGGAGGTAGCCGCCGGAGGCCATTTGGTATCGTGAATCCCGCTCGTTGGCGGTCATAGGATCAACTCCACATGCCGTCCAGAGAGTGGCGACCTCTTCCCGGGTCATGATGCTATTTTCAGTCGCGACAACCTCCCCATTGATACGAACTCGGATCGCTTGGTCTTCGATCAGGAAAACGTCGGTGGCGCCTTGTGCAAGCCAGCGCTGGATTGCCGATTCGAATTCTCCAAGGGTCATGGCAGAGAACTATGAACATCAAACGCCGAACGTCCAATTTTGAATTTTGAATGGGGAAGTTACTCCGCGAAGATGCCGGTGGTGACGGGGGGGAGCTTGTTGTCCTCGTAAATGACGCGGATGGAGGCCTCAGGGTGATTTTTGAAGAGGGATTTGGGGTCTTCGGAGAGGCAGGCGGCCGTCGCGAAGGGATCGGTGAGCTTGGCTTGTGGGAGGACGACGGAGGCGGCGCGGCGGGTCGTGAGACCGAGGCCAGTGCGGTGGTCGATGAGGTGGGAGTAGGTTTTCCCTTTTGTGGTGAAACTTTGGAAGAGGTCGCCGGAGGTGGAGACGGCGCAGTTTTTAAGCGGGATACTGCGAGTGGGAGTGAGGCTGAAGGTGCGGAGGCCGATGTTCCAACCTTCTTTTTCCGGGGGGGGGGCTCCAATACGGAGGTCTCCGGCGGCGGCGACGAGGGTTTGGGGATAGCCCTTTTTTTTGAGGTCGTCAAAGATGAGGTCAGCGGCGAAGCCTTTGGCGATACCGCCGAGATCGAGCTGCATGTTTTCCTTGGTCACGGTAATGGTTTGCTTGGCTTCGTCGAAGATCAGGAAATCGATGCCGCAACGGAGGCGAGCTGCCGCGATTTCCTGGTCCGAGGGAACTCGGCGGGTACGATTCGATTCTCGCCAGAGGTGGGTGAGGGGGCCGTAGGTGGGATCGAAGATGCCGTTGCTTTCTTTGGCGAGTTTCTGGCCAAGAAGGAGCACTTGGAAGAGGTTTTCACTGACGGTGACGGGAGTGCCGAGGGGGGATTTGGTGAGACCATTGAGCTCGGAAGAGGGATCGTAATCGGTGGCGCGCTTGCCAAATTCTTCGGCGAGATCAAGGGCTTCTTCGATGGCGCGATAGCCCTCTTTGGCGTCAGGGGCGTGGGTGATGACTTTGAAGAGAGTCCCCATGAGCGGGCGCTCCGCCTCAATGCGGATTGAGAGGGCGTTGCCGCCAGTCTCTGAAGGGGGAGATGGCTCCCGGCAGGAGGCGAGGAGCAGGAGCAGGAGCAGGAGCAGAGGGAGAAGGAAGCGCATTATAGATCTTGGAGAAACTCGACGAGAGAAGGATACTCATACTCTGCTTCCGAAAAATCAATGCAGGAGGTGATGCGATTGGGAACGGCCGCGACGGGGCAGCCTGCTTCGTGGGCCGATTTGAGGCCATTGAGTGAGTCTTCGATGACGAGGCACTCGGAAGCGGGAAGGTTCATGCGGCGGACGCCTTCGAGGTAGAGGTCGGGTGCGGGCTTGATGCGAGGAGCATCGCCCCGGCAGACCACTTCGTCAAAATAGGAGACAAGATGGAGCTTCTTGAGCCAACGGTCGACCCAGTCGTGTGAGGAGCTGGAGACGACGGCACAGCGGATTTTTTCCAAGCGACAATGGTCGAGGGTTTCGCGCACCCCGGGCATGGCGTCGAGCTTGGCGATTTCTTCGCGAATCCAAGTATTGCGCTCGAGTCCGATGGCGGTCCAGTCGAAGGTTTTGCCGGTGAGTTCTTCGAGGTGGGTTTCGGGTGACCAGGTCTTAAAGTCGGAGCCGATGCATTGGACGTATTCCTCGAGCGCAAGTTCGTGCCCGTTTTCGAGGAAAACGTTTCGCATTGATTCGTAAATCGACCATTCGGTGTCGAGGATGACTCCATCGAAGTCGAAGAAGATGGCGGTAGGCTTCATGGGCCGAGAGTTAACGTGGATTCCAGAAGAGGCAATGGTTGATTTAGTGGTCGGCTACTGGGGAAGGGGGGGGCAATTTGGAAGATTTGTGATCTCAATCTCTACGTTGTGAGGGTTTTTGGTGAGGCGTGGGGATGTCGTTGAAAACCCAAAAACCAAAAAACGTTGAAAAAAAAAGGTGTGCGACACCCCACGAAAAAAAAAGAAAAAAGGTGTGCGACACCCGAAAAAAGGTGTGCGACACCCAGTAATCTTTTCTTGCATTCAATTACCTTAGGTATATGGGATTAGAGATGAAATCGGGCGAAAGAAAGCGGGGACAAAAGGCTGAACTGACGGATCTGGAGAAGGCGGATTGTCTGACGGGGAAGGCGATGGGCGGGA
>Ga0222650_1000725_pt1 | contig 22689 bp, 27 predicted proteins | sample AntAcemetagen367_FD_179820 | JGI IMG/M metagenome (GOLD analysis project Ga0222650, IMG submission 179820) | Saline water microbial communities from Ace Lake, Antarctica - #367 | ecosystem: Environmental > Aquatic > Non-marine Saline and Alkaline > Saline | place: Antarctica: Ace Lake... | reverse complement strand
GCCTGCTCAAAAGAAACTGTGGGTGAATTGAGGTTCGGGTAGTTTTGCAAGTGCATGATAGAGAGCAACCTCACGGGCTGCGGCGGTTCGAAAACCGTAGCTTCGTTTCAGCGTCAGTTTGACCTTGGCGTTGAGGCCCTCAACGACACCGCTGGAATAGAGTTTTTTGGCGTGGAAATAGTTCATCAACAAAGAGCGGTGGGAGCGCAGAGAGCGGGCCGTTTTCTTCAGCGGCTCCAAGCGGGAGCGCATGACTTTGGCGCACCAAGCGTCCAAGAAGCGGCCCGCCCAAGTTGGCGAAGAATAGGTCCAAAAGTGCTGAAAGGTTTCGACCAGCAGGAAGGCCCGTAAGGTGTGCAGGGTGGTGCCTTCGATCTGGCGCATGCGACGACGTTGAAAGCGAGTCCAGTTGCGGCGTTTTTTCAGAAAGGCCCAGCGCATCTTTTTGAGCAGAGGTTCGAGCCCGGCCTCGGCGCGAGCGCGCGTTTCCTCGCGGCGGATGTCTTCAATGGCCTTGTTGAGATTTTTGACAATGTGGAATCGGTCAAGGATGCGGAGGGCTCCCGGCACCCAGCGGGCGGCGGCGTTGAGGTAGGGCTTCCACATGTCGGAGCAGATAAAGGAGATGCCCGAGCAAAAGGTGGAGCCAAAGGACTCGAAGAAGAAGTCGAAAGTCTTTTCCGTGCGGTCGTGCCCAATCCAGAGCAGTCGTTTGCAGTGATCGTCAATCTGGTAAACCAAGGTCCAGAACTTATCCCTCTTGCCCACGTGGACCTCGTCCACCCCGATGGCGGTGACGCCAGTCAGGTCGCGATGCTTGAGACCGTAGTCCACCACCCAGCGCACCGCGCCATAGACATCGGCCCACCCCACACTGAAAATCTGGGATGTTTCGGCCCAGGACAAATGCCGTGCCCATTGCGCAAGATAGAGGCGAAAGACCTCGCAGATGCGAAATTTACCGCTGGACCAAGGCACCCGTTCCACGGTCGGGCCGCAGGACCGACAATCGATCCGTCGGAGGGCATAAGCGAGAAATACGACCATCCCCCAGAGTGGGACAAAGCGCCACTGGCGTTCAGGCATCCTGTCGTAAGCCGCTCCCTGAACTCCGCACCCCGAGCAGCGACCACGGCTCCCCTTGCGTTCGCGTACTTCAACCCGGAGAACCTCTTCGACAAAAGGATCGCGTCTCACCGAGGCATAGACGAAACCCTTGATGGGATGGAGTTCCTTCAATAGACTTTTCACCGTTATCTGAATCATAACAAGGGCTGGTCTATTGGAGCTCCTATGAGCTCCGCCAGCCCTATTTTTTCCCACTTATCCCAAACCGCCCACATAGTCCCCCCCGAACGCCTGCCGCGGCGAGCGGTGCGGGGTTTGGGGGCGCACAGCCCCCATCAAACCGGTTCTTTTCACCCACAAATTTTTTGGAAGAGCCTGCTTTCCAAACTTGAAGAGTATCGTGATTATCGCGAAATCGATTGGGCCTCAGTCGCCTCTGAGATTGCCACACTGGAAGAGGAACGCCGTGTTCTTGAAACGTCCTCTGACGTTCTGCGGCAACTCAATGAACGTCTTAGGACGGTCAAGAAGACTATTACGGAAGGTGATGGAAAGCGGAGACTCGAAGACCAAGAGCTCGGAGCCATCAAAGTCAAGATCGAGGCGACAAAGAACCTCCTCGAATCCACCCAGGAGCTGTTGGTTACGTCCGAAAAGGCCCCATGGGAAGAACAAATCGATTCCCTTGATGCTATGCTCCACGAGGCCCTCGGCGAACATTCGCTCACGGTCGAAAACTGTGATGCCCGAGAGCGAGAGGTGAGGGAGAGGTTGCAGGCGCGCATTGATTCGAAGGACAAGACGATCACCACCGTGCGCGAGCGCATTGTTTCCCGTATGGGCGAGTTCCGCCGGGAGTTTGAGGCGGAGACTCGCGAGATGGACGCCTCGGTCGAGTCGGCGGGCGAGTTCCGCGCGCTTTTGGCCCGTTTGCGCGAGGACGATCTGCCGCGTTTTGAAATTCAATTCAAAGAGTTGCTCAACCAAAATACCATCCGCGAGATTGCGAACTTCAACGCGCACCTCAACCAACAACGCGAAACGATTCGGGAACGTGTCGAGCGGGTGAACCAATCCCTTGTCGAGATCGACTACAATCCGGCGCGTTACATCTACCTTGAAGCCACCCCGGTGCTCGACCAAGACCTCCGCTCGTTTCAAAACGAACTCCGCGCCTGCACCGAGGGCGCACTCACCGGTTCCGAGGACGACCAATATTCCGAGGCGAAATTTCTTCAGGTCAAAGCGATCATCGAGCGCTTCCGCGGCCGTGAAGGAACGACGGAACTTGACCGACGCTGGACGCGCAAGGTCACTGACGTGCGCAATTGGTTCGCTTTCGCCGCCAGCGAACGCTGGCGCGAGGACAATACAGAGCACGAGCATTATTCCGACTCGGGCGGCAAGTCGGGCGGGCAGAAGGAAAAACTCGCCTACACGATTCTTGCGGCAAGCCTTGCCTATCAATTTGGCCTCGAGTGGGGTCGGGTAAAATCCCGATCATTCCGCTTTGTGGTCATCGATGAAGCCTTTGGTCGTGGCTCGGATGAATCCGCGCAATACGGACTGCGTCTATTTGAAAAGCTTAACCTTCAACTTCTGATCGTCACACCGTTGCAAAAAATCCACATCATCGAGCCCTTTGTTTCGTCCGTTGGTTTCGTTCACAACGCGCAAGGCAGTAATTCGCAGATCCGCAACCTCAGTATCGAAGCCTATCGCGAAGAAAAGACGCGCTCCGACTTATGAGCAGACTTGCTTCCAATCGCTGGACGACACCAGCCGATGTGAAAGCACGCCTGCGTCGGCGCTGGGAGCGTGGAGAGATTCTCGGTGACCCGTTGGCGGATACGTCAATCTTTCCGCTGCGCATTCCGATCAAAGGTCCCAGCTCCGGGGAAATTTCCCGCGATTTTTCGGCCGCCCGCGACTGGATTGCCACATGGCGTACGCAGCGCGGAATGAATTGTGAATGGAAATCATTCGTCCACCGGCTTTTCGGCAACAACGAAATGCCTGTCGCCGTCGTGTTTCCCGACGTGCCGCCTGTCGTTCGTTTGCTTGGAGTTCAGGCGGAATGGGAAACTTTCCAATCGGTGGTGGATCAGACCCGCGCGAGCTTTCCTGAATTGTTGCCATGGCTTGGCAAGCGGACGATGTCGGCACTCGCGATCTCGCCGGATTGGAAGGCCCTTCTCACTGTGGTCGGCTGGATCCGGGAACACCCACGCAGCGGCGTCTACCTTCGCCAAATGGATGCACCTGGCGTGCACACCAAACTCATCGAGCGGCATCGCGGCACGCTCACCGAGTTGCTGAATCTTGTGTTGCCGACGGAATTCATCTGTGATGATGAGCGTGGCGTCTCCGCATTTAATCGCCGCTACGGGTTTTGTGACAAACCTGATCGAATTCGTCTTCGTTTTCTCGATGAGCGGTGTGCCATCGAGCCCGAGCGCCTCGGCATGGATCTCACAATAACGGACTCGGCATTCGCCACGCTGAAGCCGAAGATTGATCGCGTGTTTATCACCGAAAATGAAATCAACTTCCTCGCATTTCCGCGTCAAGCGGCCAGCCTTGTGATTTTCGGATCGGGTTACGGATGGTCCTCGCTGGCAAAAGCTGATTGGCTCCGCCACTGTGAGATTCACTACTGGGGTGATATTGACAGCCATGGTTTCGCCATCCTCGATCAACTGCGTTCTCACTTTCCGCACGTTCGTTCATTTTTGATGAACTTGGAAACCTTGAGTCATTTGCATGAACTCTGCAGCATAGAGCCTGATCCTCACCGCAGCGAACTTTGGAGACTTACAGACGATGAAAACGCAACCTTAGATCGACTTCGTAACGGGCTGAACTCAACAAGCCTACGTCTGGAGCAGGAGAGAATTCCATTTGCCATGCTCCAGAAAGCACTTGATAGGATAGCGGGCGAAAGTGCGAATTTTGTCAAATCTGGTGTTTTTTCCGATGCCACTCGAAATGCTTCGGATCCGGTCTGAGCCGGGCGTGATTGTGGAAATGGAGCGGTTTCTGGTCGAATGTTGCCAGTAGGCGCCCAAGTGGCGATGATTCGGAGAAACGACCGATAGCGACTTGGACAAGAAAATGATCGCCCTTCGGGGTGACGGTCCAAAGCCCCTCGTCGAACATCCAGTGGGCGTCGGGAGTGAGGGCGAGGCCGTTGCGGGGATCGTCATTGCCGGATTGGGAATGCTCATGAATGTGAGCAGCTTGGACCATGTAGCCCTCGGTGGTCTGCAGACAGTATCCGGTAAGCGCACAGGTGTATTGGTATCCGGGACCAACCTCGCTTTTGAAGCGACTGTCGCGACCTTTTTTCTGGCTGGCTTTGAAGGTGGCCGCGTCTTTTTTGAGTTCGGCGATGTCTGATGTTTCGGGCAGTGGTATTTTTAATCGCTCGCACAAGCCGACTTGTTCCCGAGCGGTGAAATAGTTGGCGATGAGAATCTGACGTGTCTTTCGCCGAAAAGTGGAATCCAAAAGGCAGTCCCGCAGGTCTTCGTCCAAAAGGCAGCGGCGGGTGGTGAGCTTGGATTTGGATGGGTTGCCGTTTTCATCGAAGCGTTCCCAGATTGCATCGGCCTCGCCGCCGAGGGCGTTGAATGGCATGGTGATTTCCGGGCGGTTTTGGCGGCGTTCAACGACCAGACTCCAGTAGTCGCGGAATTGTGTGACCAGTCTGGCATCATACGGAATCCAGCGGTCAGTGATTACGTGCGATTCGATCAGATCCATCACGCTGAGAATCATCAACGGCTTGTGTGGGGCAATGCCGAGGGCGGCAGTTTTCGATGCGTTGAGGTTGCCGAACTTACCGAGCCAGTAAGCCTGTTGTTTGTTGTCAGGGTTGTTGCTCATTTCGTATGTTTCGGTTCAGCTTGCAAGCCGCAGAAATTGAGAAGTGCGCGTGTTCTTTCTTTGCGGAGCTCTAGACGCCTGAGGATGTGTGGAGGCTGGTGGGTGTTCGTCCAATCGTAGTGACCTAATTTTTCCAGGACGGCGGTTTGTTCTGTTTCTGGGAGGGCGAGGGTGTGGGCGAGGAGGGTTGTGAGTGCATGAACGGTTGGAGCTTGGGACAAGATGGTGTCTTGTCGGAGTTCTGAGGCGTGCCTGCGTCCGTCGGTGTACTCGCCGAGGGCTGGGATCGCAGCGGGCAAGCGGTCCCAAAGGGCCACGAGGTTGCTCGCGTATTCCCTGGTGGATTGGATCAGACCGGACTCAATAACTGCCTGCAGTGCTTTGGTCATGGCGGATCCAGTCCATAAATGGCTACTGCGTAATGAGAGCGAAGATTTTGTTGTGTCAATGGCTCGGCGAAGAAAATGCGATTCTGCGAAAACTGATCGGATCCATCCGCGGGCATTTGGCCTGTCGCTCGTCGTCCGGAGCCTTTCACTTGGTGCATTTGTTTGATTCTGTATCATCGTGACGACGGCGGCGAGGTCATCCGTGCCGTACGTTTCGATCAGTTGAACCGGCCAGTCGGTCGTGGCGAGATTCGTTTTTTTCTTCGCTATGATCCGGAGTGCAGCGATGCGTTGGACTCCATCGGAAACATCAAGGAAAGCCGACCACGGACATTCCAGCATTCCCGCTTTGGCAAAACCTGTTTCGTCCAAAGGTTTGAAGCGGCATCCCCTGTCAATGGCGATGACGATGGGTTTGATCGATTCGACTTCGCCCCGGCGTTCCCACATAGCAGCGATTTTGCGAGTGAGGAGTGGGTTTTCGCGAAGGCCTGCGCCTTTGGATTTCTGTTGGAGAATGGGTTCGACCAGCATCAGGATCGATTTGAGCGACAACGTGGTGAGATACTGTTGCCGCTTGGCATTTCCTGCTGCAAGCACGGGAATGGTAACGGTGGGCTCGTGCATCATGCCGCTAGTAGATAGGCTTCTTGGAATCCCTCGTAGGCGCCAAAGTTTTCAAGGCGGATATAGTCGAGAATCATATTTGATCGGTCGTTGAGTTGTTGGATGTGGGGTCTTCCTCGACTCTTGAGAAATTGGAGTTGCTCTCGCTAAAGCGCTTTTTTTCGTCGGCAATGTTCTGTGCGCGTCCCAGGGCATCCTCCTCATCCTCGTAGAAATGCTTGCTGAATGTCTTTTCGAGTTTTTCAAACAAACCCGCACGGCGGGCCGAGCTGCGCTGCTGCCGGGTGAGGCTCAAGAGCTCCCGGGACAATTCGTAGTGAAGTCGGTCTTCCTCGCAGATTTCCTTTAGATGGGTCATCTCGGTCGCTCCCAGGACCAGGTCATCGTCAAGAACCGCTCCTGGGTACCGCTCGCCGGTCGCTTCCTCGTAGATGCTCGGAAGGGTGTCCTCCAGTTCGTGTTTGTCCACCACCCAGATCCGGCGGATCTCCTGAAGCTCTTCGGGGGTGATCAATTCGATTTTTTGAACATCAGGCGGTCCCTTTTTTCGAATGTGAGTCTGAGCTTCAAGAAGCCTTTTCAACCAATCCTCACGTGAACTTTGAAGGTAAGGTCCAGGAATGGGAGTTCCATTCTTCATCATGTCGACCCCGCCTCTCATGCGTCGGAAATCTCGTAAATGGCGATCTGTGCTTTCAGGATCTCCGTTTGGGTCTTTGCCTCGGAAATCCAGTGCATTTCTCAGATTCAATAGAGGCATCATCCATTCCTTCTCTTCGTCGTTTTGGATCATGGCGGTCATTGATTTGTCTTGTTCAACCAAAGTGCAAACCCAGCAGCCGAATCGTGAATCTCCGCACGACGGGGTTGATGAGTCGACGACGAGCGGGCATTCGCCGTCTTCGGAAGCTCCGGCATACATACCAAGAAGGTCCCGATTGTTGTAACCCCATGGATTCTTTTGCTGCATCAGATAGAACCAAACATCGTCGTTGCTCCAATCTTCGATGGGGGAGTACACAAGTGATCCGGGCAGGCTGGAATTCGGACTTAGCCGATCACGAACTCGTCCTTTCTCGTGCTTTTTCATATTTGCCGCCCGCCGGGTGCTCTCTGCTTTCCTTGTTCCGAGCACGAGGATTGCTTCTCCACTCGATTTTACAATGCCGTTGATGAATGTGTTGGAAGGCCGAATTTTAAGCCTCTCCGTACACCAACGGAACTTATGACGAGGAGCGGGGTAGCCGCATCCGATAAGGTTAACCCAGAACGTGCTGGCTACATCGGGAGTTAGCCGGTGGGTCTTGATTGGTAATTTTTGATCGCGGGCGGCAGCGTCCATTACCAATAGAGAATTGGTGACCCAGGCGGCCACAATCGGATTTTCAACCAACGTATCCGTAGAGATCACGTGGACCACTTTTTTTCTCTGATCTGCGGATAACCCGGCCAGCGCCGCCCAAATTAACTGGAGTGTCGCGGTGGAATCCTTCCCGCCAGAATAGCCGAGGATCCAAGGCACTTCATCAGCGACATAAAGCTCACGAACTTCATCACAAAGGGAATCGATGGTTGGTTGAAATCCAGTCTCGTCAAACGCCGAGTAGCGTGTCGATTTCTGTTCGGGGACAGGCGGAGTGCTGGATGATTTGGTGGGAGATTTGGATTTTGCAGGCATGGAATGAAATACTGAGAAGCTGAAATTGAGAGTGAAGCAAAGGTCAGGGAAGGAGGGCGCGCCCCTTGGCGGTGAGACGGTATTTCTGGAGGCGGCTGTTGGGTTTGTCGGGGATGGTGCGTTCGATAAGTCCGGCGTCGAGGGCGGGTGTGAGGACGGATTTCCGGAAGTTCTCCCTGTCAGCCAAGCCCAGCCGCGTCTGCAAATCTTCTCTTGAAAGGTCAGCATCGGTGGCCCGAAGCAGTGCTTCGACTTGCGGGGTGACTTGCGGGGTGACTTGCGGGGTGACGAGAGAGGAAGGTGATGGCGGCCTGATCGGTGTGGAGTTTCAGTAGATTCCAGGAAGGATCGGGCTGGGTGGCCGGAAGGCATTCTGCCAAGATGGTTGTGGATGAGGGTTCTGGATGATTGTTTTGGCCGGAAAGTGCGGCTTACCGAGGAACGGCTTGCCCACATTCTGGAGCATCCGGAAATGAAGGGGATGGCGGAGGAGGTGGACCGGGTGCTTCGGCAGCCATTTCTCGTGCGGTCTTCGCGCACGGATGATGCCGTGCGGTTGTTCTACGAGTTTTACGCGGAGACGATTGTGGGTGGCAAATGGCTTTGTGTTGTGGTTAAGTATTCGCAGGATGACGCGTTTATCGTCACGGCTTACCTGACCGATAAACCCAAAGCAGGAGAAAACCTATGGCCGAAAAAATAAAAGTTTGGTTCGATGCCGAAGCGGATTACCTCGAAGTCAGGTTTTCGGATGGGATCGGCGTGATGAAAGAAACCGGGAACGACGCCGTAATGGAGAGGGTGGATGCGGAGGGGCATGTCATCGGGTTCAGCGTCCTTGGGGTGAGCCGTTTCAACAAGGACAAGCCGCTGGTGGCAGAATTGGCAGCGGCCTAAGCCACTTCTGCGGGCCACCCATGCCTGACGTTTTCACCAAGGCCAAGCGCAGCGAGGTGATGGCGGCGATCCGGTCACAGAGGAACAAACAGACGGAGTTGCGGGTGGCCGTGCAAATTAAAGTGCCGTGCCAGCCTCCGCATAAGCTTTTTTGACTTTTCCGTCTCGCATTCCGAGACTGTGAGAACCCGCCAACCAAACTTCCGCAGTGCGGCGCGGATGCGAAGATCACGGTCGGCGTTCCCTTCCAGTTTCTTCTTCCACCAGGCTCGACGGGTTTGAGGGATTCGGGCATTTTTGCAATTCTTATGCAAATGCCAGAAGCAGCCGTGGACAAAGACAACCGTGGCATGGCGAGGCATGACGATGTCGGGCTTCCCCGGGAGGTCTTTCCGGTGGAGGGAAAACCGCAATCCCATCCGGTGGAGAATGCTGCGCACCCTTTTTTCCGGCGAGGTGTCCCGGCCACGGATCCTGCTCATGTTCCAACTGCGATGCTCAGGGGAGAGGGAGTCGGCCATGCGGAGTAGAATATTCTGTCCGGGCGTTTGGTCGAGGATTCGGTTCGCCACGATTGCATGCCGTGCCGGGATTCGTGTAGCAATTACTCGGAATGATGCCGCCCGATTGGATCAGTAAACTTGGCAAACTGAACCCCAACGTCAGGAAGACGAAAGGGGCGGGCAATGCGCGATTTGCGCCGCACAAGGCACTTCTTCTGTTGTGCATGATCGATCTGGCGGAGGCGGGAGAGTTGCCGGAGCCGGAGCTTGGCAAGACACCGGAACTGCGCCTGCGGTTTGATTCTTATTGGAGAATTGTTCAGGCCCGCTGGGGTGGGCGTCCGGGATTGGATTTGCCGTTTCACCATCTCGGGAACCAGAGGTTCTGGACTCCGCTCACGCTGGACGAAAGGACGAGCACTTCACCGGACACGACCGCCCGTTTGCAGTTCGATCCCGAATTCCTCGCCTGCCTGAACGATCGTAAGTTCCGGCGCGAGGCACGGTTTGTTCTCATCCGCACATGGTTTCCGGACAACGAGCAGCAGGCACTGCTGACAGCACTTGGGATTTCCAAGGCCGATGCGAAGCGGGAGGAATTCAAAATGCGGAAGGATTCCTCTGAGTATCAAACGAAAGGCAGGGATGCGAGATTTCGGATCATCGTGGTGACCCAATACCGCTTCACATGCGCACTCACCGGATACGGTTGCCACACGAACAAGGGCGCGACAATTGTCGAGGCTGCCCATATTCACAGTTTTTCCAAAAGTCGGAACGACAGTCCAGACAATGGACTTGCCCTCTCCCGTGATGCTCACTGGATGTTCGATGAGGGGCTTTGGTCGGTAGATGAAGGAAACAGGGTTTTGGTTTCAGAAGAAATTTTTACCGAGTGGGGGCCGGAGGCTCAATGGCTGAAGGCGCGCCGCGGAAAGCCGGTTTTCTACCTCGATGGCGTTTCCCTCCGTCCTGCTAGAGAACACCTTGCTTGGCACCGGGGAACCGTCTTTAGCGGGTAGCTGCGACTCTATGCTGCCGGCAGCAGTCCGATGCGTTGAACTGCGGCGGAGGCGAGTTTGAGTCTGCGTTGAAAGTCGGCTCGGATCGCATCGAGGAGGAAGTCGCTGATGGAATTGCAAATGGTTTCCACGTTTTCGCTGGAGCATCCGTTGGGGTGGGCGGTGAGGTGTCCGTGGACGTAAATATGACGGATCGCCGCCGCGTAGAAAACGACCGCCCGGCGGTCCCCCGAGCGGAATGCGTCGAGTTGGGTCTGATTTTGAGGGAGGGACTGGGAGTGCAGGTGGTCGAAGAGTTTATATTCCGGGTCGGCTCGATCAATGACCTGGGCCAGTTTGCTCAACTCGATCTTAGGGATATAGGAAAAAAAGGGGCCAAAGGGACAATGGATCTCGCAGAGGTCGGTGTAGCGCTCGAAGACCGACCAGGCGAAGAAGGTCCGGGTCAGGGCCGAATAACCGCGTTCGGTTTCCTCGCCGAACCCTTCCAGCGAGATTCCGGAAAATCGCACCGCCATGCGGTAGCGGTTGGCAAAGCGATAGAATTGGAACTTGTCTCCGACGAATCCGAAGGGACTGAGGTCGTCACCATTTGCCTTGATGAGGGCCCGAGCGTCTGAAAACCCCGGGAGGACGTCATCGAGGTATTGGTGTTCGGAGGGAGGGCGCACTCGGGAAGAGAATCATGAACTCGTGGGAAGAACACGCCGATTTGGTCATCAGGAAAAAGAGACGGGAGGGCGACGGGAAGGCGTGACGGAGTATTTTCGTCCCGGCTCAGGTCATCCTCAGCCTATTGTTCCAGTATTCCTGCGGTCTCTCGTTAACGGTAAATCTCACGACGGTGGCCGATGTCCACAGTCAGGACAACCAACACCTCGTCTTGAATCTGATAAACGATGTGATAAGCCCCAACCCGAATCCTAAAAATGATCGCCAGCGCATCCCGGGCGATCTGCAATTCGCGCAAATTTTCCATCAGGAGCTCAAAATCATCGGGCGGCCGCTTCTTCTCAGACCCCGCAGATGTCCCTGGCCATGGAGAGTATGGGTTCCTCATGACCTTCGACGATTTTAGAGATCTAATCTCAGCGCATACTAATCCCGTGGTTCTGCTCGAGGGGAGGCGGGAAATTCCGGAATCAATTGTTCCGGCTGCCCGGCGGTTTGCATTCCTTCTCTCGACTAGTTTTCCCTCAATGCGTTTCCGTTCCGGAAATGCCCCAGGGACCGACGCCGCGTTTGCCAGCGGGATCAACGATCATGACTCAAATCGCCTGGAACTATTCCTGCCTCATGTCGGACACCGCAAGGCGGTCGCCGGTCCCCGGACTCTTTCGGTCGGGAGTCTTACGCCGGAGTCCCGTGTGGTCGTTGCGGAATCTGCCGTGAAGGCTTCCCCCCGGAATCGTGGTCTGTTTGATTCCAAGGTGCCCCGCCTTCGAGCCAAAGGAAACTACCTTCTCCGGGACACTTTGAAGGTCACCGGATACGGTTCGGCCTTTCCTCCGCCGGTGGCTGGATTTTTCTACGCGGATCCCGACGACCCCATGGCCGGCGGGACAGGACATACCATTCGCGTCTGCCGCAACCACGGCGTGCCGGTCATTCTCCAGCAGGATTGGCTGGGCTGGATCCCTGATCTTGAGTCGGGCAAGAAACCGGGTCCGCCCAAGAAGTAATGGCCACAAGACCAACAGGGTTTCCGAGGTGGGTTTTGGTTTGGGGAAATATCAGCAGACTCACATCTTTCGCGTGCCCCCGGAAATTGAGACCGCAAGAGAAGCCGTCGCCTGGACCTTTGAAATTGAGGAAAAATTTGAGCCCGTCGTTGAGACTTGAGACGATTGATGACACTGTCTCAGGCAGGCTGATGAAATCCAACCCGGCTATTGGTGCTCGGGCGACTTCGATATGGCCGCAGTGATTCTCCAGATTCCCGAACAGGATCGCGGCTAATGCCGCTTCTTCCGGGACGGTAGTTGGCTGCGTATCGGGCGTCCAATCGAGTCGCCGCCGATGTGTTGACCGCGCTGGAAGCATTCGCTGCATACCTCATGAGGTTGAGCGGGTGGTTTCTTATCATATATCAATACGCCACCGAGGCAGAGTTCGTATTTCTCATTAAGTTCCTTGAATTTTGCGAGGATCTGGAAGAAATCACGCCGGGGAAGATCGATCTTATTTTTTGTGACGGGATCAATCTTAAAGATGATGAAAAGGTTCGGTTGTCGATCGGTGATCCGCCAACCATTTCCGTGAACCCATGCGGTTAACTCATCGCTCCAACCGCTGATATCGCGTTCCGAAATCTGCTCGATGCCGCGCGAATCGCAGTAGAATCCGAACCAATAGGCGTCGAAGGGGTGCGGGTTGGATTTGCTGTCACCGGACTCTTCCTTTGGCGACTGCGCTGGCGGGTCACCCGGAAGATCAGTGGGAGGTTTGCTTTTTGTTGTGTCGGCTTCGAGAGTTTTCATGGGATTTGAGGTGATGGTTGTTCCCCGTCCGCTCGGTGCAGGACGGAGGCGCGGTTTGATAGTTGATGCCGTGGCGGCGGAATGGAAGAATTCCGGCAGGAAGTCCTGCCAAGGAATTCACTGTCCCTGAATGGATAGAAACATCCCGGCCGAGGCCATTCTCAAGCCGTTAGACGAATACTAATGAGGCGCAGCTATTTTCCCCTTTCTTTCCGATCTTCTTCCTCGACGAGGTTGCTCATAGGTGCGGCGTAGGCGATCTCTTCATCGCTGTCCATGACGCGGCCGGAGGCTTTAGCACGGAGGGCTGAGGCCTTTCGGGAGGCAGCTCGTTGCGTCGTACGAGTGCCGACGTAATCGGAAGCGAAGGTTGCGGCATTGGCTGAACTGATATTGAGATTCGCGGCGGTGGCAATGGCGTCTTGATTGGCCCCAAGAAAGAGGAAGTCCCAATCGTAGGCCTGCGTTTGGTGACGAATCTTGGCGGCGATCTCTTTCCAGGTGAATTTTTTGGAGGCGTTTTCGTGGCCGTCAGTCAGGATGGCTACGATGACCTTCCCGGGACGGTCTGGTTCCGGGGTTTGTTCCAATCGCTGGCCGAGACGTTCAATCGTTTGGCCGATGGCATCAAGGAGCGCTGTGGTGTTGCGGGGAACATAGGTGTCGGAATTCAAGGGAACCACTTTCTGAACGGGAATGTTGTCCACGGGGAGAAGATATTCGTCGTCAAAAAGAACAAGAGTAAGGCGGGCCTCCCCCGGTGCGGCCTGTTGCTCGCGGAGGAATTCGTTGAAGCCCGAGATAGCGGCGGGGGCGACGCTGGACATGGAGCCCGAGCGGTCGAGGATGAAGGCGATTTCAGTGAGGTCTTTATTCATGCGCCTACAATAGCATCCTCGCAGGGACATCCATAGGGTCTGCTCGAAAGCTATCGTATGCGATGCGGCGAACTGTTTCATCTTCCCTTATCCTGAAGGCCAGATCAGGGAGGCCGACGTCAATCACCTCAGCGACGAGTTGATGAATGCGTTCTAATCTAGAATTGAGACACTCGGCCTTTTCAAAATAGTCGTTCCGCGATGGACTCGCATCCATGTTCGCAATGATCAAAGGCTGGTTTGGCGAAAAGACCGGACAACTTGGCATGTGGATGGGGCTCGATGCACTCGGTGGCGGGAGTGCCCCGGGATCACCAGATAATCGCCGACCTTGGGATCGCCGCCGGGCTCGAAACGCAGTACAGCCTCACCGCAGGCCAGCGTCACCCGCCGTAAATCTGCTCATTCAAAAATCGATGAAGCCCCGCACTTGACCCCGGTGCAAATTCCGTGTGTATTTCTCCTCGTACAGGGTGAGGTGGCTGAGTGGTCGAAAGCAGCGCTTTGCTAAAGCGCCGTACTCCAAAAGGGTACCGAGGGTTCAAATCCCTCCCTCACCACTCTATTTTTCGAAGCTGAAATCCCAGGCTCTACACCAAACAATGGGGATGAGGTCAATTTGTTGGGTTGTGGTTAGCCCGCATTGAGCGATGACGCGCAAGCGGCAATTGTGGAAGTTTCTAAAGCCATAAGCGCGGCGTTGAATGAGCTTCATCTTTCTGTGGAAGCCCTCGGTGATGCCGTTATTTTTTGTAAAGCGCCACATGGTGACGAGGGCGTTGCGCACCAATCACTTCAAAGTACCCGTTGGAAACCCAACTCCGCTCAACGCGAGCAGCTAGAAGCGCTAGCTTCGTCGCGCCCGAGGTGAGGAAGAGCGTCCCGGCGTTGCCGGCCACTTTCCAACTATCCCTTCGGGGCGGGGTTTGAACACATCCAAGCCGTGGAAAGCCGCGGCAAGAGCTCTCGCACAGGTTACCTTAGCCATCATTCGCTTCTTCCTTCACGGTGTCGGGGAGATTCACCCCGTCCATGATGACAAGATTCAGCCTCGAATGTTCCGCTTCTCCTTGGATTGCCTTCCGAGGAGCAAAAAGCTTTCGCACTGCGAGCAGCCCCAAGGTCTTCAAGATAATGACCCCTGCCCCGATGGTTCCACGCAGGTTTCCGGAGATTTTTGAAATCCCCGCAACCCGGGGGTAACTCCTCACCGGGATCTCCGCGATTCGCAGCCCTTCTTCGACCGCCCGCACCTGCATCTCCACGGTCCAGCCAAAGCCCCGGTCGCGCATGCCCAGGCGGGCCAGAGCCGGGACCCGAATAGCTCGTTGAGGCCCCAAATCCGCAAAACGCCGGCCCCAAATGATGGCCATCAATGTCGGGGCGAGCCAATTACCAAATCGCTGTGGCCTGGACATCTTGGCCAGATCGCGAGGATCAGTCCGAGCCCCGAGAATGAAGTCATGATCCGGAGCGAGTTCCGCAAAGCGATCCAAGGCTTCCAAATCATCGCTTCCGTCTCCATTGCAATAGAGGATCCAATCGACGTCGGCGGGCAGATTGAGCCCGCCGAGCCAACAGGCAAGACCATAGCCAACCCGGGGCTCAAGGATCACCTCGGCGCCTGCCTGGACCGCGACTTGGGCGGTGCCGTCCTGGCTGCCATTGTCAACCACCCGAATTCTGGGAAACCCGCGGTCGCGCAGACGACGGACCACATCGCCCACGGAAGCAACTTCATTATGAGCCGGAATGACAACCAGGGTCCGGGCCGCAAAAGAACGGAGAGCGGAAGGAGCCGACGGAATTATTTGCCGGGATTTGCCCATCCGATCACTCCACAGGCGACGCGGGCGCCGGCGTTCCCGGTGGGCTGGCCGCCATCATCGTGCTTGGCATGAACGATCACACTGCGACCAATGATGGGATTTTTTTCTCCATCAATGGAAAAATTATCCACCGTGAGATCGATAGTCGCCGCCCCCTCTGCATTGGCCTTGAGGTTGCCGAGGTCGCCTGCGTGACGGACTTCTTTCACCGGAAGCGCGTGATCATGTTTCTCTGGATTGTAATGTCCTCCCGCGCTAGTGCCATCGGCCGCGGAGCAATCTCCGAATTCGTGAATATGAAAGGCCTGTTCCCCATTCGGAACCAGCCCGGTGACGGTCCCGGTGATATGAACCTTCCCGTCGGCGACCGGTTCGAAATGAAGGACTCCAGAAACTTGATTTCCCGCAGTGGGATGGAGCACAGCGATGCCGGAAGTGGAATCGGCCGCGCGAAGGGCGGTCAAGGTGAGAACGAGCGTGAGGACAGTGAGGATTTTCATGAGTGGGAGTGGTTCAGGTTTGGATTTTCAGGCAGCGGGAGATCGTGTCTCCCGGTCCCATGCGGACAGAGTCTAGCAGCAATTTTTTCTATCGCAACATTCGGGTGCGGTTAAAGTCTCCCGATCCGATGCCCTCTCCCTAATTAAGGGACGAACATCGCCGGGAGCCCCCCGGTTCAAATTCTTTCCTCTTCGAGGTCGTAAACATCAAACCAGACGTAAACCGGTCGATTTCGGGGCACATATTTCTGAATATAGTCCTCCAGAAACACTTGGATATCGATGGGCATGTCGCAGGGCCGGGTAGAGCGCAGTTTATTGTTCCAAGCCACGACCTCGGCGGCCTCTTTGATTTGGGAATGTTCGGCAATCCAGACGGCCACTTCGGCGTCGGTGGCTCCCTTGGCCACCATCTCCTTAAACGCTTTCGCATCAATGCGGCTAAAATCAAAAAACTGCCGATCCAACGGGCAATCATAATGGTACTCGTTCGCGGTGCCCGCGAGGACCGCCCGGCATTTGTCCAAAGTTCGGCCTGCGATGACATATCCACCGAGGGTTTCGCGAGGGCTACGGGGGAAGTTTTTGCTCAGATCAGGAGCGAGAAGTTTGAGGAAGCCGTTCATAGATTGACAATATGAGTATCACCTTGGGAGGTTTATTCCCATATTTAAAAAACTCCTGCCGCGGAAATCACCGTCTTCACGAAATAAAGATCGCTTCCCCACCCTCTTCCCCATAGCCCCGTTCGTCCCTGCACCACCGTGTTTTTCGTTTCCGTCATCATTCCTACGCTCAATGAAGCGCCAGTTCTCGACGCGACACTCCGTGCTCTGGAGAAAAACGCGACCCGGCATGAAGTCATCGTGGTAGACGGCGGCAGCACCGATGGCACCTTGGCACTGGCCCGAAGTCACGGGACCCGAGTGGTCACTTGTCGGTGGAAAAACCGAAGCCGACAAATGAACGAGGGCCGGAAAGCGGCCCGCGGTGGGACCCTCCTCTTTCTTCATGCCGACACGCTGGTCGATCCCACCGCTTTGGAGACCCTCAGCCACATGCTAGCGACCCGTTCCGCGGTGGGAGGAGGTTTTGTTCGTCGCTATGCCTCCTCGTCCAAATTCCTCCGCCTGACCTGCCATTTGGCCACGTGGCGCTGCCAATGGTTCGGATGGTTTCTGGGGGATCAAGCGATTTTCGTGACCAGCCCGGTCTTTGATGCCCTCGGCGGATACCAGGATATGGCTCTTTTTGAAGACTTGGATTTTTCCCGAAGAATGAAATCCCATGGCCGTCTCGTCACGGTCCCGATCCCGGTCCTATCCTCTCCCCGCCGGTTTTCCCGTCGGGGCCCCTGGCGCACCACTCTGGCAGACCTTGGCCTCACAGTTCGTTATCTCCTTGGTCGCCCATCCGGCCGCTCAAAGCCGCCGCTCAGCGCGGTCAAAAAATCACCATGGGCCGAACCCGGCCGATCAGATCTTTCGAAGTTTACTGCTCCGCGCCCTTCACCGGGTGCGGGCCAACCACCAGGCGAATAGTTTTTTCACCAAGGGAGTGAGGCGGGTCCGATTGTAGGCATCTCCGGTTTTGCGCACCGCCTCAGCACGGGTCGGATAGGGATAAATTGTGCCGGCAAGTTTCCCCAGTCCCAACCCATGAGTCATCGCGAGGGAGTATTGGGAAATTAAATCCCCAGCGCCTGCTGCGACAATGGTCGCTCCGACAATTTCATCACTGCCTTTTTTGACATGCACCCGGGCAAATCCTTCGGTTTCCCCTTCCAAAATGGCGCGATCAACTCCGTCGAACGGTTGATCGTAGGTGTCAATTTCCACTCCCGCCTTTTCGGCGTCCCGGGCGGAAAGTCCGACCTGAGCCAATTCCGGCTCGGTGTACGTGCACCAGGGAATGGTCAAGGCACTGACGCGGGCCCGTCCCATAAAGAGGGCATTTTGAATCACGGTCCGCGCCATGAAATCCGCCGCATGAGTAAATTGGTAAGCAGAACAAACATCGCCTGCGGCATAGATATTCGACGAAGTGGTCTCTAAGCGATCATTGACGACGACTCCACGTTTAGAAAATTCCACTCCGGCTTGCTCGAGCCCCATTCCTTCCACATTGGGAGCCCGCCCCACGCCGACCAAAACCCGATCCACCGTCTCGTCGTATCCCTGGTCGTGCGAAGTCACTTGCAAACGCACCTGGTTTGCATCCGCCGGGGACAACCGCAATTCTTTTCCGCAGCAAAGCAGACGAACACCATCGGCGTTTAGAGCATTCAAGACCACGCTAGCCGCCTCCGGGTCTTCTTTCGGAAGAATCCCATGAGCCGCCTCAATCAAAAGCACCTCGGAACCAAAATTGGCAAAGGCCTGCGCCATCTCGCAACCAATCGGACCCGCGCCTATGACCGCGAGTCGCCGGGGCAATTCGGTCAGAGAAAAAAGGCTCTCATTGGTCAGATAATCAACCTCGTCCAACCCAGTAATGGGAGGCGCTGCCGCCCGGGCCCCGGTCGCGATGACGGCTTTGCGAAATTTCAAAACCTGCCCCTCCACCGCAATGTGCTGGGCATCTTGGAAGACCCCCTGACCAAGAAACACATCAATCCCCAATTTTCGAAATCGGTCGGCCGAGTCGTGGGGACTAATCCCAGCCCGTAAGCGCCGCATCCGTTCCATCACGAACCCAAAATCCACTTCCGCATTTTCCGCTCCTTTGACCCCATAGGCTCCCGATCGCCGCACGGCCGAGGCTTGTCTCGCTGCAGCCAAAAGGGCCTTGGACGGCACACAGCCCACATTCAAGCAATCGCCTCCTAACAACTCGCGTTCAATCAACGCGACCTTGGCCCCCAACCCCGCCGCTCCGGCTGCGGCCACCAGCCCGGCGGTTCCCCCGCCGATCACGACTAAATTATAGGTCCCCGAGGGCTTAGGATTCACCCAATCCTGGGGGTGAACATTCGACTCCAATTTACAGTTGAAATCGTCATAGGGTCGAAGGGCCGGGAAATCAGACATACTAATTAATTCCAAAAAGTGATCAGGTTGAGGATGCGGTCCCAGAGCAAACGAATCCGGCTGTAGCTCCGGCCTTCCTCTCCCTGATCATTTAATCCCCAGTTGTAAGGCAAATAGCTAATCTCATATCCTTTGCCCGAGAGAAATTCTTTTTGGTCGGCCGGGCCATATTCCGCGAGGATCTTCCGGACCCCACCCGCTTGAACGAAATCCTCCTCGAACCAACTGAAGATGCTGGAAATCTTAGCCGCATTCTCCGCCGGAAGAAATTCATTCAGATCCGGTCGCGCCAGCCATGTCCGATAGGCGTCCGCGATGCGGGAATCCAGATTCTCAGCCCCATAAGCCTCGCGCTGGAGAGGCGGGCAACTGCGGGCCGCGCAAACCAAGACCGAATGCGCCCGATAGCCAATTTGCGGACGGAGGGTGTTGTGCTCGATGTCGTTGAGGGAAATCATCTGCCCCCCCACCTTGAGCCGCTTGGTGGCGAAAGGCTTGGAAAGCGTCTGAATACTATCGAGAGGATAGTTTTCCAAAATGACGCTGACCGTCAATGCGTTATATAAATTGATCAGGGAAGCCGCCGCCTCATTGCCCTGCGCCGGTTGTGCGGGCGCAGGTGCAAATTGGGCCAGATAATCCTCCAATTTTTGACGGTCCGCCGAGTCGGCCTGCCATTTTCCATAGGCCACCAGTCCTTTCTCATCGACATATTTTTGCACCAGTTGGTTCCAGGCGGAGTGGGAAAAGCCGATCGGGACGGTCACCGGATTGGCAGCCGGCAGCAAGGGGGTTAAAAATAAACCAAGGATCAGAGTGGTGAGAATACGGGTGATTTTCATATTAGTTGATGGGTTTTAGATGATGGTTGAGGGTGAGATAAATTGCGCGGTCGCCATCAGGAATCATCCGCTTGATCGAGATTTGATTTTTTTAAGGCTCGGCGGGCGATTTGAGTCACCCAAACCGTGACCGCCAAGGTGGCAAGTAAGCCCACTCCCAAGAACGTCCACTCCAAGGGACTCCGTCCGGCATCGGTACCACTGACGGCTTGCAACCCCGCTTTTCCTGCCGTTCCCAAATAGACGTACAGCAAGGTTCCAGGCAACATCCCCAGCCAACTGGCCAGGACATAGGGCCAAAAGCGAACTGCGGTGAGACCAAAAAAATAATTGCCGATATTGTAAGGCATCAAGGGACTGAGCCTGAGCAAAAAGATCAAGCGGGCCCCCTGTTCTCCAATCGCTTTGTCCATACTTTGAAATTTTGGATTTTGACCCGCGATGGCTTCAATTTTCTTTCGGGCCAGAAACCGCGAAATCAAAAACGCGCAGGCCGCGCCGATGGTGGAACCAATCGAGACGGCAAAAAGCCCCCACCCCAAACCAAAAACGAAGCCGGCTCCCACGGTCAAAATCGACCCCGGCAGAAGAAAAATTGCGGCCAAAACATAGGCCCCAATAAAAATTGCGATCCCCCAGGGTCCGAGGCCTCCGACCCAGGCATTAAAGCTCTTCAGCCCTTCATTGACGGGAAGAAGGCGGGCCGCCACCACGAGGGCAACCAAAACAACCAATCCGGCCGCAAGTTTCCCCCAAGGCATTGCCGTGCTTCGGTCTTTGGCTTCGGTTTCTGACGAATGGTTCATATGACAGTAGAGAGGTGAACATGCGGATTTATTCCCCGCCAGGCATTTTCTGAAAGCGAGGTTGAAGTTAGGGCGCTGGAAATCAGCAAAGGCAACAAAGATGGCGAAGGAGTTTTTGCCTCCGGCAAGGCGCAACGACCCGACCAAAGGGAGATAGTCGCCACGCTTGTCTCAAAGTTTTTGGGAAGGAGGAACTTGCCCCTCGGGCCATCCCCGACCACATTCTTGGTCGAGCGTTATTTCGCTCGAACCGGTCTTGAGCTCAATTTCCGGCGTCACTTTCAATGAAGATAAAAAGAACCTGCGTATGACGACCCCGTCGAACCGCTCGGACCACCTCGCCCTCGGGGTCGCCGCGGTGGCCATGCTCCTGGGCGCTCTGGTGATGCGATCCGCCGGCGACCTCCGCCTCCTCGGCGGCGTCCCGCAACTCCTCTTCGGAGCCTCCATGATGCTGGCTGCCTATTATGCAGCGATCTGGCGATCTTTCCGGGCTCCGGGAATCATTTTGGGAGTCGCCGTTGTCACACGAGTTATTCTCCTTGGACAGGTCCCGGGTGACGATATTTTCCGCTACATTTGGGAAGGCCAACTCCTTCTCGATCACATCAACCCCTACTTGCATGCCCCGGACGCAGCGGAATTGATCCCTCTCCGTGACTCGCTCTGGGATGCCGTCGGACACAAATCATTTTCCGCTATTTATCCTCCTCTGGCGGAATGGAGCTTTGCCTTCCTGGCCGCACTTTCTCCCAGTGTGATGTTTTTTAAAGGCGTTTTTGCCGCAGCTGACCTCTTCACCGGCTGGCTCTTGGCTCGAAAGTATGGCTGGCAGGCTGGATTAATTTTCCTCTGGAATCCTCTCGTCCTTGTCGCCTTTTCCGGAGGCGGACACTACGACAGCCTCTTTGTTTTGGCGCTCGTGCTGGGGTGGCTGGCCTGGGAGGACCACAGATGGCGTCACGCCCTGCTTTGGCTGGGTTCCGCCGTGGCGATCAAATGGATGGCATTGCCACTCCTGGCTTGGGTGGTGTGGAGGCGCTTCCGGGGGCAAGGAATCGCGGCGACGGGGATCGCTCTGGCCTGGGGTCTATTGCCTTTGCTCCTCGCTTGGCTCGCACTGAGCGTTTGGACCATGGAGTGGAGCTGGCAACTCCACCCGGCTCAGTTTTCGGAAATTGCCCGCAGTGCGGAGTTCATCCCCCGACTGGTCGGCGAAGTCTGGGAATCTCGTCGCTTTGACAACACCTGGATCCTTCTGCCCGTTGCCTTGGCCTGGGGGGTGGTGATCTTGCGGGCCAAGTCCTTTCTCGGCGCCGCCGAAGGCACTCTCTTTTTTACCCTCATCCTCTCGCCGGTGATCCATATTTGGTACTTCACCTGGTTGATCCCCTTTGCCGTTGTCAGCCGCAACCGGGGCACTTTGCTTCTCACCGCTTCCGGTTTCATCTATTTCGCGCTCTACCACCGGCTTGCCCACATCCCGCAGGCTCCGTGGCAACTCACTCTGCCCGAAACCCTCTTTCTTTGGCTCCCCTTGGTTCTGGGATTTCTCTGGACCTGGTTTCCCACCCGTTGGAAAAACCCGTTCTCTGCGACCACGTCATGATTACCGTCTGCCTCCTCCTGAAAGCCCCTCGCCCCGGCTTGGTCAAAACCCGCCTCGCTCGCGAAGTCGGCTTCCCCCGGGCCACCGCGATCTACCGCGCCCTCGTCGAACGGCAGATCGAGGCCTTGCCGGCCCATTGGCCGGTCGTTATCTATTTTTCCCCTCCGGAGGCCGAAACCGAAATGTCCGCCTGGCTCGGCGGGCTACGACCCGAACGGTCCCTCTTCCTCCCCCAATGTGAAGGCGACCTCGGAGCCCGCCTTGCCGCGGCAGTGGCGGCGGAGTTTGCCCGCGGAGCCACTCGTCTCTTCCTCTTGGGCGGTGATTGCCCCACCCTCGAAGCATCCGACCTCATCGAAGCCAACACCCGCCTCGACTCCCATGATCTCGTCGTCGGCCCGGCAACCGACGGAGGCTATGTTCTCCTTGGACTCAAGGCCAACCATCCCGGCCTATTTGAAAACATCGCCTGGAGCACCCCCAAGGTTTTAACCCAAACCCAGGCCGCCGCCACGAGACTGGGACTTTCGGTGACTCTACTGGCTCCGCGCGAAGATATCGATGATCTCCCCAGCCTCAATCGCCAGAGTGAGTGCCTGCGAGACAGCGGCATTGATTCCCTTCTCTGACCGCGTAAAGAAGAA
>Ga0222650_1000722_pt1 | contig 22723 bp, 18 predicted proteins | sample AntAcemetagen367_FD_179820 | JGI IMG/M metagenome (GOLD analysis project Ga0222650, IMG submission 179820) | Saline water microbial communities from Ace Lake, Antarctica - #367 | ecosystem: Environmental > Aquatic > Non-marine Saline and Alkaline > Saline | place: Antarctica: Ace Lake... | reverse complement strand
GCGACCAGCCATCCCCAAGGCAAGGCCGAACACTGTCTCTTTATTTGGCTCGGTGGCGGCATGTCACAAATCGACACCTTCGACCCTAAAAAACAAGGGCGTTCCAAAAAACCCTCCCAAGCAGGTTCCGATTACTCCGCAATCGACACCGCCCTCAAAGGTGTCCGCATTTGCGAACACCTTCCCCAACTTGCCCGCCGCATGGAGCAGATCACCGCCATCCGCTCCTGCAATCACCAGCTCATCGATGAGCACGCCATCGCCTCTAATTTCCTCCACACCGGCCGCCCCACCAGTGGCTCCACCACTTATCCTTCCCTCGGTTCAGTCATCGCACACCAGCGCGGCGCCGCCAATCCCGAGGTTCCGGCTTACCTCCTTATCGGATTCCCCAACGTCAGCCGCGGTCCCGGATTCCTCGGCTCCCGCTACGGAAACATCTATCTTACCGACCTCAAATCCGGCCCCGCGGGCTTCACCCGCCCGGACTTTCTGAGCAACGACCGCGTCGCCTCCCGTAAAAAACTTCTCGCTGCTCTTAACAAGGAAGCCCCGGCGGACTCATCCCTCGCCGACTACCAAAAAGCGCAACGCGAAGCCCTCCGCCTTGCCGGTCCCGGCTTCATGAAGAACTTCGACCTTGCTTCCGAGCCCACCGACCTTCGAAACCGCTACGGCAGCGAGTTCGGTCAGCGTTGCCTTCTCGCTCGCCGGCTCGTCCAGGACGGCGTCCGCTTCATCGAGATCTCCCACAACCCCGGCTTCATTAATGGAACGGGCTGGGACACCCACGGCAAAGGCCAACTCAAGCAAAATGAACTCATCCGCGACCTCGACAATGGCGTCGCCGCCCTCCTCGACGACCTCAAACAAAAGGCCCTCCTCGACAAAACCCTCGTCGTCATCGCCACCGAGTTCGGACGCCCGCCCGAATTCGACGGCAATGGCGGCCGCGGCCACCAGGGTTCGGCCTTCTCCCTAGTCCTCGCCGGCGGAGGGCTCAAACACCGAGGCGCCTATGGAGCCACCGACGATCTCTCCAAAAAAATTCTCGAACACCCCGTCAGCGTCCCCGATTTCCACGCCACCATCTACGCCGCCCTCGGCATCAATCCCGCCCACGAACTCATCGCCGGCACCCGCCCCGTCCCCATTACCGACGGCGGCACTCCCGTTGCCACTTTCTTTTCCTAAGGGCCAGCAAGATACCGGGAGCGTATTGTCAGGACTGTCGTTTGGAATGACGTGATTATTAATGGGGTGAAATGTCATCGAGGTATCTCCTTTTCAGCAAAAGAGAAGGGTTTGGGGACTCAGGCGATTTATAATTATCCTACGATAGAGGACCTCTTCCCCTACTCGGATCCCGGGCCATTCGGTTCCGCAGGAGACGGGGACTCCTCTCCCAAAAACATTTCATTGAGTTCGCGACGTTGCTCGGACGAGACGCTCGCGGTATCGAGGGCAGCGCGTGCCGAGACCGGGTCGGTGGCGTTCCAGCGGTGAAGCACTTCCCGCATCAGACCGGTGCGGTGCCCCTCATCGCTGAGACTGTTGGCCCATTCGAAGGCGGTGGCGGGGTCACTCTGGACGGTGGAACCGACCACGCGCTCGGCCGCGGCGTCTCGCACCTTTCCCGGGGGAAGCTGCACGATCCACTCGCCGGCTGCCATGCTATCGATCCTTAGCCAATGTTCGGCGACGTTGCCGATCGCGGCGCGCCGAACCTCCCCCGATTCTGGCAGCGTCATCGCCCAGTTGGCAGCTTCCTGCGGACTGGTCGATGACCAGACCGAGGCAATTTCCTCGGCCATACGCCGGTATTCGTGGGTCGTCTGCGATGTCAGAGGGAGGGTGGCAGTGAGTTCTTCATACATCGTGGCGGCACGCCCCGGATCGTATTCCGCCACCTCGCGCAGGATCGATTCGGTGGCACGCTGACGATCAGCTCCTGGTAATCCCTGGGCCCACTCTATTGCAGCGGCAGTGTCCTGGCTGGCCCAGCGACGGGCCGCCACCTCCAGGACTCGATCCCGTTCAAAATTGTTTGCGATCGATGATGCAAAGTTTGCGGCCGCGGCGGGATCAGAGTCGGACCAAGAACTGACCACTCCGCCCATCGCCCGCTCGCGTTTGGCCGGATCGGTCTGCGCCGCCACCCACACCATCGCCGCACTCTGATCGCGTTCCGCCCACCGGCGAGCCATTTCATGCACGAGGTTCAGGTTCTGCTCGGAGATGGGCAGTTGCCCCACGTATTGAGCGGCGGCGGCAGGGTCTTCTTCCGACCAACCATGCAGGGCACTCTCCAAGGCCCGCCGTCGGTCAACGCCTTCCAAGCTGTTGGCCCAGTCCACGGCGGCCACGCCATCCCGCCTCCCCCAGAGGTTGGCGAGATGTTCGAGGATGCGCCGCCGCTCCCGACCAGCCGGAGCGAGCTCCAAAAGACGTTTCGCGGTGCCCGCATCCATACTTCCCCCCCGCTCCATCGCTTCCAAGGCCTGCCCTACCGAAACTGGAAAGTCATCATCCCCCTCGTCCCGTGATTCCTCCGCCCCTTGCTCCAGGTCGCGGTGGCCGGACGGGGAGAGCATGGGGCGACGTCTCGATGAATCGCCGGTCCGCGGACGAGTGCCTCCGTCCCCGACCGGGATACCCTCCGCGGTGACCTTCTCCGTGCCGGATGAAAAAATGATGCGATCCACCGCCATTCCGACCGCAAAAAAAGCCGCCGCGACGAGAAAAAGAGTGGTCTTAATTTTCATGAGATGGCCGCGAGCTTACCTCACCATCGTTCCGAACGGAACTCTCATCTTCGCGAGGCCCTTCCTCGCGCAGTGTGCCAAGTAGAATGACTCCGAAGGGATCCTGAAATGGATGGTGGTTAAGGGCGTTGAGCCAGCAAGAATGACACCCGGATGAAAATGCTCGCGGGGATTATGAGTCAAAAAAGGAAGGAAGAATATTTGGAAAGTTGCCGGACGATGACCGCTCACATCGATTTCACCAAGAATTCCCAGAATCAGCAAACTTGCTTTGTTAAAACGGGAATCAGGCCAGGTTTGAGGTCCCCCCCCCTCTCAAAGGCGGCCCACCCACAAAATAAATTCCTAGCAATAATGCCGGCACCTCGGACGTTTTATTGGTGCCATGAAAATTCAATTTGCTGCGCTCCTGGTCGTCACCATCCTGCCTGCCTTATCCCAGAAAGCGTTCCAACCCGATCCCATCATGCTCGGCGGCGAGATCATCCCACTCTATCCGCCCGATTCACCGTTTCTCGACAAGACCCGTATTTCCGAACCTGAGAACTACAACACGACCTTCGAGAAGAAGCCGGGCCACATCATCAACGTCCTTAACATCCATAACCCCTCCATCGAAGTTCACTTGGCTACGGACGACGCCAAAAACACCGGAGCCGCGATCATCATCGCGCCCGGAGGTGGTCATAAGATCCTATGGGTGGATCCCGAAGGGGCGAAATGGGTGCCCCATTTTGCCAAACTCGGAGTGTCCACCATCATCCTCCGCAACCGCCTCCGCGTCGATGGATATGAACCGACGACCGATGCCACCTACGATGCTCAGCAGGCGATCCGCATCGTCCGCGCCAATGCCGCGAAGTGGAAAATCGATCCAAAAAAGATCGGTATGATCGGTTTCTCCGCCGGGGCCGAGCTCGTGACCTCCGCCGCGCTTTTCTATGAAGAATTTGAAGAGAAAAATGGGTCATTCGGGGATCCAAATGCCGGGGTTTCCGCCCGACCAGATTTCATCGGAGTCATCTATCCTGGTCCGTCTCCCTTCAGCCGGGATCCCAATACCAAGATCCCCGGCAATGTTCCTCCAAGCTTCATCACATGCTCCGGTGTGACCGATAAGATCCATGCCATCTGGGCGAACGAATGGTTCACCCCGATGCTCAACGCGGGTGTCTCCCATACCGAAATGCACATCTACGCACGTGGAGGCCACGGTGGTCCAAAGCGCGGACCCGATGAGATCCCATATGCGTCATGGCCGGATCGTTTCACGGAATGGCTCAGCGATCTCGGCTTCCTCGGACCGCGAGGCGAACCGACACGTGCCGAGAAGAAAAACAACATGTAAAGCAACGTCGCCTGGATCCCCTTCACCCAAGTGCTTCTTCCGGGTGGCGAAAGAATAGGATGAAAGCGGCCCACCCCTCAGGACCTCATAAACATCACCAACCGCCACCTTCTCGCCGTTTTCCTCGGCCTTCTCTAAAACAAGATTGGCAGGGTTCCAGGCATTCCCGCTCAAGTGCTCGCTGCAGGCCCCGTTCTCGGGGGCATAGCTTGCCTGATTACGAATCCGCCACTCCTTGTGATCGATCCTATCCCAATCCTGTCCCCTCTTTTAAAACTCGCTGAACCGCAATCCACCCGCCGCCAACGAATCCAGATTCGGCGTCTCGATTTCTCCCCCAAAACACCCCAGATCCGAGAACCCCAGATCATCCGTCAGGATCACGAGAATATTGCGCCGCTCACCCGCACTCACTCTCCCGAGCAAGGCAAAGAAAACCAGACTCAGAACATGAAGACCTTTTACCAGAACGAACATGCTTCGGAGTATCCACCTTTCCCTTCCCACGTCAAAGCTCGAGCCTACCCTCACCAACGAGTGAATCTGGGCCCGCCAAAATCGGTCGCCTGAAGTTACTCTTTGTTCTGACCAGGCCAAAGCTCGTCGTCAGATTTCTCTTGATCAGCTTTTCTAGCGCCGCGCTTCTTATCATCGGACTTCTTATCATCGGACTTCTTATCATCAGACTTCTTATCATCAGACTTCTTATCATCAGACTTCTTATCATCAGACTCCTTATCATCAGACTCCTTATCATCAGACTCCTTATCATCAGACTCCTTATCATCAGACTCCTTATCATCAGACTCCTTATCATCAGACTCCTTATCATCGGCCTTTTCAATGAGAGCGTTATTCCAGGCGCAAAGTCCGCCGACGATTGGCATCGAGATCGAGGTGGCATTGAGATCTACCGTCAACTCGGTGCCAGGATCAGGCCACAAGGTGAAGTCGCGGTCGCTCGAAAAAATCATCAAGGCAATTTGTTGACCTTCCGGAATCACCTGATCGTCCGGCTGCAGGTCAAACGTAAAGTCATAGAACTGGCCCGGCACCAAGGGCGCACTCTCTCGTATCGAGCGATGATTCTGGGGATCGGCCCAACCACGGGTGATGATATTGTCGGTGATGAGGGCCTTCTTTTCTTTCGACCAGGGAAGGGAAACCATCCAAACGGACAGGTTGGCGGCAGGCTTATTGCTCGCCACCCGGATCGTGATCGAGGTCGTTCCGGAGAGATGTATCGGCTTATTCAGAATTGGCGTGGTGTAGATCAACCGATGTTTAGTCCATTCCGCCTGGGCCAATGAGTTCCCGTCAAAGGAGAAATTATCGACCAAGGTTTCGGTCCCCGGCTTCTCGGATTTTGAAATCGCCAACCCGCCCCTCTCTGGTGCGCCAGGGCTTAAATAGAACGAGACCGGCGCTGCCGCCGGGTTGGGGTAATCGTAGTAGGAAGTCGGCTCCTCCCGCTTATCACCTTCCCGAACAATCCGAGCCTTTGGTTCATTTTCGACATCGTTCAGGATTTCATGAAGGTATCGCGTGAACCAACGGTTCATTTGCTTCAGCGGGGGCTCGCCACCATGACCGCCTTGGTGAAAATAGGCCTGAACCGGGACGCCCTTTTCCTTCAAGGCCTGATAGATCCTGACGCTGTGCTCAGGCTGAACGTTCCAATCATTAAAGGCATGGGCCATCAAGGTTGCCGCCTTCATCGGACCTAGCTGATTGAGATAATCACGCCCCGCCCAGAAATCATTGTAGTCACCGCTCTTCCGGTCGAACCCTTCCGCCATTTCTTGATCGCGAACAGCACAATTACAATGGTCACGATTCTCAGGATTGCCACTATGGACGAAATCGTAAAGAACATCGATGTCCTCACCGACGTAGCCGCCGGGATGCCTCACCAAACCGTTCGAGCGGTAGTAATGATAATAAGAAGTATTGGGAGCAATCGGGATGATCGCCTTGAGTCCTTCAACTCCCGTGGTCGCGGCCGCCAAGGGCAGGGTGCCATTAAACGAGGTCCCGGTCATGCCCACTTTCCCATTGGACCAATATGCCTTCACCTTCTTATCGCCATCCGGCGTGGTGTAGCCGGTGGCTTTCCCGGTCAACCACTGGATCACGGCCTTCGGGGCCAGCGATTCGTTTTCCCCTCCAATTGTGGGACACCCTTGGGAAAGCCCGGTTCCGGGCGAGGATGAATGCACGACAATGTATCCGCGCGGCACCCATGTTTTCGCGTGGCTCTTCGAAATGATCGGCCGCTCTCCGCTCCTCTCAACCTCAGGCGATTCCTCGCGCTCCGGAGGTGCCTCACCCACTTCCTGCCGAGGTTCCCAAAAGAAATCCTGACCTCCCTTGGCGGTCCCTGCGAAGTAAGGACTGCTGACATAAATGACGGGGAGCTTAAGCCCTTCGGTATCCGTCTGCCGCTGGCGGGTGACCGCAACATGCATCCGGTCCATTCGGCCATCCCCATCGGTATCGAACTCTGTTTCAACCCACAAATCGTGTCGAATCCACATATCGGAATCACTGAATCGCTCGACAATCTGCGCTTCCCCATCCTTGAAAACGGGCACTGCCGGCTCTGACTTCCCAGAATCTGCCGCGAGATCCAACGTTCCCGCAAGGAAAAGACCAAGCGAAACGATCAAACCACCAGCCTTGCCAAATTCAGATCTCCTTTTCCTTTGCATGGCCGGAATCATCCCTATTTTTAGCCGAAATGCGACCCTGATCTCACGTTCATTGTCATGAATGTGCGCGCTGGATGAAGTGGGCCCCGCAAGGGCAATTCCTCTCAGGTTTTTCTCTTCATCACCGAAAACGTTTCTTACAATCTTGCCTTGGGGCTGACGACTCATTGCGCCCCCCTTCCCCAAGCACGAACCATGAAACGAACGATCCGAACAGCTCTCACCGCCCTCATCCTTGCGATCACCGGTGCCCTCTCAGCCGACGAAGTCGCCTCGGAAACGATCAAGCTGTGGCCCGAGGGAAAAGCCCCGACCCGGGCCGGGGTATTTGGAAATGGCAATGCCACCCTCACCATCTTTCGCCCGCAAAAGCCGAACGGCACTGCCATCGTGATCTGCCCGGGCGGTGGCTATGGCCAAGTCGTCGGTGCCGAGGGTGCGCCCATTGCAAAATGGCTCAATACGCAGGGCATCGTTGGCATCGTCCTGAAATACCGTCTCCCAAAAGGAAACCCCTACCGCCCTCTTTCGGACGTCCAACGCGCCCTCCAATTGACCCGCTCGCGCGCCACCGACTGGAACCTCAAAGAGGATCGCATCGGCGTCATGGGGTTCTCGGCTGGCGGACACCTCGCCGCCATGGCCACTACCAAATTCGAGCCCGGCAAAGGGAAAACAACCGACCCGATCAAACGACAGAGCAGCCGTCCGGACTTCGCCATTCTCGTCTATCCTGTCATCACGATGGGTAGCGACACCCACGGCGGATCGCGAAACAATCTCCTTGGCCCAAATCCCAGTGCTGAACTGATCAGGCTTTACTCCAATGAGCTCCACGTCACCGGGAAAACTCCTCCCACCTTCCTCGCTCATGCCGCCGACGATGGCCCCGTTCCACCGAGCAACAGCGAGATGTTCCAAAAGGCCCTTTTGGCCAAAAATGTTCCCGCGCAATATCTCCCTCTCGCCAGCGGCGGGCACGGCCTGAACGGTTACCAAGGCCCGATGTGGGATGCCTGGCAAACCCAGTCGATGCGATGGCTCACCGCCCTCAATGCCGGGAAGGAATAACCTTCTCAAGAGCACCTTGCACCACTAACGCAAATAGGTCGGGGTCTTGTGCTGAGTGAAGAACTCCTGGGTCTTAGCCATCATGCCATCCGGGTTGCCGGGAAAGGGCGTGGAGTCGGGAGGACGGGGCACGTTACGACCGATGGTGGCATCCTCGGGTTGGGTTGAGGAAATGGACACCGGAGTTCCGACACTCACGAGCCGATAGAACTTGGGAGCGACATTTTTGTGCATTCGCAAGCAGCCACCGGAGGCAGGATACGGCTTCATCCAACCGGTATGAAACCCATAAGCGGACTTAAACTCACACCAATAGGGCATCGGGGTTCCCTTGAATTTCCAGCCCGAGGGCTTGTTCCGCAGGTAAGTTCCGCGGACCGTGTTTCCCTTGATCGCATATCCGTGAGTGTTGGCCCGGTAAAAGTGATTCTTGGACCGGATCCGAAAACTTCCGCCCGGAGTCGGGGACGAGCTCTTACCCACTGTCACCGGCATGACAAGAAGCGCCTTGTTGCCCTCCATCACATAGGCCATGCGGTTCGCGAGCGAAACTTTGACGCGAACATTTGCAGGATTTTCGGGAAGAGTCGCGGGCACGTCATAAGCCTCATAAGCGAGCTTAGCGGCACTCAGTGGATCTGAGACGGGGATGTTCGTGCACGAACTGCACAAAAGGCTGGCGGCGCAGCCCACGAAGATGAAAGGACGAAACGCGCGGTTCTTGAGGAGGTCGATCATTTTGGATGAAGGCTGGTTCGAATTGCGAAGACACTTGGATTTTTGAGCCATGACTCTTGGAGCGTCAAGGAGCAACACTTCGCAAACGAAAAACACGATCGAAGCAAAAGCTTCAACGCATCAATGGAATCGAGACATTCTCAAAGCCGAAATTTATTTTCCCGAGAAAAAGAGAGAAAAATGGTTGACCCGACCGACCGGTCGCGTTAACCGTTCGACATGCCTGAAAGCGACGCCAAACCCACGAAGCGCGATGAACTCATCGATCTTGCCTCGGCCTTGTTCTACAAGCAGGGCTATGGAGCGACCGGCATCAAGCAAATCATCGAAACGGCTGGAATCGCCAAAGGAACTTTCTATTCGCATTTCAAGTCCAAGGAAGAAGTCGGTCTCGCTTGGTTAAAAAAGCGCCACACCGAATGGAATGCATGGCTCGAAACCCGACTTGGTAAGGACAAGAATGGCCACCGTAATCTCGTGGCACTCTTCGACTTCCTCGAAAACTGGATGCGTGAATGTGACTTCCGCGGATGTGCCTTCCTCAATACTCTCGCTGAAGTTCCCGATCCTGAGAGCCCCATGCGCCGGGAAATTCTTGCCCATAAAAAGGAGCTGCAATCAAAAATTCAGGCCATGGCGGCCCAACACTTTGACAGCAAACCTCCCGCCTACTCGAAGCAAAAAGGGACCCTCATCTTTCTCCTATTCGAGGGAGCCTTGGTCGAATCTCAAAACTTCCGAGACCTCTCCCCCATTGTCAGCGCCCGCAAAGAAGTGAGAGCCCTCCTCACGGCCTAACGCAGACCCCCTTTTTTTAGCCTCATTAAGACCGACCGGTCGGTCTTAAAACTCTCCAAAGACAAAACGAAATCATGAAAACCAAGACACTTAAAAACACCGCCCTCCTGGCCCTCGCTCCAGCGGCCCTCGCGGTCTCGCTCACGACCTATGCCCTGAGCGACGACTCCCCTGCAAAAGAAACACCCTCAATCGAAAGAAGCGCTCTACCGCTTTCTCAACTCGTTCATCATCGCACAGTCGAGATTGAAGGGCAGACCCTTTTCTATCGCGAAGCCGGCTCGCGAGACTCCCCTACCATTCTTTTGCTGCATGGGTTCCCGACATCGTCGCACATGTTTCGAAATCTCATTCCTGCCCTCGCCGATTCCTATCACGTCGTGGCGCCGGACTACCCTGGCTACGGTCAAAGTTCCATGCCTCCGGTCAATGAATTCGCCTACACCTTCGATCACATGAGCGAGATCGTCGATCAGTTCACCACCAAAGTCGGTCTCGATCACTACAGCCTCTATCTCATGGACTATGGAGCTCCGGTTGGGTTCCGCCTCGCGACCAAGCACCCCGAGCGCATTGACTCACTCATCATCCAGAATGGGAACGCCTATGATGCCGGTCTGAAAGAGTTCTGGAACCCACTCAAAGCCTACTGGCATGATCAATCCCCCAAGAATGCCGATGCCCTCAGAGGTCTTCTCACCCTGGAGGCAACCAAGTGGCAATACACCCACGGCACCCGCAACGAAGAATTGATCAGCCCCGACAACTGGACCATCGATCAAGCCCTCCTTGATCGTCCCGGAAACACCGAAATCCAACTCGCGATGTTCCTCGACTACGGAAGCAATCCTCCTCTTTACCCTGAGTGGCAGAAATACCTACGGGCGAATCAGCCTCCCACCCTGATCGTCTGGGGACAAAACGATGTGATCTTCCCCGCCGAGGGTGCCCACCCTTACAAAAAAGATCTCAACAATCTTGAGTTCCACCTTCTCGATACCGGCCATTTTGCATTGGAGGAAGATGGCGATCTCATTGCGCGGAGAATCCGCAGCTTTCTGGCACGACTCGTTCACCCTTCCTCTCAAAAGTAAATCCCTCCTCAAATTTTAAAACCAAATTACGACCGACCGGTCGTGACACTCTCCAACCAAAATAAGAAAATGAAAACAGCATACCAGAATCCCCTGACCCTTCCGACCGCTGAGGCAGTTCCTGCAGAATCTCAGCTCATCCTCGAAGGAGTGAAAAAGAAGTTCGGCTTTATCCCGAATCTCATGATCGCCTTTTCGCCCTCACCCGCAGTTCTGCAGGCATACCTTACTCTTGCCGACCTTGCATCCAAAACAAGCTTCACCGCGAAGGAGCAACACGCAGCAGCCTTAATTATCAGTCAGGAACTTGGCTGCCCTTATTGCCTCGCGGCTCATGGTACCCTTGGCCAGTCAGTTGGCCTCGATAAAGACACCGTGGTTGCCCTGCAAACTCGCGCTGACTTGAGCGATGAACGTCTTGAGGCCCTCCGCACCCTTCTTCTCTCTCTCATCGAGAGCAAGGGCCACCCGGAACCAGATGCCATCAAAGCATTCAGAACCGCGGGATACACCGATCCCCAAATCGGCGAAGCCGTGCTCCTTGTCACCTGGAAAACGCTCAGCAATTACACGAACCATCTCTACGACACCCCGATCGACGATGCCTTCGCGCCAAATGCCGCTCCCGAACAATACGATGCTGAATTATCGGCTTGCAGTGTGGCCTAAACCTCCCCTCCCCGTCAGGCGCGCGCGAATCTCCTTTCGCGCGCGCTCTTGGGGAGCAAAGAAACTCCCTATCAAAATCACCATGAAACCACCACTCCCGCCGTTCTCCCTCGAGACAGCCACCGCCAAAGTCCAGGCCGCTGAAGATGCCTGGAACACCCGGGATCCCAAGAAGATCGCTTTGGCCTATTCCATCGACACCCGTTGGCGAAATCGTTCCGAGTTCCTGGAAGGCCGCCAAGCCGTCGCCCAATTTTTACAAAGCAAATGGCACCGCGAGCTCGACTACCGGCTCAAGAAAACCCTCTGGAGCGTTACCGGCAATCACATCGCGGTGAAATTCGAATACGAATACCACAACGCCGACGCGCAATGGTTCCGAGCATACGGCAATGAACTTTGGGAGTTCGCTTCCGATGGCCTCATGCAGGTACGTGAAGCCAGTATCAACGACCTCCCCATTATGGAATCGGATCGTAAGTTCCGCTGGGAACGCTCATCCTAAACCACCTTCAAAAAAAAATTAACCCTCACCACCAAAATCATGGCACAAAACTTTTCTACCTTTACCTTCACCGACAGCGTCAAAGAAGCACAGACTCGATACGAATCACGCGACCACTATGCGGACCTGGAACAAGAACCCGATCGCTTCACAATGACCGCCAAAGAGGTCTCCTTTATCAAAGCGCGGGACAGCTTCTATCTTTCCACCGTTGGCGAAAACGGCTGGCCCTATATGCAGTTCCGGGGGGGGCCGAAGGGCTTCTTCAAAGTGTTGGGTCCCCGGACTCTCGGCTTTGCCGACTTTCGGGGAAACCGGCAGTATATCAGCACTGGTAATGTCAACGCCGGGAAGAAAGCAATGCTCTTCCTCATCGACTACCCGACCCGCCAACGCCTGAAAATCTGGACGACCTGCGAGGTCAAAGATGTCGCCGATGATCCCGCTCTCGCCGCCCAATTGGCCACTCCCAACTACCGGGCCAAAGTCGAACGTCTCTTTATCTTTACCATCCAAGCTTTCGACTGGAACTGCCCCCAGCACATCACACCGCGATACTCCCTCGAAGAAATCAAAGACGAACTGAAAAATGGAAACACCCGTTTTCTTGAACTCATCCAAGCCCCCCACCGATGAAGAGAGCCTCAACGGTTGGTATAAAGGATCGCCTTGGGGTCACGACGTCCCCCCAGAAAAACGACAACTCCAACCACCCTCAAAGGTAATTCTGCCCCCACTCTTCTCCCCCTAAGTCGATGGCACTCCCACGACCGCTACCGGAGTGCCAGGGATTCACCGTCTCACACATCTTGAGGTGAATTCCTCCGCGCCCGCCCGCGAAAATATGATAGGTTCCCGATCTCCGTGACTCTCAATCTCCTCCCACCCCAAAACCTCCTTCCCGCCGATGGCGAAGCCATCAACCACGGGTCCATTTTCGACCTCAGTGAAGCCGATCAACTCTTCACCCGACTCCTCGACGAACTACCTTGGCAACACGACGTTGTGAAAATGTTTGGCAAAACCATCACGACCGCTCGCCAAGTCGCCTGGTATGGCGACAGTGGCCTCAACTACACTTATTCGGGAAAGACCAAAACGCCCCTTCCGTGGAATGAGCTTCTCACCCAACTCAAGGCATGCGTCGAATCCGCCACCGGCGAAACCTTCAACTCCTGCCTCCTCAACCACTACCACGATGGCTCCGAAGGCATGTCGTGGCATCGCGATAACGAATCCACCATCGTTAAAAACTCCGCCATCGCCTGCCTCAGCTTCGGCGCCCGAAGGAAATTCCACTTCAAACACACCGCCACCAAAGAGCGCATCACCACCGAACTGGAACACGGCAGCCTCCTCGTCATGGCGGGCCGAATCCAAACCCACTGGCTCCACGCCCTCCCCAAAAGTACTCAGATCACCCAAGCCCGCATCAGCCTGACCTTCCGCCAGATGAAGCACTAAAAAACAGTCCCTCAGGCCATCGGTCGATGACAAAGCGGGAGAAAAGGCACCGGGCCAATCACTCGTGAATTAACCTGCTTGGCTCGCCCCCGGAGCCTGCGCCCGCAGACCCCGGGCGGCGGTTGTTGCTCCCTCTGCTCCGGGCTTGTCTTGGGCCGCCCCGCTGAGGCTAAGAGCATGATCTCAGATCAGCTCTCTCGAAAGACGTCGTCTTTCCCGTCTCATAAATTTTCTTCAAACCCTCAAAGCCAATCTCCTTCTGATTGATTTTGACCTCCACCAAACTAGTAGCAAAACCACCGCATAAAAACGACTGTTACACCATCATCCACAGAACGTGCCTCCCATTCATGATCGTCACAAGAATCGATTGCCAGACCTAGCGAAAGCAATCCGGCCTCCCGTGCGTAAGACTCCCCACCCTCCCATGCGCGCTCTTTTACTGTTCATCACTCTGACCGGATTCCTCCCTGCGGAAGTCCGTAAGGATCTCGAGACCTTCCTCGAGCAACACTGCTACGATTGCCATGACGATCTCGACAACGAAGGAGACCTTAACCTCCTCGACCTAAAATTCCTCCCCGAGGAGAAAGCCAATCGCGAGCTTTGGGAACACGTCTTCGAACGCGCCGAATCCGGCGAAATGCCCCCCAAGAAAAAAAAGCGACCCGCTGCCGAAGATCTCGCCACCTTTCTCAAAACCCTCAAATCCCCCCTCATCGCTGCCGACCGGGCCGAACTGATGGAAGTCGGACGCGTTCACTCCCGCCGCCTTACCGCGCAGGAATACCAAAACTCCGTCCACGACCTCCTCGGCATCGATGTCCCCCTTGCCCATGAACTCACCGCCGACGCCGAAGAAGGCTTCGCCACCAACGCCGACAACCAACAAATCTCCCACTTCCACCTCAACAACTACCTCCGCGTCGCCGACGTCGCCCTCGAGGAATCCTTCACCAGAGCCCTCGAAGGTGACAAGGTTTTCAAAAAAAACTATTCCGCCAAAGAGATCGGTAACCATAAGCGAGGAAACAACCGCGGCCCCCAGTTCTGGAAAGGAAAAGTCATTTCTTGGTTCTCCCGTCTCCAATTCACGGGACGAATCGTCGCCACCAGTGTCCCCGCCAGCGGCTGGTATCGCATCACCATTCATAATCTCGATGCGGTCAATCCAGGACCTGACGGCTACCTCTGGGGCACCCTCCAAACCGGCTCGGGATACTCAAACGAACCCCTTCTTTATAACATGGGTATCGTCGAAGCGACCGCCAAGCCATCCACCCAAACCTTCGAAGGCTGGATGCAGGCAGATCACATGCTCGTTTTTAAACCCAACGAAGCTAATCTCAAAAGCCTCATTGGCAGAGGAGGCAGCTTTACTTTTGGAAAAGAGGATTTGGAAGAGACAGGGCATGCCGGATTCCGTTTCGAAAAAATCACCGTCGAGCGCATCTACCCTAACGCCGACCGCGCCCTCGTCCGCGCCCTCCTCTTCAAGGGCCTCAATCCCAAGGACTACCAAACCGGCGGCCCAAAACCGCGCGCCACCACCGTCGGCCTCATCCGGCGCTTCGCCTCGCGCGCCTTCCGCCGCCCCGTCACCCCAACCCAACTCGCCCCCTATCAGGAACTCGCCGTGGCCCAGCTTGAGTCCGGCAAGACCTTCCCGCAATCCCTCCGCGCCGCTTACCACGCCATCCTCTGCTCGCCCCACTTCCTCACTTTCGTCGAGAAACCCGGCCCGCTCGATGACCACGCCATCGCCGCCCGCCTCAGCTTCCTTCTCTGGAAAACCCTCCCTGATTGGCAACTCCGTAAACTCGCCTACGACGGCCAACTTCGCGATCCCAAGATCCTCCACCACCAAATCGCCCGCCTCCTCGGCCACCCGAAGTCCCAGCGCTTCATCGCAGCCTTCACTGACCAGTGGCTCGACCTCCGTAACCTCGATGCCACCCAGCCCGACCCGCGCCGCTTCAAACAATTTGATCTCCCCCTCTCCCTCTCTCTCAAAAAGGAAACACAAACCTTCGTCACCGCCCTCATCGCCGATAACCGCCCTGTCACCCAGTTGCTCAAGTCCGACATCGGCTTCCTCAACACCCGCCTCCGCGATCACTACAAGCTCAAGGACCTCAAAATCACCCCCGGCGGCGGATTCCAAAAAGTCGCACTCCAACCCGGCCACCGCTCCGGCCTCCTCACCCAGGCCTCCATTCTCAAGATCACCGCCGACGGCTCCGTGACCTCACCCATCCTCCGCGGCGTCTGGGTCAATGAGCGCATCCTCGGCCGTCACATTCCACCACCACCCGAAAACATCCCCGCCATCGAGCCCGACATCCGCGGCGCCGTCTCCATCCGCGATCAACTCGCCAAACACACCAACTCCACCTCTTGCGCCAGTTGCCACGATAAGATCGATCCCTCCGGCTTCGCCCTCGAAAGCTTCGACCCCATCGGCCAATTCCGCACTGCTTACGGCACCAAGAAATCCTCTGCCAAAGTCGACCCTTCCGGCATCACCCCCGATGGCAAAACCTTCAAAGGCTTCAGCGGCTGGCGACAGATCTACCTCGATAAACCCGACGTCCTCGCCCGCGCTTTCGCGATTCAAGTTTTAAGCTATGGTATCGGAAGCGAGATGCGCTTCAGTGACCGCCCGCATCTCGAGCGCATCGTCGCCCAAGCCTCGCAGAAAGGCCACGGCCTCGGCACCATCATCCACTCCGCTCTCACCAGCGAAATTTTCCTCACCAAGTAAACGCTCACCCGCCATGCACATCTCCACCCGCAAAGCCCTTCCTCGCCGCACCGTCCTGAAGCAGGCCGGCATCGCCCTCGGCCTCCCCTTTCTCGACGCCATGATGCCCGCCTTCGGAGCCTCCACCCCGGTTCGGCCCAAGCGCTTCGTCGGCATGTCCCTCACCCTCGGCCTCCACAATCCCTACCTTGTCCCCAAGGACAAAGGCACCTCCTACACTCCCTCGCCCTACCTCAAATCTCTCCAGGACATCCGCGAGGCCTTCACCGTCATTTCCGGCACCTCCCACCCCGGCGTCAAAGGCGGCCACACCGCTGAAGCTTCCATCTTCTCCGCCTGCCCGATGGGACGCGGCTCCAATAGCAGCAACACCATTTCGCTCGACCAATACATGGCCAAACACCTCGGTGACCAGACCCGCTTCCCCTCCCTCGTCCTCAACACCAACAGCGAACGCTCCCCTTCCTACTCCGAAAGCGGTGCCATGATCCCCGCCGTCAGCGACCCGCGCAAACTCTTTGCGACCCTCTTTATCGATGACACCCCCGCCGCCAAAAAGCGCCAAGCCGAAATCGCGCGCGGCGGCAAATCAATCATGGACATCGTCAGCTCAGAGACCAAAGCCCTCGAACGCCAAGTCGGCCCTGGCGACCGCGAAAAACTCGACGAATGGTTCACCTCCGTGCGCGACCTCGAGCTCCGACTCGAGGCCAATGAGGCCTGGATTAACAAGCCCAAACCCAAGGTTGGCAAAGCCCCCAGCGCTCCCGACAAGAACAACGCTCCGGATATCAACCGCGCCTTTCTCGACACCATCTTCCTCGCCCTCCAAACCGACTCCACCCGCTTCATCACCCTCCACGGATCCTCGAACAACGTCCGCGCCCTCGAGGGCGTCGATGAATCCTACCACTCCCTTTCACACCACGGTCAAAGCGGCGACAAGCTCGAACAACTCGCCATCGTCGAGCAAGCCACCATCGATGGTTGGGCCGACCTCCTCCGTAAGCTCAAGGGAGCCGACCTTCTCGATGACACCATGTCAGTCCTCACCTCGAATCTCGGCAACGCCTCCTCGCACGACAACCGCAACATGCCCGTCCTCTTCGGCGGCGGCGGCTTCAAGCACGGTCGACACCTCGCCTTCGACACCACCGATAACTACCCCCTCCCCAACCTCTACCTCTCCGCCCTGCAAAACCTCGGCATGGAGGCCGCAAACTTCGCGACCTCCACCGGCACCATGGACGGATTGGTATAGAATCAGCCCCAGATTTTCTTACACAAATCATCAAAAGAAAGGAAACATGAGCAAAATCCCTCAAAATATTTTCCTTTTAGCAGGAACTTTTTTAGTCCATGTATCAAATTACTATGGTTCTGAAAATCTTCTATTCCTTGTTGATAGCCTTGCTGACTCTGGGCTCCGCATTCGCGCAAGAACCTGAGTCAATTCCCACCACTCCAGAGCCAGAGATCGATCCCATCGAGAAATTCAGTTGGGAAACATCCGGCCAGGGGAATATTGGCAGCTTTGCTACGATCGATATTCCCGGGGGATACCGTTTCCTCAATGGGCTTGAGACCGCCAAAGTGATGAGCCTCTTTGGCAATCTCCCTTCAACCTACGAGGGCATGATCGGACCAGATGATCTCAGTTGGTTTGTCATTTTCCAGTATGAAGACTCCGGCTACGTCAAGGACGATGAAAAAGACGATCTTGATGCTGACGATCTTCTGGAAACTCTCCGGGAACAGGAAGAAGCGAGCAACGAAGAGCGCCGTGAAAGTGGCTTGAGCACGCTCACAACATCTGGCTGGGCCGTCGAACCGAAATACAACGATCGCACCAATAACCTCGAGTGGGGAGTCATCCTTGAGAGCTCCGATGGCGGGCGCAACGTCAACTTCCTCACCAAACTCCTGGGTCGTCACGGCATCATGCACACCACTCTGGTCTGCGATACCGAAGCCCTTCAGGGAACGCTCCCTGAATATCAAAAACTCCTGACCGGCTATGACTATCACGCGGGGAAAACCTACGCCGAATTTGAGGACGGAGACAAAGTTTCCGAATATGGCCTCAAGGCCCTCGTCGCCGGCGGCGCCATTTTTGCCGCGGCCAAGCTGGGCTTTTTTGCGAAGATCCTCCTTTTCTTTAAGAAAGGACTTAAGCTGATCGCGATCGGAGCGATCGCCGTTGGCGTCTGGATCAAGCGCATCATCACCGGCAAGCGCGCAGACGCATGAATCCCGACCCTCTCATTCATAGGCGATGACCGACGCGCAGACCTTTTATCTGCTCCTGGCCGCCTTCTACCTTTACGAATGCCTGAGCTTCGCTCCCAGCGGATCTCAGGCATTCGCGGGCAAAGGAGGGAGGATCTGGCGATGGCGCACGCCTGCCTTCCGCCTCAGCGGGACGCATAAGGATGTCTTCTGCACACCCCTCATTCCCTGGCCCGGTCTCCTCGCAGTCTTCCCTGCAACCACCACCGCGACCGCGCCAATCTCCGCTCTCTCCCTGCGTCACCTGCAAAAACGCTCGCTTCTCCTCGGCAAACTCACCGCCCCCCTCCGCGAACTCGGGCTCCTCCTCTTTCTGCACTACTTTCTCGTCTTCCCCATCGTCTATTTCTACTACCTCGAGACAATCTGGGTCATTGTCACCATCCTCATGGGGGAATCTCTCGCCTTGATCACCGCTTGTCGATTCTACCGTATCCACAAACGTCTCTTCCCCGAAGCCAAGGGCGAACGGCGCCTTGAGACCTTCTTCAATGCCTTCTTCCCTTGGCACAGCATGCGGGCAAGCGACCTCATCGTTCGCAAAATGACGGCGACCTGGAATCCTCTCGTTCTCCTCGCGAGCCACGCCCACCACCCGAAAAATACCCGGCACCTCGCTCGCCTTTGGAGAGAAGCCACTCACCAAAATGACACCACCAAACTCGCGCCACTTCTAGAGCTCGCCAAGATTGACCCCACGTCCTGGAACCATGCTCCCGCACTTGATCGCGACCAAAAGTTTTGCCCCATCTGCCGGACCATCTACGAACCCGGTCCTATCATCTGTGCCGACTGCCAAGGAGTCTCACTCCAAGGCCATCAATCTTAAACCCAGCATTCCCTATGGCCCCTTACAAAACTCCCGCCCCCCCCAAAGCCAAGACCCTCGAGCCTCCCTGAGGCCCATTCCCTTGCCCAACCGCGGGCGCCCTTGTTCCAATTGTGGAAGTGCCAACACCGGAACCAACAACTCACTTGCACCCCGGCCCGGAATCATCTCGATCATCTTCTTTGGCTAGATCGCCATCCTCATTCGCACCGCCTTCGGCAAGAAAACCGAAGCCTGCCGCGACTGCGGAGCGACCCACCACTACCGGACTCCCGCGAACCGTATCGCCTTGGTCCTACTCCTTATCATGGTGCTTTTGCTCGCCTTGGCTTACTTCGAATTTTGAGTGATCCCGCGACGAATGGAACCGGAGATCCTTCTCCAGAATCCCAATTCCAAGCTCACAGGTGAAGATGAGCGGATCACCCAGCGAGGTCATAATTCCGAGAAGAAAGCACAAGCATGCGCATCACACACACCTTGCTTAGCGGCAGTTTTTTTCAAAGAACTCCGCGGCTCCGAGACACTCTTGAGCCAAGTTCAAACCCACCGTCGCTTCCACCGAAACCCCCCCGCGATAGCCAATCCCCATAAGATGTTCAAAGAAAGGGACGATCCCCGGAATCTCCGCGCCGGGCTTTGGAAAAGATCGGCCGGCCGGATCAGCAAGCTGGACCGCACAGATCAGATCGGCCGCCTCACGCATGACATCAGTGGCCTCGCCCTCCATCGCAAAGTGATAAAAATCGGCTGCCAGACCGATTTCCGGACGATCAATCTCACGAGTGATCGCAAGAGTCTCCGCAAAAGTATTCAAAAAATTGGTCTCGGTATGATTGACATGCTCCACTGCAATCCGCAGGTCCCAGCCCCCTTCTTGAATGACCTCCGCAGCCAATCGACAAAATCGAATCATCTGCGCCCGTGCCTCAAGCTCAGCCCAGCCCACTGGGATCGATCTCGACCCCGGGCTCCCAAAGACCACCGCCCTCGCTCCCAAATGATCCGCCCGGCCTAAAGCCAACTCCAAAAAGGAGCGCGATTGATCATCATCCACTTCGGGCCCCACCACTTTCAGCGTCGGAGGCAAAAACCAATTTGCAGAAAGCACCGGAACATCGGCCTTCCGAAGTCGTTCCGCCGCCGCGAGAAACTCCCCCTCCGGCATCGCGGACGCTTTGGCCAAACCTGGTTCAATAAAGTCAAGCCCACTGGCCTTAATTAGCTCACCATTCTGCAATGGTTCACTCGTCGAAAAATCGGAAATACCAAACTGCCAATGGGGGGTAACGGAGGGTGTCATCGGGCCGACCCTACAACTTAGACCTCTCCACAAAAGACGAAAGTCTCCGGATCAAACCAACACGACTCATTGACTCCAACGACGCCCCTGATATCTCGGGGAATGAATCACCACCTCCGTGGTGCTACCCGAAGTGACTGTTCGCCACCGTTCGCTAAGGCCTTTAGATTCAGGGATTCACATCATACGGATTTCTACAAACGAATACGCAGATGTTACGGAAAACGTTGCGAATATCTCCGCGAGACTACCCAATCTGTAGTAGGATTAAGTCTACTGACTGAGAAAATTGACCTCTCAAAGTCGCTACCTAAATGATTCCATGAGTAGCGTATCATCCCGCAGCCCTTCGACCTCGTGGCAAGCCAACCTCCGCAACGCCGACGGTAAGCGAATCAATATCACCACCAAAGTCCCTCCGACTTTACAAATCAGAGGTCTCCCCGATCAAATTGCTGTTTTCTGAGAGGCAGTGGTGAAGAAGAACCATAGTCGGGACAACTTCGAGAACCTCGCCGACATCCTGTCTATCATCATCGCTCCTAAGCCATTTTGAGCCTAACGTAAAGCTGTCTCGGCAGCTGAGTTGATCAACACACACATGACGGCCTTTCGCAAACTCGAGGACGCTGAAGCCGTCGAGACCAGCGCCTTGTTAAATAATGATGGGCCTGTTCAACAACCGATAGCTTCGGGGCTAAAGCCCAAAGCTATCTTTGGAGTTGAACTCAGCCTCGATGTGAGGGTTAAATTGGAGTAAAAACGGTTGCTCTGGATCATAGAGATATCTAAAGGCTTCCAGATTAACTTTTCGTAACCATCTCCCTGAATCTCTCTCCTTTTCGAGATCATCTATGGCAGCTAGTTTGACTTCACCTTCTTCTCTGACGAACTTCCACTCAGTAGAGTAGAAATTAAAATCTGATTCTGTGTCTTCGACGTGTAGCTTAAGACTTGATCTATCACGACTATAAGTTCCTGTGTATGGAGTAGCCTGTCTAGCACCTGTGTCGCTGTAGAAAATATAGTCATACTCTTGATCACGCAGCCCGATGAAGACTCCCATGAAACCAACCCAGCCTTGCATCATCCAAACCTCGTCATAGTCAGGGGCTATATGCTCTGGAGTGTTGGTATACAGTGTACTTTCTTCATCAGTGGAAACATTAGCTGCTTTTTTGGGACTGCAGGATAACGTCAGAAATGACATCAAGATCAGTGATGTTTGAATAGAGTTCAATTATTTAGCCGATTAAGGTAGGAACGTCAGTTGCCTGACGTCCCCCCTCGCAGATCCCTGCGTGCGGTTTTCCCGCACAAGGCTCCTCAGACGAACGCACAGATGGAAATGGCGTTCCTATTCTCATAGTCACATCCACTTCCCTTTGCAAGCAGGGAGCTTGACACCGTGATAGCGGACATACTTTCCGCGCGGTGAGTGCTTTGCTCGCTTTGTCCTCCTGCCCTTCCCTTCGCCATGACCGGTGCACCGATTCCTTGCACCGCCTGTGATCGGTCCTACCGTCTCTCACTCCTAGGGATGGGTCTGACTGCTCCAATCTTTCGACTCCGTCTTCATTCAGTTGATCAAAGCCGTCCCCGAGCAAGATAATCTTACTCAGGGACAGCGTGGAGCTTTGATTCGCTTTGCTCACCCCTCGCGGGGCCACCCACCGGGTGCTCTATGTCCGCTTTGCTCCCATTCCCGTGTTCGAGGTGAGCGACTCTCTTTTCTCGGTGAGGTCACTTTCATTTTATCGTTTCTTTCCAAGCATACCACGATCTTACTCGACTCCGGCGGAACGATCGTAAGCTCACCAATTCGCTTACGACCATATGGCCTTCCCCGTAACGTTAGCGGGTCGGCTTCCACAATGAACTCTTACGGAGCTGTCTCAATCTTAAGGAGGCTGTGACTCTCCCTGCGGTCTGTTTGGTTCCCTGTTTACGCTTCACCCATGCTGTTTCGCCATCCATCGCACTCTTACGAGTGATCCGGGTTCTTCGTTGGTAACGCGGTGTCTTCCGCGACTTTTAATGACTTAGCTAACACGAGCGCAAAACTCGGTAATTATTTCTGGTTAGGATTTATAATAACGGGACTTTCACCCAATAAGAAACGCCACGCTTTGCACGGCGCACAACGTCTAGTCCACCAACCGCTGACCAGAAAACCGCACAGCTCGGAAGCGGTGGAACATCGCCAGAATACACATCGCTCCGACAAACTCAAGGAGCGGTCAGCGGTTAGGTGTGACGTCTTGTTGAACAGAGCCGCTATCGCGGCGAAGTCGTGTTTATTGAGTTGAAAGATTGAAGTGAGCTCGTCATGCTTCTCTGCGTTATGTCAAAAAAACAGACAAGATGACGGCTTC
>Ga0222650_1000713_pt1 | contig 22904 bp, 16 predicted proteins | sample AntAcemetagen367_FD_179820 | JGI IMG/M metagenome (GOLD analysis project Ga0222650, IMG submission 179820) | Saline water microbial communities from Ace Lake, Antarctica - #367 | ecosystem: Environmental > Aquatic > Non-marine Saline and Alkaline > Saline | place: Antarctica: Ace Lake... | reverse complement strand
AATGTCGCAGAATGGAGGAAATGTGGAACTATCATCCCGACATCCGCCACCTCAAAATGGACGCGCACCGAGGCCACCAACCCCTTGAAGACACTTGGATTCACCTCTTAAGTTGACGCAAATGAGAGGCAGGTCATACCCGAGGAAGGGGTAGTCGGTTTGTCCCCTGGTAAGGACTGCGACGCCGAATGAAGTCAGATCCCGCTCTTCGGGGGTGCCGGCGAAACGTCCGTCGAGTGTGATTTGCGGGCACCTGTGAAAGCGATATTCTTCTTCGATGTGTTGTGCGACTTTTGGCGCGAAGATTCTGACAATGGGAGTGGGCCAGACTTTTCCTCTCAGGTTTTTGATAGTGGTGATTCGGGTCTTGGTATCGTGGGTGACACTGTCGACTTGGATTTCCTCGGATGGTTCTCCCTTGAAGCGCAATCGCGCTTTTTCGTTTTCATCATTGAGGAGGCCTCTCACTCTGGAGAATACGGCTTTGCCATCTTCGAACTTATAGCGAGATGCGAGATGATGAATGCGGGTGCCTTTATAGGTAAGATTACTCAGGTGGGCCTTTCCCCGGGCGGTCCAGTTGGTGAGATCCAATTTATGGAGTGATCCGACGACATCGAGAGCGACGATTGAGTTTTCGAAAAAGGTGATGTTTTGGTCAATCCAGTTGAGGCCGTTCTCTGAGATAAACGGACGGAACGCTTTGAGAGAGAGGGTGGATTTCATGTCGAAGTGGACGAGGTCATCTTCCATGATGAGAGTTCCATTCAACTGGTCGCTATCATGAATGACTTTGAGATCGCGGAGGTGGAGATCGCCATTCCTCCATGAGAAATTCGTGGAAAGACTCTCGAAAGGGGAGCTGGGGCCTTTGGCTTTAAATTTAAAATTTTCAAGGTTGAGGTGGCCGGTGGCACGGAGGGATGAGGGGCCATTTTCAGGTGCTGAAAATGCTCCCTTCAGTTCGAGAAAGGGTGGTCTTGTGAAGTCGAAATCTTTGAGGTCGGTTCTGTTGAAACAGCTTTCTAGGAAGTCCTGGAGTTGAAGGCCTGAGGTGATGTCAAAACGGCCATCCCGGCGGTTGAGACACCAGTCGGCCTTTCCTTCAGCGAAGCCGCTTTCGTCGACGAGTAAAATTTCATCGATAGTCACGACCTCAGATTGGAGGTCTCCGGCAATGATGAGTTCAAGAAGTTTGTAGTTGTTTCTCTGGAGGTCCTTGGCATTCAGGCTGAATGAAGTGTGGAGTCTTTCGCTTCGATTGAGATCACCTTTGAGATTGAAAGTCAGTTCGGGTGGGGCGTCGGGAGAGAAGGTCCAACGGGCGAGTTCATCAAGAACGAGGGCCAGGACGTGATTGGTCTTTTGGGCGTCTTGTTGAAAAGGTTGTAGGTCGGTGGCCTTTAGTTCGGGAAGTTTGAGATCTGTTGAGAGGTTGACGCGAATTCCTTCGATCAAGCCACTGGTATCTTCGAGGAGGGCTCGGCCACTTTCGGTAATAACAAGTCCGCCATTGATCTCATTGGCGGTGACGATGCGGTCATTTTGACCGACTGGGATGCGGGCAGTGCCATTGTTGATCTTTAAGCGATAGAGTTTGAATTCACCACGAAGGGCTTTTGTTTTGTCGAGGTCGACAGTCATTTCTTCGGCCTTTAGGAGAGGTCGAAGTTGCATCGCGTCTTCGTAAAGTGCGACATCGGTGGCGATGAGGCCACGTCTCAGATCGTAGCGCAGGGTTTCGAAGGAAAGGTGAATGCCGCGATCTGCGAGTTCACTGCGGAGCCAATCGCCGTATCGGCCCGGGAAGCCGACTTGGTTGAGGTAGATGAGTCCGCCAACCAATCCTAGGAACATGACGCCGAGAGTCAGAGTCAAGGTGGTCCTGGCAATGCGGATTTTCTGAATCATCGGAAGGAGGTTACGTTAGGAATCGGACTTCTCAAAGATGAATCAGGGGACAGGCGTTTGTTCAAGAGCGGCTTGGAGCAAGTGGTCAGGATCCGGGGTGTCCTCGGATAGGAGTCGGTGCCGGAGAACGTGGGGAAAAATGTTTTGGACGTGATCGGGGTGGACTGCGGTTTGCCTGTCGAGGAGGGCAGCCGCCTGGGAGGCTCGCTGGAGTGCGAGGGTGGCCCGGGTGGAGACGGCGTGGTCTTGGCCGATGAGCGAGCGGACGGTCTGGCATAGCGAGAGAAGGTAGCGTTGCAAGGTATCTGAAACTGCGATGGCAGAAGCTTGATCTTGGAGGGCTCTGAGATCGTTAAGCTCCAGAATGGGCTCGGCGTTTGGCTTATTGAGATTTGCGGCGTGGTAGCGGAGAATTTCCAATTGGGTTCGATCGTCTGGAAGTCCCATGGGAATGGAGATGAGAAAGCGATCGAGTTGGGGTTCCGGCAGAGGGAAGGTTCCGGTGGACGAGGTATCGTTCTGGGTGGCTACGACGAAAAAAGGATCGGGGAGTTCGCGGGTGGTGCCATCAATCGTGACCTGACGCTCGTTCATCGCTTCCAGAAGGGACGACTGGGTGCGTGGGGAGGCGCGGTTGATTTCATCGGCGAGGACGAGATTGGCAAATACGGGGCCGGCGATGAATTCAAAGTCGCCGTTTTGGGGGCGATAGAGTTGATAGCCAAGGATGTCGGACGGGAGGAGGTCGGGGGTAAATTGAATCCGTCGGTAGCTCCCGCCGAGAAGAGTGGCGAGGGTATGAGCGAGGGTGGTCTTACCAATTCCGGGAGGGCCTGTGACGAGGGTGTGGCCGCGGGCAAGGAGAGCGGTGAGAAGGAGATCGACGGCGTCTTGTGCGCCAAGGACGGTTTCGAGAAGTTTTTGGCGGAGGGCTTTCAGAGGCATGGCATTATTGGCGGAGGCGGAATTCTGAATAGGGTTCCTCAGCAGGGGCGACTTCGCGAACTTTAAGAAGTGGCAGGATGTCTCCGTTGACGTTTTCGAAGGTGAGGATACCGCCGGCTTTGACCCAGTCCTCGACCTTGGGCCGTTTGGTTCCCTCGGGGAACTGGAGGGAGACTCCGACGACTTGGAGGTCGGCGGCGCAGCAGGTGATGATGGAGCGGAAGACCCGCATCCGGTTGCCGGATTCGTTATTGATTTTTTCAGGAGCGATGCGGCCTTCGAGTTCGACCGGAAGGCCGTCAAAGATTCCTTGGATCTCGCGATCTCCCGCTGCGTAGTAGGCCGTGATCATGCGGAGTTCGAACTCGCCATGCTCGTTTTTAGGAACGTTTTTCTCGAGATCCTCACGGGTGAAGGGGGGGAGGTCGCCGGCGTTGGTGAGAACGGGGGCTTCGTAGAGACCTTTTTTGGAAAGTCCTTCATTGGAGAGCTTGTCTCTGGTGTGGGCCATGGCCAGAGTGAGGGGAAGGACGGTAAGGAGAATCGTGATGAAGGGGCCGTGTCCCTCGGCGTGCTCATGCTCGCAGGTTTCGGAGTCACTATGATTGTGATCGTGATCATGATGTTCGCAGGGCGCGTCGTCATGATTGCATGAAGAATGGTCGTGCGTATGATCATGTTCACCCTTCGGTTGCGGGTTGATCAGTGAGTAGAGGCCAAGGATGATCATGCCAATACCGCCGACTAGGATGAAGTGGTGGAAGTCGAGGGCGAGGTAATCTCTCACTCTTGTTGAGTGGTAGAAATAGATGAGGACGCTTCCCCAAGAACAGGCGAGGAGACCGAAGAGGCGGGTGTGCAGGGCGGTCATGGGGTCAGCGGGATTTCAGCTTCCTTGGTCATCCACCATGGCAGGATCTGCATTTCGAAGAGGAGGCTGAAGGCTCCGGTGAGGATGAAGATGGCGATGAAGAGGAAAGCGATGAACTTCCATTTGAAGATGGTCGAATAGAGGAAGACGAGCTTGGCATCCATCATGGGGCCAAAGACCATGAAGGCGAGTTTTGGACCGTATTTAAAGTTGGCGAAGTTGGCGGCGATGAAGGCATCCGAGGTGGAGCAGAGGCTCAGCACGAAGGCAAGGAGCATCATGCCGATTGATCCGAGGATTGAATCGTCGGCCAGGTTTTTCCAAAAATCATCGGTGGGGTCGATGACGGTGGTCTTGAGGATGGCGGTGAGGACGACCCCGATGCAGAAGTAGAGTCCGACATCCATGAGGTCGCGGAGGGAGTTATTGAGAGCGGCGTTAAGATTTCGCGGGTGTTGGTGTAAGTGCCCTTCTTCGGCCCTCGCGCTGTCCTTGAGGAAGAAGCTGTGGGCGAGTCTCGCAACGATCAGGGCGATGATGACCGCGATGAAATAGCCAATGGCTAGGCGCGAGACCGCGATCCCGGCTGAGTTGTTGAAGGCTTTATAGGTGCTAATGGCGGTGACTGGATTGAAAATCGGTGCCGCCAGCATGTAGGCGATCGCGCAAGATGCCGGAAAACCATTCTTGACGAGGCGCCGAATCACGGGGACGACGGCACATTCGCAGACTGGGAAAATTGCGCCCAGTAGTCCGCTCACCATAATGGCGAGGGTGCGGTTTTTTGGCAGGAATTTTTCGAAGGCCCCGCGGGGGAGATAAGTGCCAAGAAAGCCACTGACGAGGGTGCCGAGAAAAATAAAGGGAAGCCCCTCTAAAAAGATTGAGAGGAACTCGTAAGAGCCATCTGCGAGTTGATCCTGCCTTTCTTGAGTCACCGGGGGGATTCAAGCGCAGATTGGGGCGGTTACTCCACCAAAAAAGGAGGTCAATGTGATCAGGGTCGGAAAGGGGGCTGGGTGAGGAAGAAGGAAAAGCGGGAGCAAGGTCCCGCTTCCCCCAGAGGGCCTACTTCAGTGTTTGGAGGTAGGCGAGGACGTCCTGGATCTCCTGATCGGTGAGGAGGAGGTTCATGGGCGGCATAGGGGAAACTTCGCCGGGGTAGCCTTCGGCGATGCTGGCCCCGGGTTCGATGAGGGACTCGAGAAGGTAGTCTTTTCCTTTGCGGCCACCGATGCCGTCGAGGGCGGGTCCGATGACGCCGCCTTGTCCCTCGACCTGGTGGCAACGGCTGCAGGCTGCGGTTTGGTGCTTCAGGAAGATATCCTGACCACGGGCCGACTCGGGCACGGCTGCCACTGCTGGAGTGGATTCCACGGTGATCGGAACGAGTTCGTGGAGGGTGATATTGCGATACCACGCTTTGCCGGTGGAGGTTCCCCAGCCGCCGAAGAGGGCATTGATGGTGATTTCGGAGAGTCCGCCGGATTGGAAGTCGAGCGAGACTTTGGTCCAATCGGTGCGACCTTGGATTGCTTTGGTTGCTCCAGCTTCGGGGTCTTGGAGTTCATGGACGTTGAAGAGGGCCCCTTTGGCTCCCTTTACGCCGAGGGTTTTGATTTCACCCTTGAGGCGGTATTCGGTGTTGGGCTTGATCTTAATGTTCGTGGAGAACGAAGAGTCGGAGCCTGTCGTGGAGATGATTTGTAAAACGCCGTCCATTTTGGTGCGCGAGGAGCGGCCACGGTAGGTGACTTCCTTCCAAGTGGGCTTGATGAGGAGATTGGGGCCGGGTTTGGTGGCGCGGGATTGGTTGACACCATGCTTTGTGGAGGCGGCTTGTAAAGCGGCCAGGAGCCACTCGTCCTTCCGGTTGACAGAATCAAGGAGGAGGCCGCTGATGGCATTTTTGATCGCTTCGTTCGTGGGTGTTTGGGCGAGTGCGACAAAGGCGGCGAGGCGAGTTTGGAGGTCGCTGTCGTTGATGACTCCGGCTTCGAAGAGGAGCTTTGCGGTGTTTGTTTTATCGAGGGCGCGGATGGCGTTGCGACGGAGGGCGGGGTCCTTGGCGAGGAGGGATTGGCGGAGGTCGGCCTCTTTGAGGAGGCCGAGACCATCGAGGGTCCAAAGGGCGTGGATGGCGGCGACGCCGGGTTTTGCAAGCAAGGCACGAAGTGTGGGTTCGGCGGATTTCTGATGACCTTCGACGAGGAGTCGTTGAGCGGTGAGTCGCCAGAACTGGTTGTCGTTTGCGAGGGCTGCCACAAGGGCCGCAGTGTCCTTGGGATCGAGCGCGGTGATTTGTGAAGCGGGGGCCTTGTCCCAAACGAGGCGGTAGATGCGCCCGTGGGTGCGGTCGCGGTTCGGGTTCACGTGGGCATTGCCTTTGCCGGTTTGGGCTTGGTAGCCTGCGCTATTTTCGCTGGGAGTGGGATTGTGCTGGATGATAAAGTTATACCAATCGGCGATCCAGAGGTTTCCATCGGGGCCAACTTCGGCGGCGATGGGGGAGAAGTGTTCATCGGCTGAGGCCACGAGGGAATGAAGGTTTTTTGAACGGTAGCCCGCGCCTTCTTTGAGGGTGCGCATCTTGCCGAGGAGGTTTCCGGTGGGACCGTTGATGAAGGCCATTTCTCCTTGCCAAGATTTTGGAAAAGCGGCGGAGTTGGCGAAGGCGTGACCGGCGGCGGCGGTGTAACCGTTGAAGACATCGACTTGTCGGATATTGGGTGTGATAGGCTGGAAGGCTTTGGTATTGGCGATGCTTTTGGCGGTGAGGCCTTTTCTGCCATCGTGAATGGTGGCGGGGATGCCTCCGAAGAAGGAGGGGTGGCTGTTGGCGGTGGAGCCGAAGACGTCGCCGTTTTGATTGAAGCCGAGTCCCCAAGTGTTGTTGTTGAACTGGTGGCGGAATTCGACGCCGGAGAGTTTCTCGTTGAAGCGATAAACACCCATGCCGAAGCGGGCACCATTGCCGTTGTAGCCGGAGTAGCCCACGGTTCCCCAGATGCGGTTGTCGAGTCCGTAGCGGAGGTTTGACGGGCCAGCGTGGGTGTCGTTGGTGCCCCAGCCGCTGACGAGAATTTTCTTTTCATCGGCAATGTCATCGCCATCGGTGTCCTTCAGGAAAAAGGTGTGAGGTGCTTGATGGAGCACGACACCGCCGTTTGCGAAGGTAAAGGAGGTGGGGATGTTGAGCTTGTCGGCGAAGACGGTAACTTTGTCGCATTTGCCGTCGCCATCGCTGTCTTCGAGGATTTTGAGGGAATCATCGCCCGGGTCTTCGCTGCGCACTTCATTGGGGTAGTCGATGGTTTCGAGGACCCAGAGACGTCCGCGGTGGTCCCACTGCATCCAGATGGGGTTGATGATATCGGGCTCGGAGGCGAAGAGTTCGAGTTTCCAGCCGACGGGGACCTGAGTGTAGGAAAGGCTCTCTGCTGCTGAGAGAGGGAGTTGGAAGGGGAGAGGCGTGGGGCGGTTCTCGTAGTTCGGGATATTCGCACGTTCTTCGTACTTAAGGGGAATGCGTGAGGCGATGAATTTCTCGTAAGTGGCGCGGCGTTCATCACCGACGGCCCAGAGGATGCCGGACTTAATGAGTTGGTGGAAGTCATCGAGGCCCCAGACGCGTTGGTCGTGGCCGGATGCGGTGTAGAAAACGCGGCCTTTGCCTTGCTTGCGGGTCCATGTCCAGGGCTCGGGTTTGGTCACGTTGTCATCGCCCTCGGGCTTGCGAACCATGAGGATTTCGCGGTCGTCGGTTTGTCCGGAGTGAACGTAGCTTTCATCCCACGCGCTGAATTCCTTCACGTCCTTCATGGCGGGATGGTTTGGGGCGACGATGGTGGTGGAGAATTCCTTGCCCTTGTGGTGGGCGAACTTGCCTCCGACGAGGTTTGCGAAGCGGGGTTCGTTGTTGAAACAGGCGCTGGCGCAGTGCACCGGGATAAAGCCGCCACCGTCTTCGACAAAGCGGGTGAGGTTTTGAAACTGCTTGGGCGTGATCGTGTCGTGATTGGCGTAGAGAAGGACGCCGTCGAACTTTGAGAGATAGTCGTAGTCGCCGAGGGCTTCTTCGAGGTCAGTGTGGTAATCGTAGTAGATGCCTTCTCGTCCCGTGGCTTTCGCAAGGATGGGGAAGTATTCGTTGGAATTATGATGCTTTTGATCATGACCCAGGAAGAGAATGCGGAGGGGGCCTTCTTTCTGCGCTTGTTCTTTTTTGGAGGTTTGGGCGAGGGAAAGGACCGCGATTAAGGCGAGCGGTAGGAGGAGAAGGAGACGTTTCATTAGGACTGGAGGGTGAATTCTGGAAGGCGGACGATTTCGCCCCCTTTTTGAGCGGACTCGTGAGCGAGGATTCCGGTGCAGGTGATGTTGGCGGATTGGACGGCGTTGGGGTAGCCCTCGCCGCGGCCTTGGAGGAGTTCGACGAACTGGTGGACGAGGTGCGGGTGGGAGCCGCCGTGGCCGGCCCCTTGGGTAAAGCTGAGATGGTCTTCGCCTTCTTCGCCGCCGTAAACGCCACCGGTGGTGAAGGGGGCGATTTCATCGGGGAGAAGGTGGGCGTAATCCGGGCAGGTGACGCGCTCGGGGATTTCGGGCTCGGGTTTCTTGGCGGTATGAACGACGAGTTTCTCGCCTTCGATGAGCGGCCACTCGACGCCTTTTTTATCGCCGTAGACTTCGATTGATTCCCGGTATTGGCGGGCGACATCGAAGAGGGAGCGATAGACGAGGCCGGAGAGGTCGGAGTCCTTAAATTTCACGTGGCAGCTCTCGACCGCGTAGGGTGAGCCGTAGCACTCGTGCATTTCTTCGCGAATGGTGCCGGAGCCGAAGCAGGAAACATATTCGGCCTCGTGGCGTCCCAGTGCGAGGAGTGGTCCGACGCAGTGCGTGGCGTAGTGCATGGGTGGGAGGCCGGGCCAGTAGCCGGGCCAGCCGTCCATGTCTTGTTGGTGGGAGGCTTTGAGAAACTGCAGTTTGCCGAGTTCACCTTGATCGTAGAGTTCCTTCATGTAGAGGAATTCGCGGGCGTAGACGACGGTTTCCATCATCATGTATTTGAGCCCGGTGGATTGGGTGAGTTCGACGATCGCTTTGCAGTCTTCGACCGATGTCGCCATGGGGACGGTGCAGGCGACGTGTTTCCCGGCCTTGAGCGCGGCGATGGTTTGTTCGGCGTGATTGGGGATGGGTGAATTAATATGGACGGCGTCGATCTCGGGATCGGCGAGGACGTCTTCAAAGCGGGTGTAGCGTTTGGTGATGCCGTATTTGTCGCCAATCTCGTTGAGGGAAGATTCGGTGCGCTGGCAAATCGCGGCCATTTCGGCACCGGGGTGGCGTTGGTAGATAGGGATGAACTCGGCGCCGAAACCGAGGCCGACGATCGCGATATGAATAGGCTGCTCTGACATGAGTTTTAAGGCTAAGTCAAAGTGACGCTTTCTTCTAGTAGAAATCCGTAATGAAATGTGGTAAAATGCGACATGAGCGAGCTGGTTGACCCACTTTGTTGGCAGGAGAATCTGCGGCCGGGAAGTGTGCGTGAACTCTTTGAGTATCTTCCGAATTTCCTCTATTTTGTGAAGGATCGAGAACTTCGGCTGATGGGGGGGAACAGGGCCTTCGTCGAGCGGTGCGGGTTTGAAAATGAGAAAGAATTGATCGGGCTTTCGGATCGTGAGGTCTTCCCGGTTGAGTTGGCCGAGAAATACTTTCAGGACGATCGCCTTGTCATTCAGAGCGGGGAGGCCTTAACGGGCATTGTGGAAGTGTTCCCGAATCGCATGGGTGAGCCCGAATGGTTTGTGACGGACAAGATTCCCCTTTTTGATCGGGATGGAAAAGTAGCGGGGTTATGCGGGATGGTGCGGAGCTATGAGGGTGTCCGTGCGGAGATCACGCCCTATCTCGAGATGTTGCCGGTGACGGAATTCATTAAGTGTCATTATCATGAAAAGATCTCCGTGGAGGTTCTCGCCAAAAAGATCGGATTATCGGTTCGCCAGTTTGAGCGTAAATTCCTGGCGACTTACAGCACAAGTCCGCGAAGGTATCTTCAGCGATTTCGCATTCTTAAGGCGTGTGAGCTCTTGGTGGAAACGCGGCTCAGTGTGACGGAGGTCGCGTTGCAGGTTGGCTACTTTGACCACAGTGCGCTCACCCGGCAGTTCACCGCAATCATGGGGACCCCACCGGGGACTTATCGTAAGCGGTGGCAAAAGAAGTGAAAACTAAGGGCCGGTTGGTTTGTCCGGATTTGGTTCCTTATTTTTGAGGAGCGTAATAACCGGGATATGGAGGACGGCGATGACCCCGCCGATCAGGCCAAGGAGGAGGATGCCATTGCCACCACTGATGGTTTGGAGCTTGCCCCAGACCACTTCGTAAAAGGTCCCGTTAAAGGGATTCGGGCGAAGAAAAGCGACCTCGATGGAAGGCGTGCCAAAGAAGGGGCGCATGATCCAGGAGAGTTGGGCGCCCACGAAAGCATTTCCGGCAAGCCAGGCGACAAGAGTGGCGGCAGCTTTTCTCTTGTCGGGAGTCACGGCGATGAGGAGTTTGGCGAGATGGAGATTGGCAATGATGCCTGCCATCGCGATGAGAACGGTGTGCGCGACGAGGAAGTGAGAGTGCGCACTTGCGGAGTTTTCGGCGTTTGGTGCGGGCGCGTTCAGAGCCATGAAGAAGGTGGCCGGGGCAATCGCTCCGAGGACAAGGGCGGCGATGGTGAAGCTCATGAGTTGGGCCATGAGGGATTGCTTGAAGCCGAGACTGCTGCCCAGAAGCAGGCCGAGCATGCCGTTTAGAAAGCCATTACAAGCGAGGGTGAGCAGGATAAGGGCCGGCATCTTGATCGCGACATAGACTCCCATCATGGGCGCGCGCCAGATCCCCACCGTCATGCCGTAAAAGCCACATGCCAAAATGATGGTGATGACACAAAGCCGTAGTTTTTTGACACCGGGATCATTGATCCAAGAGCGGAGGTCTTCAGGGGCACCACGAAGGAGTGCTGGCAGGCCTTGGTTCATTAAAATTGTGGGCTAACGGGAGGGAGGGGGAAGGCGGGGGATCTCTCGTCGGCAGGGGAGTCGGTTTCGATTGGTTTTACGATGGGGGAGGGAGGAGTCTCTCTCGCGGCGACGATGAGGCAAAGGACTAAGATACAGAAGGTGGTCTTCATCACGAAAGCAAACTGCGGCCCGACTGTGAAGTGATGATGGGGGCTCTGTGAAGATTCGGGGAAATCAGCTGGGGTTGCTCGTAAGGACGGGAAGTTGAATGGCCGATCGTGTCCCTCCTCCAGGGTAAGCGGTGATCGTGGCCGTTCCCTGGTGGAGTTCGGCGACTTCTTTGACGAAGGCGAGGCCGAGGCCGTTTCCTTTTCCGCCTCCTTCTTTGCGATAAGAGTAAAAGCGTTCAAAGGCGCGGTTCGCGGCGAAATCGGGAATGCCGGAGCCTTCGTCACTCACGGTGAGGTGCATCGTTTTACCGGAGGTTTCCGCGCTTAAAGTGACCTTTCCTCCTTTGGGCGAGAATTGCAGAGCATTTTGGAGGAGGTGATTGAGTGCGGAATTGAGGAGCGGTTCGTTGCCGTGGAATGGCAGGGCCTCGGGGAGGTCGGCATGCAGGGTGATTCCTGTCGATTCGGCTAAGGCAGACATTTCATCGAGGCTTTCTTGGCAGCATTCGGCGAGGTCGAAAGGGTGCGAATTTTCGAGATGGGTTTGAGCCTCGAGCGCGGAGAGTTCGAGAAGTTGGTGAATCAGTTCCTCGCAGCGTTTTGTTTGATTGCGAATGTTGCCGACAAAGCGGGCGCGGTCATTTTGCGGCATGTCCTCGTTGAGAAGTTCGGCAGCTCCTTGGATCGCGGCGAGGGGCGACTTGAGTTCGTGGGTGAGGGTCTGGATGTAACGCTCGGCATAGTGGCGCCCTTCGAGCGATTCGCGCATGTCGTGGAGGGCATTGGCGAGGGTGTTGACCTCACGGCCTAGTCCGACGGAAGGCTTGGAGAGTCGTTCGCCACGAGTGATGGCGCGGGCGTATGAGGTGAGCTTTCCGACTGGGCGGAAAAGCCAGATAAAGACCGCGCCGATGAGGGCGAGGATGCCGAGGCCGATGAGAATGGCAGCCCAGATGATGGTCTTACGTCGCTCGTGGACGAAGGGGAGGACGTCACTTTGAGCTTTATAGACGCTGAGGCAGCCGACGATTTTTCCTTCACGGCGGATTGGGGCCCCGACGAACATCACGGACGAATTGGGATCAGATTCATTGCGGCGTGAAGAGCGGGCGCCGTAGCGACCTTGGAGGGTTTTGTGGACGTCCGCCCACCCGCTGAAATCCTTGCCGACACTTTGGGGCGTTCCGCTATCGAAGATGACGATGCCATTCACGTCGGTGAGATAGGCATTGATCCCGACCTTGTTTTTAAGGACGGAGAAGATGGGGGCTTTGAATTCGCGCTTCGCGATTCCTTTAAAGAGCTTGGCGGGATCTTGATCGTTCTCGACGAAGTTGGCAAGAAGTTGGGACGAATCGACCATGGATTCTTCCGTGGCCTGCAAGGTTTGCGCTTCGAGATCCTCGAGGAGGTAGTCGGTGAGGCGGTAGAATCCCAAGCCGATGATCAGGGTGATGAAGAAGAGGGTGACCCGGGTGAGACGCATGGGGAAGAGGGATTGCTAGGGTGAGGTGGGATTTCTAAAGGATGAGGGCGTAGCCGAGGCCTCGGCGGGTTTGGATGGTCTCGGCGGCGTCTTCGGAGTGGCGGCGGAGTTTGGCGCGGAGAGATTTAATGTGGGCATCGATGGTGCGGTCCATCGCGGAGCCAGGGTCGTCCCAGGCTTGCTCAAGAAGTTGCTCGCGGGTGAAGACGCGGCCGGGTTGGCCGAGGAGAATGGCGAGGAGTTTGTATTCGTGCGCGGTGAGGTCGAGCGAGTGACCACAGCAGGTGATGTTCATGGTGTCGGGCTCGTGATGAAGGAGGGTCGAGTTGGCTGGCGGGGCCTTTTGGCCACGGCGGAGGATGGCGCGGATGCGGGCCACGACGGTGCGGGGCGAGAAGGGCTTAGTGACGTAGTCGTCGGCACCGAGTTCGAGTCCGAGGACGTGATCGATTTCGGAATCGCGTGCGGTCAGGAAGAGGATGGGGACCCGCGAGAAGTCCCTGATCTTGCGGCAAAGGTCGAACCCCGTGAAGTCGGGGAGGCCGATGTCGAGGACGGCGAAGTCAGGAGCGTGGGAGCTGAAGTGATCGATACCCGCTTGTGCGGTGGTGACATGAGTGACGGAAAAGTTTTCCGTTTCAAGGGCGTAAATCAGGGTGTCCGCGATGGCGGGTTCGTCTTCGACAATCAGGACGGTGGGCATAAGGGCGTAGAATAGAGAGATCAGATCGATGAGGCAAGCGACACTCGCAGGGGACTTGTTTTTGGTTTTAGAAATTCCGGATCGCTTTCGAGAACAAAGTAGGACGAAATTTCAAACAATTTTTCTTTTTTCGTAAGCCCTTCTGCGATAATCCTTGGGGAAATTTGATAGTGAGATATTTCAATCTCGTCATGTTGCAGTCATCTATTTCCCTATGTTATTATCTTTTTTTTTAAGGTCTCGAAATTTGGTCCCAATTATTTCATTTTTTCTGTGTTTTGGAGTCTTCGGACAGACCGAGATTTGGAAAGTTACTCCTGCTGAGATTGAGGCAGGAGATCAGTTCGGAAGCGATATTGCGCTGACCGATGACTTGATTATTGTGGGTGCGCCCGGAGATGATGATGCTGGGGAAGATTTTGGTGCGGTTTATGCCTTTGACCGGGTGACGGGTGAGCAAGTGAGAAAAGTGCTGCCAGCGCCCGGAACAGCGGTGCCGGGGTTCGGGACAAAGGTGGAGGCTTGGGGGAACCAGTGGCTGGTCTCCTCCTACCTGTCCGTTCAACAGGCTGGAGCAAGATTGATCGATTTTGACAATGGAGGTAATCAGGTGGCTCTTGAAGCTGCAACCGGTGAGGTGAGTAGTCTGGGAAGTTCTCTTGCTATTTCACAGAGGTTCCTGGCGGTCGGGGATCGAGATGAAGGAATAATTTGGCCTCCTGAGAATAATGATGGAATGGTGAGCCTCTACGAGAGAAGTTCGGGGCGCCTCATTCGGCAATTCTCCAGTAGTAATTCTCAAATTTCAAAATTAGGGTCAGGACTTGGCATGTCTGACAACTGGCTGGTCACAAACGGCGAGGTAGGATTTGGTGGGGAAGTCCCGGTGGTTTTTGATTTGGAGACCTTTATAGAAAAGCAACGCACTTATTATAGAGGCCAATGTCTGTTCGTTTCGGGTGACTACGCCTTGTTTGGATCGACTATTTTCAGCTCTGAATATACCACTCCTAAGCTCGTTAATCTTAAGTCAGGAGAGTATCTGGCGCACTATCCTCTTGGCGATATCAGAGAGGGACGGATTCTAGTTGCTTCGGCAGCGATTTTGGGTGAATTGGTTCTTTTTGGGGCTCCGGGAGACGGCGAGTTGGGCGACAACTCGGGGTGTCTCTACGTTTGTGATCGATTGAGTGGTGAGGTTTTGAAGAAGTTGACGGCAAGTGATGGAGGAGCTGATGCGCTATTCGGGTCGAAGATCCGGGTGGAGGGAAATTCGGTTCTTGTGAGCGCTCCCGGCCAAGTCGCCGATGATCCAGAAGGCCTGCGTGGTCCTGCACTTTACCTCTTTGATCTCACGGGGGTGAATAAGACGGTGACTTTCGATGATGCGGCTCTGGAGGGGCGCATTCGGGAGGCATTGGAGAAGCCTGCCGGGGAGGTGACGACTCGCGATTTGGGACAATTGAGAGAACTCGATTTATCCGGGTTGACGATTGGGAGTCTCGCGGTGCTCGACGACGCGTTTTTACTTGAGACCCTGGATCTCAGGGGCGCGGAGATTGGGGATCTGGAGGCTGGACTGGAAGTGCTTAGTCATCTTCCACTCTCGGTCATCTACAGGGATTTCGAGTTGCCTGAAGGAGAGTCACATTCGGATTACTTAGTCGCCAGAGATTGGGTGGGGATCGATGGTCCGTTCACGCAAATGATTGAGATACGGAGCTCTACTGTCATTGCCTTGGATCAGCTCGGTGTTGATCTGGATGATGAAGAGAGCTTCAATCAGGTGGCCGAGCTACGGAGGCTGGGAGTCGGATTTAGGCATTCAGGGGGCAATTTCAATCCAATCGCCGACATGGGGGAGACTGAAATTTCTGTTTGGTCGGCTGATCCAAGCGGTGAGACCGACGTGCTTTTTGATACGGCCACGTCGGTCGATTTAGATGGAGATCTCGTTTCCTTCCTCTGGTCTTTTTCCGGCGGGTTGGAGGACGTCGAAGGAAAGCGAGTTCTGGTGCGGATGCCGGCGGGGGTGACGAATGGAACGCTGGTTGTGACTGACAACGATGGGGCGGTTTCGCAAGAGCTTAATTTTCGGGTAACGGTGGAGGGTGATCCGGTGAAAGAGTCATTGATTGAGAAAGAGTTGACGTCGAATACTCGCGGCGAAGTTCATGTTGCCGCTGGAAGTGGTTTTGTTCTCTTTGGTAGTCTGGAATCTTTCTACGCTTCGTCTTCAGGAGTGGTAAGAATGGTCAATTCGGCAACGGGTAGGCTGAGTGAAACCATTGTTCCCGACGATGGCATGATGTTGGACTACTTTGGTGCCGATGTTGCGGTCGATGGAGGATTGGCGGTGATTGGTGCGCCAGGAGATGATGACAAGGGGAACCGGGCAGGGAGTGTGTATGTCTACCGGGTGCCTTCTTGTGAGTTGGTAAGGAAAATCTATCCTTCTGGAATCGACGATGAGATCGATGATGCCGAAGAAGCATTCAGGGGACAGTTCGGTAGAGCGGTCGCGATCGCGGGAAATCGAATCGCGGTTTCCGCCTCGTTTTTCTACCGGGGATTAAAGAACTACGTTTCATTGATCGAATTGGAATCGGGCGAGACGGTCCGTTTGACCGATCCCAGGGGAGCGGTGGCGTCTAAGTTTGGCGAGAGTCTGGCAATGGCTGGTGATTTTCTATTGGTCGGGTCACCGATCTTGAATGACGAACAAGCGAGGGTCTTTGTATTTGATTCGGAGACCGGGGAATACTTGAGATCTCTCTCGCCTCCCGATGAAGTGTCGTCGGCAGACTTTGGAGCGCATATCGATGTCTTTGAAGGGATCGCAGTGGTTGGAAATCCAAGTGAGAATGGCAATGTCGGTTGTGTCTATGTCTTCGATTGCGAGACCGGCGAGCAGCTCTCCAAGCTGGTTCCGAAGTCCGGAGAGAGTGATCAATTCTTTGGGCTAGCGGTGGCGATTTCAGGTGATCAAATTTTGGTTGGGAAGAGGGGATTGAACTCTGCCGGTGAGTCAGCGGGGAGAATTTCCCTCTTTGATCGGATCAGCGGGAATTTAGTGACAGAAGTACTCGACGAGAAAAATCTGAACCTTGGTTATTCGGTCTCGGCGATCAATGGAGTTGCTGCGATTGGAGCTTCACAATCCGGATACCTTTACCGATATCCGGGGGCAAGCAGTGAGGTGGCTTTTGAGGACGCTGCGGTAGAAGCTGCGGTGAGAGCGGCGTTGCAAAATCCCGGGGACGCGATCCTGATTTCCGATATGTGGGAGTTGAAAGAGCTCGTGATTGAAGGGGGCGGAATGAGCTCTCTGGTGGGGCTTGAGAGTGCGGTTAATTTAGAGTTTTTGGATCTGCGTGGGGTTGAACTCCTTTTTCCCGAGGAGGCCTTTCAGTTGTTGGCTCGCATCAAGCCCGCTCTCTCCCTGCTGCCGCGTCTCGTTCCCGACGGTCTCGTTCTCTCGAGCAAGTTCGTCGAAGTGTCGCTGGCAAATCCGGGAGGTGATACGACAGGAGTGATGATCTTTGCTCCGCCTACGCGTCCTTTGAATTTGGATGAAATGGGATTCGATCTGGGGAATCGTGAAACCTTGATTGGGTTAAGGGCACTGCAATTGGGTGGTCTCGAACTCACTTATGACGGAGGGAATCTCCCGCCTGTGGTGGTGCTGGAGAGTGTGGAGACGAATGCCAAGGACGTTTATCGTGCTGGGACGGCGACGGTCAGAGTCAATGCGACAGAGTCCTTTGACCTAGATGGAGAGGTTGTCGAGTTTCGCTGGATTATTCCAGATGGTATTGAGGGTGCGAGTGGCAAGCTCTGGAGCGGAGAATTTCCGATCGGACTTACGGAAGGAGGCTTGGTTGTTGTTGATGGAGAAGGAGGCGAGTCTGCCGAAATTTCCTTTTCGGTCGCGGTGGATGGACTGGAAGAAGGTGTGCAAGAGGTCGGTTTTTTTAGAGCAAAATCGGATCAACCTGTGTCGCAATTCGGTGAGACGCTCGCTATCAAAGGCAACCTGGCGGTCGTGGGAGACAGTGGCGGAGGAGTGAGCTATAGCAGGAGTGGTCTGGCCTATCTGTTTGAGGTTTCAACGGGGGAATTGATCTCGGAACTTAAGTCTGACTCGAATTCGGTTGGGGCGTATCTTGGCGATAGTGTTGCCATCAGTGGGGATCGAATCTTGATTGGAAGTCCTGGAGAGAATCCATCGGGAACGGTGGTGGTTTTTGATTCGAAGACAGGAGAGCAATTGGGGCTGGTTGAGCCCTTTGACGAGAATGGCGAATCGTATCTTGTTACTGAGGACTATTTTGGGAGCTCGGTTGCTGCTTCTGGTTCCCATGTGTTGGTGGGGGCTCCCAGAGCCTTGAATGCTGACGGGCCGGGGGCCGCCTATTTGCTCGATTTGGAGACAGGGAAGACTCTTTTTCGTCTCGAAGCTGATGGGGTTGATTTTCGAAATAGATTCGGGAGAGCGGTGGCGATGAATGAGTCAATTCTGGCGATCTCAGCCTACGATAGGGTCTATGTTTTTGATCGCTGGACTGGAGAAGAGCTTTTCGAACTTAGGTCCGGGTCTCATGTCAATATTGGTTTTGGGGTGTCGATTGCGCTACTCGAAGACCGACTCGTGGTGGGAGCTCCGGACGAAGTCGTGGGCGAATGGGAAAGGACGGGAAGTGTGTATGTCTTTGATCCTGGGACCGGCGAGAGGCTTGTTAGGCTCGTCGCGGAGGAGGGCAATGATAGGGATGGGTTTGGGAGCGCTGTCGCTGTTAGTGAGGGTTACCTGGCGGTGGGAGCTCCCGGTGTCGACGATGATGATGGTTTCGATGTCGGGGAAATATATCTCTTTGAACCTGTTTTGTTCCGGGAAGTGGGATCATTACGACCGACCGGGGATGTTTTCATCTCAAACAATGGTGGAACTCTCGCGATATCAGGGAATGCGCTAATGGTATCAGCTCATGGGGCGGTTGGAGTTCGCCTTTTTAGCTTGGACCAGCCGATTTTCGAGGTGGCATTTGATGATCCCGGGTTTGAGGCCGCTCTGCTGTCGAAGCTGGCTAAGGCTGAAGGTCCAATTTTTTCAACTGAGATGGCCGCTCTTGAGTCGTTGGATTTGTTCAATCTTGATTTGGCAAGTCTTTCGGGATTGGGCTATGCGAGAAATTTGGAGTTCGTCGATCTACGGGGGAATGCGCGGCTGGATGTGGGGTCGACCCTGGCAATCCTTGATTCGACAGTGACAGGATATGTGGTCAGGAACTTCGCGAGGTTGGAAGCAGGGGCGGTGCCGAGTGGGATAGTCGAGGTCTCCTTGTTAGGCGAGGACGGCACGATGGTTGTGGTGTCAGCGCGGTCAGACTGGAATGGCGTGTTGGATTTGTCCGGGTTTGGCTTGGATTTTGATCGGCGGGAAACTCTTGAAGGTCTGAGAGAGTTGGGGGAGGCGGGGGTGAATGTCTCAGTGGGAGAGGTCGACTTGAAGCCCGTTGCGGTTGTGAAACGTGCCACTATTGCGGTGGAAGACGCAGATCGTAATTTGTTCGAGGATCTTGTTTTGGACGGAATGGGGTCTTTTGATATCGATGGTGAGATCGCGGCGTATCACTGGGACTTTGAGGGGGCTGTTGGTGAGTTTAGCGGAGATTTGATAACAGTCCGTTTTCCTTTGGGGATAACGAGAGGAACCCTCATTGTCGTCGATGATGAAGGTTTAAATTCCGGGGTGTTGTCATTTGAAGTGACGGTGATGGAACCTCCAGCCAGTGTTGTAGAGGCGATTTCCATTTTCCCCGGCAATGTCGGCGGCCCCAGCACGCGGTTTGGGCAGGCCGTTGCTCTGAGTGATGAGCACATATTCATCGGCTCGAATATGGCTTCCGGGCCGAATCTTTTGGAAGGGAAATTACCCATTCGCATCAACCTAAGATCTAACTCGTTGGTAATGAGTGAAATAAACTAAATTTAATTGGTTTTAGAGTTGACAAGCAGGCTGGGGCGGCACGCTTGGCATGTCTATTCTTCACTTAGATTTCAAACGTACTAACCCATGGCGATCACTCTCAGATAAAATCGTCTCCTTTGCAAAGAAATCATCACTGGTCCAACGGATCAGTGATGATTTTTGCCCGAAAAAATTTCTCGTCGCCTTCATTGAAGCAGTGATCACGGGCGAGGCCTCACTCAATGAGATCGCGATGGATCTTGAAGGTCCCACCGTCGACGAAACAAACTCAACCCAAGCCCTCCAGCAACGCATCACCCGGACTGAAACGGGGTTGGAAAGCTTTCTTCTCCACTGCCTCATTCATGTCCTGAATTTCCGGACAGATCAGAAAACAAGCAATCCGCTCAAGTCGCAATTCAAGCGGATTCTGACCGGAGACTCTTCATTCCTGCGCCTCCTCAAAAAGAACGCCAAACACTTTCCCGCGCATGGCAACGCCCATGGACAAACCGCAGGAGCAAAGACCGACCTCATCTTTGATTTGCTGACCGGAGAACCCATTCATGCCGACCTCTACCTCGGAACCGAACAGGACAAAGTCATCGGTGACAACATCTTTGCCTACCTTCAAAATGGCGATCTCGTCTTGCGTGACATGGGCTACTTCAGCGTGGAAATTTTTCGCGCGATCGAAGAGTTCGGAGCCGATTGGTTGAGTCGCTTGCCGCTCTCGGTGGATGCCGTCGTTGCTCAGAAAACTGGTCAGGGTAAAGAGGTCGAACGGACGCTTGAAAAAGTCCTCCAACAGACCAAGGGCAATCGACTGGATCTCGAAGTCAGCCTAAGCGCGCAGGGTCATCGAACCCGCCTCGTGGCGGTGAGAGTGAGCAAGCAGGAGGCTCAGAAACGACGTCGTGAGCGCAATGCGAAAGCAAAAGAAAAAGGAAAGTCCGTGAGTCAAAAATCTCGGATCCGCGATGGTTGGCACCTGATGGTTACGAGCGTGAAAAAAGAGATCCAAAGTGTGGAGGAACTCTGTGAAATTTATCGCCAGCGCTGGCAGATCGAGATTGTCTTCCGAGCCTGGAAGCAGTCGAGTAATCTTAGATCAGCGTTGAATCGGGTGAGTAGTGTGCAGCATCTGAAGGGCTTGATGCTGGCGGGAATCCTCGTCATGGCGATGAGCTTACGAATGGGGTTGGGACTGGTGCGTGACCATCCGGGAATGAGAATCAGTCTGGAAAAAGTATTTATATATTTGATGAAGAAGATCCGTAAAATGAAGACGCTCAAAGAACTCTGGGAGTTGGATCCAACCCCGATCATCCGCCAACTTCAGACTCAATCCCGAAAACGTAAATCACTGGAAGAAAGCCTTCTAGAGCTCTTAAGTTGATGCGAATGGGAAATTACCTTACCTCGGCGAACGGTCTCGTGAACCTCAACTCATTTCGCTTCCAAGAACCCAAGTGGGTGGATTGGCATCTTCCGGGCTGGACGGGGCCGTGGTCCTTTCTCAAATGCTCGCGGTGGTTGGAGATCCGACGTCAGATGACTTTGGACCGGCTCAAAGCGGGATCGTTCGAGGTTATGGAATTGGAGGGCAGGGTGGGATTATCGATTATTTTCCTTCGGACCTCCGATTGAATGGGCGATTCGGGTCATCCGTGGCATCTTCAGATTCATATGTGATTGGAGGTGCGCCGGGTTACGATGAGGGTGGAGCGAATTCGGGATGCGTCTTCGTTTTTGAAGCCGCCACGGGGATTGAGTTGAGGAAACTCGTTGCCTCTGATCGAGTGGCAGGAGCGATGTTTGGAGCTTCGTTGGCACTGGATGGAGACATCTTGGCGGTTGGCGCTCCCGGGGGAATCGGTGCGGTGTATGTCTTCGATTTGTCAGATGCAAGTGAGCGCTTTAAGCTTCTTCCCGGAGATAGCGAAGCAGGTGATTTATTTGGAACGGCACTTGCGATCAATGAAGGTGATGTCTTGGTGGGCCGCCCGACGTCGGGAGGTGGAAGCGCTCACTTGTTCGATGTGGCATCCGGTGTCGAGCTTGCCCGCTTTGATAATCCCAACCAAGTTGACGGGCAGGGCTTCGGACGGTCTTTGGCCATCTCGCAGAAGTTTGTTCTGATCGGGGTCCCGAACGATGAGACAGCCATCCTCTACGACAGAAAGACGAGAGTCAAACTGGCGGAAATGGGACCAAGCTCCCCTTTTGGGGGAACTTTGTATGGGAGCGCGGTTGCTCTCAATGGAAATTTCGGATTGGTAGGCAGTCCCTCGGAAAGAAGAAATGCGGGCACGGGCAGTCCCTGGTATTTGGGGCAGGTGGGATATTATCGATTCCGGGTTCCGTCCCGAAGTGCACGAGAGATCTTCGATGAAGTCGTTAGGCAAGCAGCTCCAGCCCTGGCGGTTGAGAATCTCGAACCGTCGGCAGTGCCCTTTGCTGACGGGGTTTCCAATTTACTCAAGTATGCCTTCAATATGGATCTCGCGGAAAGTGACCCGGGGCAGTTGCTTCCAGGCGGTATCACTGGGTTGCCGCGTGGTGGCGTGGTCGAAGTTGATGGAAAGGACCGTTGGCAGTTTGAATACCTGCGACGAATCGGGAGTGGGCTGCAATATACTCCGGAGAGATCTGACAGTCTCGAGGAGGAGAGTTTTCAAATCATTGTCGGGAGTGAAGTTGTCGAGGAGATCCCCGGGACAGGTTTTGAGCGCGTCAGGGTGATCGCAACGAACGAAGTTTCGTCAATACGCACAGGCTTCTATCGCGTGCGGGTTTCGATGCCGGAGTAGAGATTGATATCAGGAGCGTGGCTGGAGAAATGGTCGAGTCCTTCTTGAGCCGTGGTGACGTGGGTGACCGAAAAGTTCTCCGTTTCGAGGGCGTAAATCAGGGTGTCCGCGATGGCGGGTTCGTCTTCGACAATCAGGACAGGAGACATGGTGCGGGAGGCTACTTGGAGAATTCGCGGGTGAAAAAATTCCATTCTTCGGTATCGAGTTCCCATTCGCAGTAGAGGGCGACCTCGTGGAAGTAGGATTCGTCCCAGTGGACCTCGGGGAAAGGGTGCCAGCGGGTGGGAGGTGGGTAGGCTGCGACTGAGAGTATCTTGCCGGGAGGGAGGGCTGCTTTGAGTTCGTCGAGGAGGAGAAGGAAGTCGGCGTTACCGCTGGGAAGAGGTTCGATGTTGATTTGGACACCCGCAAAGCGCGGGTGGGTCGCTAGGAGGGCGACGGTGGAGGCAACGAAGTTTTTTCGCCAGCCGGGGGACTCGGGCGGGCAATGGTTGTGAAGGACGCCGCCGATCCAAGGGATGACCTTGAAGTCGGAGAAATGGTTGAGGAATTTTTCCGTTTGAGCGGGATCGACTTTTGCAATCTCGCCATGGGATTCACAGGGGCAGAGGTGGGGGAAGAGATACTTCATGCGGTGTTCCGCGATGAGATCGGCGAGGTCCTGCATGGCGGTGTCGTTTCGGAAGCGTGATTTGTCGCGTTTGTTTTTCGTGAACCAGTCATCGTGTCCGAGCCAACCGTGTTGGAGTCAGAGGCCGTTCTGACCGAGATCGTGGCGGCCATCGCGGATGGTTTTTCCGGGAGCGTAGATAAGGTAGGCGAGTCCGATGAGGCCGAGGACGGCGACGAGGAGGATGATCGTCCGGAGAGGTGGGCGGGTGAGGGGCTTCCAGATTTTCACAAGTCCAGACCTCCTGACATAGGCCTATTCCAGCATTGCGTTTTTTGGCCCTCAATCCCGGATTGTTTCAAAGACGATACGCAAGTCTGTCCCCGGATATAG
>Ga0222650_1000706_pt1 | contig 23203 bp, 22 predicted proteins | sample AntAcemetagen367_FD_179820 | JGI IMG/M metagenome (GOLD analysis project Ga0222650, IMG submission 179820) | Saline water microbial communities from Ace Lake, Antarctica - #367 | ecosystem: Environmental > Aquatic > Non-marine Saline and Alkaline > Saline | place: Antarctica: Ace Lake... | reverse complement strand
CTTATCTGCGCCACCGACCTCGAATAATTGAACACCGTGCTTGGCGAATACGCCTTTATCGCTATCTGGTGCTCAAACTTCTCAATGTGGTCCGCAAATCCCGGCACTTCCTTCTTTGCCCGTTCCATCGTGGTCTTGGCACTGTTCGGACGCGTTTTCAGCCATCCGTAATCCTTTGTACTTTTGCTCATAACGTTTAGTTTTAGTTATGAGCGTTCTACGTAACTCCGCGTGATGTACTTTAGCTACCGAAGGTTGAGTTCAACACCACCAACACAAACTAGGGCGAACATGCGTCACGCAGTTTTATCACGTTTTGCAAAGTTCGGCATCGGGCGACAGGACGTTGGTATTAAAGCCCTATTTTGCGTAGGCGGAGAACGTTGGGGGTAATAGCGCGCAACCTGAAAAGTCAGCAATGAAATTGAAGTTTTTACTGTGTTTAATTCTATGTGGACTTGCGACATTGACCGCGCGAAGTCAAACTCTGTTAGACGCAGTTCCAAATCCGTTCAACACATCGACAGAATTGAGAATTTACGATTTGGAAGAAGACACCGTGTCTTTGACGGTGTTTGACATCACAGGAAATGACGTGAAAACGTTTTTTACTGACTTGGTTTTATCAGGAACTTTTGCCGTGACATTTAACGCTGACACACTTCCTGCTGGTGTTTATATTGTTCAACTCATAAAGAATGGCGAAAGCAAAGGCTTCCATATTGTTAAAAATCAGGGCGCGACAAGTATTGAAGACGTTGAATATTCTAAGTCAAAAATCAAACTCTTTCCCAACCCGACTGCCGACATTTTGACAATTTCGACAGACATGGTTTTTAATGAAATATCAGTTTACGGACTGGACGGACGACAAATTTCAACATCAAACGCGCAGACAAAGAACCTTGACATTAGCAACTTTGAACACGGAACTTACATTTTACAACTCGTAACTGACGACAAAACGTATCTCGAAAGAATCGTGAAAAACTAATGCTACTACCCCCAACAATTAAGCTACAATGCAGTGCGGCATGGCCGCAGTTCATTGTAGCTTATGTTGACTCAACAGCTTCCGGTAGTGGGTTATGAACGGGAGGTAGGCCCCTTTTTGGGCGTTGGTATTTCATACGTTTTTCTCGAACGCCCTAATACACTTACATAATAAAACTGCATACCAGCAGCTATCTGTATCTGTGTTGTGGCGGCATAATTCTTTTCCTTAACCAACTTTAGCAAATGGTTATGCATCTGTTCTTTTGTAATATCATTTGGATGCACATCTGGGTAAACCGCAAGCAATTTTTTAAACCAATGGCCGTAATGTTTGTAGCTACTTGGTGCGTACCGCTTTAGCGTCATCAAATCAGACATGGCCCACATTTAGCCCGTTGGATTCTCCGCATTGGAGTTCCGTAACCGATTTCGAAGATAAATCTTGCCTATTGCCTGATTTCAAATATTTTTCTCTGCGTGTGGCGTCCTGTTGATTAAGGCAACCTTCAAAATAGATGAGCTTCACTGGTAATCTATTCTTAGTAGAAGCCACCTGAGCAGTTTGATGCAATTTCAATCGGTTCTTAAGGTCAGCGGTATAACCAGTATACATTTGACCGTCTTTGAGGCTTCTTAAAACATACACGTAGTAATAGCTCATCAAAAGAATCCTACGGGCTGAACTTGTTTCTGTTCCTCTGTCCAAGCGTAATCTTTGAGCGGGTTTTTTCTTCCGCGTTTCCGTAGCTCGTTTGTCTGAGTGGATGCGGTTGGAACAACTCCGGGGTTTCCAAAACCTCGTAAGTCTTGGCTCGGTTGGTTTTCTTCTTTCTCCTTATCCCTTTCAACTTTTAGCTTCTTCAATGCCGAATAATCTACCATCGCTTTTCCTTTAAAAGCCCGATAAGCCGTGTTTGTTACTTCCTTACTCCACGGTAACCACCACATTTTTTTGTAACGCTGTACGTAGCACTCAATTTCCGAACAATGCTGTTGATTATTTTTTCATTTGGCGCATAAATAGCCAGTACATCGCTATTCCGATGTCGTTCTTTTTTAAAAACCACCTGTAGAAGTGACATGGTACACACGAAAGTAAGTAAAAAAAGAACCGAGGCTTTACAAGATAAGACCACGACCCAGCCATGGTTTTGCAACCACAGTCTCTCAAAGAAGATTAGCCAGCAACGCTTTGTGCTTCTTCGTTGTAAACAGCCTTCCTGAATAAAAAACCAAGCTTCCAAAATGCCTCAGTGAGCTTAATGGATGAATAAGTACATCTTTGTTCAACTAATTGTGGTGGTTCTAAATAAAACCCACCATTCGAAAATTCGCAAACCGATAACCTCAATTACAAAACTCTAAAACAACCATGAAGTATATTTTGACTGGACTTTTTCTCATGTTCGTTTTATCGGTAGAAGCCCAAGTAAAGATTTCTAAGGATACGCTTCATTGGAATACCAACATACCTCTAAAATGGAGTGACTTTAAGGGAGAACCAAAGGAGGGGAGGGTTTTGCATGGCCAAGTTCTTTGTGCAAATATTGCTGGTTTTCAGAGGCCAAGCGCGCATTATCAAATAGAATTCCATGCTGTCACCATATTCGATAGGTTAAATTCTTGGATGCCGGAGGATGAACGAACGGATATTGGTCTCAGCTATTTCCAGGTCATGTTTAATATATATGAGGTTCATGCAAGGAAAATGAGAAAAAACTATGCGGCAAGCAGATCTGTTGAGAATCCTGATGCTGAGTTTCAAAAGAAGTACAGCACTTCAGGAATCGAACGGTCTACCGACCTCAATAAATACAAAAGGGATACAAAGATGGGGCTAGACTCCACGGCACTTGATACTTGGAGAGTGAAAGTAAATGAGGAACTGAAGACATTAGAAGCGTATGGAAAATGAGACCCCAACGGTTTGTTGAACATACTCGCTTAAAACTTGCCTTTTATGGTTAAAAGCGTAGCGTTCTTTCATAGAAACGCGGCTTTTTCAATCTTTACTGCCAGACCCAAATGTTTACTGTCAGATGCAATTGTTTCACCGCCACCTGTCAATGCTTTAGTGTCAGATTCCAATGTTTCAGTTCCAAATGCAATTGTGTCACCGCCACCTGTCAATGCTTTAGTGTCAGATTCCAATGTTTCAGTTCCAAATGCAATTGTGTCACCGTTACCTGTAAATGCTTCAGTGTCAGATTCCAATGTTTCAGTTCCAAATGCAATTGTGTCACCGTTACCTGTAAATGCTTCAGTGTCAGATGCAATTGTTTTACCGCCACATGCTAATGCTTTAGTGTCAGATGTAATTGTTTAACAGCCAAATGCCAATGTTTAGTATACAGATGTAATTGTTTCACCGCCAGCATCAATTGTTTATTTCACCGCTGAGTCTGTTCAATAAACTGTGTCAGTATACTAATTTTGGCAAATGAGCGTACCCATAGAACAACTTCTTGATAAACACTTTCCAACCATTCTAGATACAGATTTGGTGGAGGCCATAAAAGAACATGCCACATATGTTGAGGTAGAAGAAGATGACCTGTTGATGGACATTGGTTCGAAAATTAATACCATTCCTATGATTATTTCAGGTTCGGTAAAGGTGATGCGAGAAGATGAAGAAAGCCACGAGTTGTTGCTGTACTATCTCCAACCTGGAGAAACCTGCGCCATGTCTTTAACCTGCTGTATGGCTTTTAAGCGAAGTGAGATTAGAGCTGTTGCTCAGGAGAAAGTGACCATGTTGACAATTCCCGTTGAATTCATGGACGAATGGATGAAATTTCGTGACTGGCGCAGCTTTGTAATGAACACATACAGAATGCGGTTTGAAGAATTACTAGATGCGGTGGATAGCATTGCTTTTCATAGAATGGACGAGCGATTATTGAAGTATCTCAACGACAAGTCTAATTCATTGAATGCTTCAGAGATTCACATGTCTCATCAAGAAATTGCTGTTGATTTGAACTCATCACGAGAAGTCATCTCCCGAATTTTGAAACAAATGGAACGGAATGGGCTGGTGAAATTAGGGCGAAATAAGATTCTGTTGTTGGAATAAGAACCTGAGTTCGATGTAACGGGCCCAAGTCAGTTCGAGTGATTTTGTGCAGCAAAATCGTATCGAGAACGTGTGAGCAACGGTTAAAAAGCTGATTCTCATTACAAATTTCTTTCAGAATAGCTTATCCCTTCTTTTTCATTCTTCGATTGGGTCATTCAGAGTAGCCCGATGAAAGAGGGCGTATCGAAGAATAGTAGGGTGGCTTTCTTGTCACGAATGGTTAAATTTCGATGTGGTAAGGTTTTGCTTGACATACATTCTCAAATGCTCAGATGGGTCGTTTTACGTTGGAATAACCAATAATATTGACCAACACAATGCTGGTGTTAACCCCGGTTGCTACACGTTTAATAAACGCCCAGTTGAATTGGCGTACCATGATATTTTTCCAAATCCGACTGATGCTATTTCATTTGAAAAGAAGCTGAAAGGCTGGTCTCGTGCTAAGAAGGTTGCGTTGATAAACGGTGAGTTTGAAAAGCTTACTGAACTTTCTAAGAAGAAGTTTAAGAAGTGACTTCCTAGCGATACATCCTTCGATACAATTTTCTCGTTCCTCAAAAATCACTCAGGATGACCGATAAGCTATGTTAATCAGTCGACTTTCGAGAATTTGCGAATTACAAACATTCCTAACATGAGAAGGAATGAAGGAATCATTACGTAATAAAGTTCGCTGTGGAGAACGCGCATTCCCCATTCTCCAAAAAATGATTCTACATCTACAGGCGAAACCTCAATTGGTCGCCAAGGAAGGAAATATCGTGTGTTGTCAAACGGAGCAAAAAAGGCTACACCTTTTCCACCATTGGTCATAGCATCTAAAATGCCATGCGATACACCACAGCAGAAGAAGTAGAATCCAGTAATTAAAGCCTGAAAGCTCATGAATTTGTGCTCATGATAGAAGATTCTTACAATGAACAATCCTTGCAGGTAGCAGAAGAAGATAGAGTGGAAGAACCCTCTGTGGCCAAAAGGATGTTCGTATGGCACATCCAGTTTGAACATGATGATGTCAATATCAGGAAACGAAGCACAGAAAATCCCCAGTGCGAAGTATTTGTACACTTCCTTCTTGGGATATCTAACGGTGCCAAGAGCGGCTGCCGCAATTGCATGCGAAAAAATGGAAGCCATAGGGGTTGTCTTCTAGATGACAGAAAAGTAAGCAAATTAACGGACGCGTAGCTTTGGGGTAAAGCAATGCGCGTATTGGATGCAAAGGAACGAAATAGGTTTAAATCTAGGTTTGATTTCTTTTAGTACATCAGACAGAAGACGGTTTTCAAGCCAGCCATACTATTGTGTCAAAATGTAATTTGTGCTACGCCCTCTTTGTTGTTCTTGCTGCAAGATGCGTTTTTCCATCAGGTCTTTTATATCTCTCAAAGCTGTGTCGGGCGAACATTTGGCGATTTTAGCCCACTTTGATGATTTCAGTTTCCCGTCAAATCCATCCAGTAATTTGTTGAGAATTAAACGTTGTCGGTCATTTATAGGTGTGGTTTCGTGTGTTTGCCAGAAATTAGCCTTGTACACTACTTTGTTCAACGTTTTCTCAGTTGCCAGTAGTGAATTTTTTAAGCAATGCAGAAACCATTCTAGCCATTCTATAATGTCTCCTGTACTGTGCTGAACGCTTTGTAGAACTTCATAATAACGTTTTTTGTCAATCAGTATTTGGCTCGACATGCTATAGAATCGTTCTGGACGATTTTCAGATTGGGTAAGTAAAAGGTCGGTCATTGCTCGTGCAATTCTTCCATTACCATCATCAAACGGATGAATGATAATAAACCAAAAGTGTGCTATTGCCGCTTTAAGCACAAGGTCAATTTTTGTATCAGCATTAAACCATTCTAGAAATCTTGACATTTCGGCTGTGAGTTTTGCTGCTTCAATAGCTTGGTAATGGACTTTTTCTTTTCCCATCGCTCCCGAAACTATTTGCATTTCGCCAGTTCGGTATTGTCCAACTTCTATTTTATACATACCGCTATATCCTGTGGGGAATAGGGCAGAGTGCCACCCGAATAAACGCTCATTTGTGAGTGATTGCTGATAGTTTTGGGTGGCATCTAGCATCATTTCTACAACACCTTCAACGTACCTGTCGCTTACCACCAACCCTGCGGTATTTATACCTAAACGTCTTGCAATGGATGAACGAACTTGGTCATAATTAAGTAGTTCTCCTTCTATTTCTGACGATTTTACCACATCCAGCGTAAGCGTGGTTAACATGGCTTCTTCCTTTATCGAAAAGCCAACCGCATCCATCTGTCCAGAGATTTTTCCCTGCAAATGGCGTACTTCCCCAAATACGGAATTGACCACGGAGTCATTCCATGTAAAGTTTGTCCAGTCTGGATTATGGTAGATGTAAGTTGGCATTTGCGGTGAATAGAACGACTAATTGCCGCAAGCCGTTTTCTTTGGGGTTCTGAATAGTTCTCAGCTACTCAATATGAATCCTATGCCCAATAGAACCCTCAAAGAAATGATGCAGCGTGAACATCTGTTCGGCACCAATCTTTTGTCCAAATTGGGCAACCATATAAAGTGTGAAAGCGGCTAATGCCAAAATTGGTACTGCCCATAGAATAACGGCATCTTGGCCAAGCGAATACTGCGAGAAACCGTACATGCCCAGGAAAGTACCGATGATGGCCAAAGCGGCATAACCGTATGTGAAAAATGCCCAAACAGTTGGGTTAGGCCCGTAAAGACCTCTAATAATTGTGAATATTTTATCTTCTTCGTCAGGCTCAAAGGACAAACTCAATTGTAATGACCAAAAATGCTGCTCATCTGGTCGAATATTTAATACGATAAAATCTTTCAGAATTTCGCCAGAGCAAGCACAGTCTAGGGTTGCCATGTGTTTACGCACTGATGCGCCAACCTCTTCAGACTTTATTTTGTACTTGGCTTTAAACCGCGGACGAATGTGAAGACTTGACATAGCATGTCAATGCTAATCCATTTTCAGGAGAAAATAACTGACGAAAGTCAGACTAGAATAGGCCGTCCCTTGAAAAGCTCCTTCAATTCTGGTGGTCCAGAGAAGTGCTTGTCGGTAAAATCGTCTAAGAAACCGAGTGACCTGTTGGAGAATAAATCGACAATGTCGTCCTGGGCTAAGCCACTTATCATGTACGGAACTACTTCTGGAATAATCTTGCCGCCAATACATCTTGCGCAAAGCGTGTATTCGTACAGCTCGCTTCGCGGAACGCCTTTTACCGAACACGTATCAATCCACTCATTTACATCAAACGGAACTTGTTCTACTGGCTCAGAATTCTCGTCTTCTTCTTCAGCAGGCTTCCATTGCGGACGGGAATCGAAATCGAGATTCTGTGCGAAATACTGCATGATTGACATTTTAGTATCGTCAGAAAGCTCATTTTCGGTCTGAGCAATGCACTTTGCGCAGAGCGCATATTCAAAAACAACGCTTTTTAGCTCCATTTCTGGATAATGCCTAATGGCACGCTCAATGGCATACGGTTGCGACTCTTCCATCAAATTACATTCGCAAACCAAGCAATTTGAGAACGGTTGGTTGGTTTCAGAGTTAAAAAATGGCTGTGGTATGTCGGGAAGTTTGTCGTAATCCATGCTAAAATATCTGCTTTGCAATATTAAGAGTAGCCCCGTTACTTTGCACTCCATTTTAGAAAGAATGAATACACAGGAAGAAATCATTACCCGCGTTGAAGAACTATTGGAACTTCCAGTAGAAGAAACCATGCGCGAAGCCAACGAATTGAAGTCAGCGTTTTACGTTCTGAACCATCAAAAACTGGAAAAGCAGAAGTTAGAACATCGCGAATTAGGTGCGGATATGGAGGATTTCTCGCCCATTGCTAATCCTTTGGAGGAAACCTTCAAGGAGCTTTACAGCAAGTATCGCGACAACAAGGCCAAGTTTGTTCATCAGAAAGAATTGGAGCAAAAGAAGAACCTTACAGAGAAGCAGGATGTGCTTACTGGTTTAAAGGAACTGATTGATAACGAAGAGAACATCGGCAAAAGCTTTGATCGATTCAAGGATTTTCAGGATCGATGGAGAAAAGTAGGGGCTGTACCGAGTGATAAAGTCGCGGACTTGAATACAGCTTACAAAGCTGAAATTGACCGTTTCTATTACAACATCACCATAAACAAGGAGCTGAAAGAGTATGATCTTGCTAAGAATTTCGAGATTAGAGAAGCGATTGTAAAGAAGTTGGTTGAGCTTGAATCAGCCAAGAAGATTAAAGATATTGAGTTTATTTTGGCTGCCGCCAAAGAAGAATGGGACGAAGCTGGACCAGTAAAGCCAGAGGTTTTTCAAGGACTTCGTGAAGGGTATTATGAAGCGGTTAAGGTGCTTCATAAGAAGATTCAGGATTTCTATTCTGAGCGTAAAGAATCCATGGGCTCGAATTTAGATGCTAAAAAGGCCATGGTATCTCGCGTGCTGGAATTGGCTGCTGAAGAGCATGATTCTATTGGACGATGGAACAAGGCTACAGATGAGGTGAACAAACTCCGTGAAGACTGGACATCAACTGGAATGGTTGAACGCAAGTTCAATAACCAACTTTGGGGTGAGTTTAAAGAAGCGCTAGATCAATTCTTCGATAAAAAGAAGGCGTTCTTTGGAGAGGCTCGTGAAGGGTTTAAGGAGAACAAAGAGAAGAAGGATAAAGTGATTGTGCGTGCCGAAAGGTTGAAAGACAGTACTGAGTGGAAGGACACGACCGAAAAGTTAAAACGTTTGCAAGGCGATTGGAAAGCCATTGGTTCGGCCGGACAGCGCGATGAGAACAAGCTGTGGAACAAATTCCGTGGTATTTGTGATGAATTTTTCAAACGCAAGAAGGAGTGGTTTGATGGAATGGACGACCGCCAGGCAGCAAGCCTGAAGGCCAAGGAAGATTTGCTTGCCAAAATGGACAAAACCAAATTGGAAGGCTCGCAGGAAGAAGGTTTGGAGGTCATCAAGGCACTAGCTGCTGAATGGGCTGCTGTTGAACATGTTCCTAAGAATGACATTAAACTAATTGCCTCTGAGTACGACAAAGCAGTAGATGCGCTGTATGCCCAGCTAAAAATGGATAAGGGTCAAGTGGCCAAGGTTCGTTTTAAGAATAAAGTGGAGCGAATGGCAACGGGCCAAAACGGTGCAGATCAGCTTTATAAAGAGCAGCAATACGTTCAAAAAATGCTTCACGAAAAGAAGGATGAGTTGATGAAGTATGAGAACAACATGGCATTCTTTGCCAATGCAAAGCCAGACAATCCATTATTGGTGAGCGCTCAGAAAAGCATTGAAGGACTTAAAGCAGAAGTTGCGGCATTTGAAGAGAAGCTAAAAGTCTTGACAGTTTCTCAGCGGAAGTTAGCTTAGTTAGTTTCCCACCGGGTTTCGCGCCAGTTTCGTTGCTGATGTGGTTTTAAGAACGTCCAAGCAACTATTCGGCTGCTCTTGTTTCCTTGTCCCATCGGGATGGTTTTTACATCAACTGCATCCGCAGATTTAAGTGCTCCGTAGATTGCTTTTAAGTTGGATTGCTTAGAAACCAGCGTAGAAAACCAGAATACAGAAGAGGAAAATTTTGTGCTTTCGTGAATTAGGTTTCTGATGAAACGCTTCTCGCCACCTTCGCACCAAAGCTCACCGTTTTTACCTCCGAAATTCTTCTCGATTTTGTTGGGTTTTTGAAGTTTGAGATTTTTCAACTTTCTGTTGGTTCCCGCTGTCGCTTCTGCTTCAGAACCATGAAATGGCGGATTGCAAATCGTCAAATCAACTTTGTCTTCAACTCGAATTACGCCATACAAAACATCCTTAGGACTCGACTGTAACCGAACATCAATTTTGGTATTCAGAATTTCATTTCCCTTAACAATCGCTTTCGAATTCTCAACTGCAATTGGGTCAATGTCGGTAGCTATAAACGACCAGCCGTACTCGATATTACCAAGCATTGGGTAAATACAATTGGCGCCAACTCCAACATCCAAAACAAGGATGTCATCTCCAGTAGGAATCTTGCCATAATTGCTCTCAGAAAGCAAATCTGCAATATGATGGATATAATCAGCTCGGCCCGGAATAGGAGGGCAGAGGTAACCTTCAGGAATTAGCCAATGTTCAATTCCGTAGTGATGTTTAAGCAAAGCTTTGTTGAGACAAATCACCGCTTTAGGGTCAGAGAAATCAATGCTTTCATCCCCAAACTTGTTTGGTTTTACAAACGACTCAAGTTCAGGAAAACCTTCAATTAGCTTTTTAAAATCATACCGATTTATGTGTTTGCTTCTCGGGTGTAAACGTGATTTTACCTCTGGATGAATTTTTTTCTCTGCAGCCATTCCGCAAAGATATCAGATAGCAACGCAGAACAAATTAATCTTGAATGTCTGCAAGCATTTCACGGATTTCCATATGAAAATAGCGGTCTTCAAGCAGATATTTCGCTTCAGGTTCAATCGAAAGCGCCTTATTTAAGTAGCTGATAGCCTCTTCGTCTCGGTTGTTTTTAACCAAAGCCTCGGCATGATAAAAGTTGTTTCCAATATCATCCGGGTACTTGTCAACTACCTCTTTTGTCATAACAAGAGCCATCTTTTTATCTGGCCAACTCAGGATGAAAGGAATCTTAGGCACCCGCAAATTAAGTACAGCTAAAGCACGTCTTGAAATTCCCTTTCTGTAATCAGGATCCAACGCAATTAACGCCTCCATCTGCTTTCTAACCTTATCCACAACACCCTCTTTTGCAGCTCTAAAAACACCCAAAACTTCGCCCCATTGACCAGTTGCACTCAAATACTCAAAACGCAATTCCCTACTCTTCGGATACTTCGGAACCAGCTTGTCTCCAACCTCTTTTGCCAACTTAAAAGGTGCACGTTTATCACTATTACTTTCTTGTACAAAACGAGCTTTCCAAATGTAGCTACGCATCAAATAAATGCCTGTTTCTAGCTCATTTTCATTGGCCGCTAACGCCCTTTCAAAAAAACCAATAGCCTTGTTTATGTAATCGGGTTTGGCCTTGTATCCAACGGCACCAGCGGCTCGCTGATTATACCAATTCACTCCTTCCTCAAAATTATTCCCGTCAGCAATTGCAGAGGTAGACACCGTTAAAACGGTAAATATGGAGAGGAATAAGTATTTCATTTTCAGATTCATCTAAGATAATCCCATTTTACGATGTATGCATTGCAATGCAAAAAATGTTGAAAATATTTTGGGCGTGACCCAGCAATCACCTTGGTTGAGCGCAGTCGAAACTTTTAGTTATGCGTATGAAATTGACTGTGATGAAACCGTTCAAAATGCTGGGTCGGGCAGTCCGCTGTGTCTTTTTCTGAAAAGCCTGAGGCACTCGAAGGCTCGAAGATGAAAAAGGATGCCGCTTCCATCCCTCACGCGGCACTCCAATTAGGCATTAGAGCATACTAATCTCTTTCTCCGTAGCAGAATGCACGAATAAAATGTTTCCAAGGCCTTCGAAACCTGAGAACACTTCTGCGCCTTTATGTTTTATCGCTTCGCCACGGAAACCAACGAGAATAAGATCCGCTTCCATCGATCGTTCACAAACAATTTCCTTGAAGTTTCGGTTTTCCTCCTGAACAATAATATTAATGTTCTTAGCAGAAATAGGTAGTCGCCCACTTGTGGTTAAACCAAGCAAGTATTTTTTCTGCTCTTCCATTTGATTCTCGCGAACAATGGCATTAATACTGATTTCGCATTTGCTCCATTCAGGATGGCCTAGAATGATGTAGCCTAACAGAATCATCAAACTCGCATTCTCGTAGTCAGTTGGCGTAATCCAAATGTGCATTTGAGCATGGTAGCCAAATCCTTTTTCGGTACTTCCTAAAATCACGGTATCAAAATCTACCGAACGAATGATGGAATAATTTTCAACAATTTGCTCTAAATCTGCTGTCTGTGTTCGCGAAAATTCAAACATCAACATGTTATTGTCTTTGCCCGAAATACCGGGTAGCTGAATTACTTGCGCAATGGCAGATGTGGATGATGGACTAATAAGCGTATCGAGATACACGTTACTCTTCGAGTTATCCGCCATCTTAATAAGACGGTTTAATGCAGCCTTTGCTTCTTTGTTTGTCTTTTTAGATAGGTAACCTTCAATCAGGTGAATGAATGTACCGAAGCCGTATTTATGCGAAATCCAGCGCAATACATCAAATGCTGCCGAACGCTCAAACGAATGACTGGTAACACATACAACACTTGGTCTCCAGTGGTCGTCTTCATCACCAGTGTCAGCTTTCTGAAGGAATATCTGCAGCTTTCTACTTACCTGAAAGATGACTCCTTGAAAAACGTTCGCCATCTTCGTTTTCTGCGGACTGAGAAACGTCACGCTGAAATAGATAATCAACATAATGGCGATAGCTGCAATAGCATAAACCGTATTAATCTTAAACATGAGCCAAACACTCAACACAGCTCCAAGCAATGATAAATACCAACGTGATCGGAAAGTTGGGCGATAAGAAGGATTAGCAGCAAAATGCTCCAGGAAGGAAATGAGGCAGATGGCACCGTATGTCACCATAAAGAACATGGTGATAATCTCGGCCACAAAATTGATGGAGCCAATGGACACGAAAATCAACGCGATTACAGAGGTGATAAGTGTTCCGTTGATTGGTTCGTTCTTGTTTTTCGTTCCTTTAGAAAGCCAATCGTTCAGTTTGTCTGAAGGGAAAATTCGGTCATTTCCAATGGCTTGCAATGTTCGAGGAGCAATAATGATGGAACCCAGTGCAGAAGAAAGCGTGCTGGCAGCCAAACCAATCGGAATAATTGGCCCCCAAAGCGCAATCTTCTCCATAATAAGCATGTTGCTTCCCAACTCTTCTGGCGAAGCCGAAACGTATAACTTGTAAGCAACTGCTATGTAAACGAAGCCACCAACAACTGTTGCAATGATTGTTCCTCTTGGAATAGAAACTTTTGGGTCTTTCAAATCGCCTGAAAGTCCGATGCCTGCTGCAATTCCCGTAAATGCAGGAAAACAGATAGCGAACACTTTGAAAAAATCATCCGAGTTTACAATAGTGTCAGTCAGCCCACCGTATGTTCCTTGATAATCTGTAGTCCCGAAAAAGAACATCATTAACGAAATGGTAACTAACACAATGACGAAATAGAGTAGCTTAATACCAATGTCGGCACCTTTGTAAAGCATAAGCGCAGAGACCAAAATCACTGTTGGAATTCCGATTGCCCGCATATCCACAATACGGTATCCAGTAAACTCAGCCCATTGATCCATATATGGGGAGAATGCCTCCGTAAATGCAACCACATAAAAGGCAATACTGATGGCCTGACTCAGATACAATGCAATGCCAATTGCAGCACCAATGTTCAATCCAAACGAACGTGAAATAATGTGATACAGCCCACCGCCTTCCACCTTTTGATTGGTGGCGATTTCCGAAACTGCCAATGCGGTTGGTACCGTTACCAAATTGGCAACTATCACTAATAGAATCGTTCCTGAAAGGCTTATGTTGGCAACCGCATAACCGAATCTCAAAAACAGGATTGCTCCTAAAATGGTGGCTATGGACGTAAGGAACACCGGCATGGTTCCTAACTGTAGCGAATTGTTCTCGAGTTTACTTGCCATTCAGATTGCCAAAGTAATTATCAATTCTTTATCAAAGCGATTTCGATTGCGCTCAACCAAAACACGCTTCACTTAACGGAGTCGAAGGAAGAAATTCTGAGAAGGAAATAGTTTTTCGCAATGCGAGAACTGATTTTTATTCTCCTCGCTTTAATCTTAAATGGTTGTGCTTTCTGATGCGGTAATTCTAGCAGTCATTATGCATCGGTTTGAGAATGACTGAACTTTTGTATAGATGGAACACAGGAGAACCGAAAAACAGACAGTTAACCACGCGTTCGGATTAAATGTACTGCTTGTATCAACGAAAGTCGAGTTAGGTTAATCAATCATCCCCTCCGCACCTAATCTCCATTAGGCTAAGATTGGCATAGAGTAGTCCTTTCGGGTCGCCTATATCAAAGCGTTCTCCTTCCAGTTTGGTGCCAAGTAACCCGTCAGATTCTAGCAACTGCTGCATGGCATCTGTTAATTGAATCTCGTTGTTTTTACCCGGTTTTGTTTGCTCTAGAAATTGAAAAATTTCAGGTTTAAAAACATACCGCGAACAGAAAGCGAGATTGGAATTCGTTTCGTCTTCAGTTGGTTTCTCAATCAGTAGTTTGCCGTTGTACATGGTATCGTCAAACTCAGCACCTTCAAAAATCCCGTATTTGTGAACAAGACATTCTTCCACTTCTTGTACACCAACTATAGAACGACCGTACTTGTTAAATGAGGAAACTAAATGGTTGGTAAATGAGCCGCAATCGTCCATCTGAATGATGCTATCACCTAAAAGCACAGCAAAAGGTTCGTTCCCTACAGCTTCTTTTGCACACAGTACTGCGTGTCCCAATCCTTTCTGTTCATCCTGATAAACAGTTGTGATTTTAACCAGATTCCAAATCTCTTCTAAGAGATTAAGCTGGTCATACTTTTCGTCTTTGCGTAACTGTTCCTCAAGCTTTTTGTTTGGCCTGAAATAATCAGCAACAGACTCCTTGCCTTCACTAATAACAAGGATGATTTCCTCAATTCCTGCTTCAACCGCCTCTCTTACCACATGTTCAATCACCGGTCTTCCACAAACAGGTAACAATTCCTTAGGAACAGCAGAAGTAATCGGTAGCATGCGGGTACCAAAACCCGCTGCAGGAATTACCGCTTTTCTCACTTTCATGTCGAGTGAACGATATTTGGGAGAAGTATGTTCACGTTAGCCTTCGCAAAATCTTTTTTTAGTCGTTCTAGCATGTTTTTGTCCTTATACATTCCGATGATGGCACCACCAGAGCCACAAAACTTGGCACTTGCGCCACTTTTCCGTCCAAGCATCACCAAGTCAACTTGTTTTGGTTGAAGCGTAACGAGCTTATTCCTAATGTCGAAATTGGCGTTGATACAGTTATTCATTGTATCAGTATCATCTTTTTCCAAAGCTTTTCGAAATGTTAAAGTGAGATTTTTCCATGATTCTACAGCCTCTAACATTTTGACATCTCCAGTTTCGAAACGCTCACGCAACGAGCTGTGGGTTATTTCAGAGCCTTCGGCTAACGTATCTGAGTAAGCAATGTATATATTCTTCAGTGGTCGGGTCAGCTTCTCATACTTTCCGTAAGGATTAGCATTGAAATGCCCTTTGTCAAAATCCATAAAAACAGGGTGGTTGTATGCCTGAGCTACACGATCCTGCAATCCGGCTGGAATACGAAGCTCTTCCGTTTCAACGCGCCAGGCAAGGTCGGCAAATTGCCACGATTGCATTTTTACGCCATACCACGTTCCCAATGCTCGCAAACACGCAGCTATGATTGCACTCGAACCAGAAAGGCCTAACAGCACCGGGATGTTTGTTGTGTAACTCAGCTTAAATCCGCGATTATGCAAGGCGATTTCACTTTCTTGACAGTGTTTAATGAAAACGAGTAGCGTTGCTTTTAGTAACCGTAATCCGCCATAGTATCCCATACTTGTAACGGAATTTTGGAAGTCATCAAGGTTATCCCAGTCTAAGTGATCCACACGTCCGGGTAATACTTGAATACGGTCATGCTCTTCCAAACGTACTTCTGCATGAAAATCACTAAAAACAAAGGCTATGGTCATTCCACCAAATCCATCTGATGGATTTCCAATTAATGCTGCCCGTGGGTAAGCTACTCCTAAAACGCCTTGTGCCATGTGGTAAAAATAAGTTAATACGGATGTTTGTCTTCATACGTTTCACCGTTTCGCTGTTGTAGGTATTTTTGGGATGAAATCAGACACTATTCATGGGGCGTTTCTTTTATTGGTTAGTAAATCTACTTTGGTACAAATGGGGATCGTGGAAAGTTGTTTCTCCTTTTCCCCAGCATCTAAAGAAAGTTGTAATAATTGCTGCACCTCATACTGCGAATGAAGATTTTCCGGTTGGTACAGGAGCTTGGTATCCAACGAAAAGAGAAGCCAGTTTTATTGGGAAAAAGGAATTGTTTGATGGGCCAATGGGTTTTATTTTCAAGTCTATGGGGGGCATTCCTATAGACAGGGCTACGAGCAAAAATATGGTTGAGCAGGTGGCGGATGAATTTGCCAAACGCGATGAGTTGATATTGGTAATTGCTCCTGAAGGTACACGGGAATGGAAACCTCGATGGAAAACAGGGTTTTACTATATGGCAAAGGCCGCTAGCGTACCTATTATTTTAGGGTACATGGATTTTGCGAAAAAGGAAGTGGGCTTTGCCGAAGTTTTTTATCCTACCAATGATGAAGCTACCGATTTCAAATACATTGAAGATTTCTACGCAAAGATTACGGCCAAATATCCGAAGCTTTATAACCCCAAGATGACCGAAACGGTAAAGGATTAGAACAATTTTGGTGCTATTTTGTACGTTTATAAAGCATGTATAAGATAGAACGAGCCTTTCCGAAAGAACTTGAGTACGCAGAAAAGCTTGTTTGTTTGATGGACGATCAGTTCAAAATACCATGGGTTAACTTCCGTTTTGGCATAGATCCAGTTATTGGTTTGGTACCGTGGGCTGGTGATATTATTTCTTTTGTCATTTCAATTTTGATTATCTCCGCATTTGTACGGAATGGTGTTCCGTTTTCAGTCATACTACGGATGATTGCCAATATCGTGCTGGATTTGGTTGTTGGTGGTATTCCCGTCTTGGGAAGTGTTTGGGATTTCTTCTTTAAAGCCAACCGTAAGAACCTAAAGCTGGCTAGAGAATACTTTGAAGTAGCTCAGTAATTAGTGTAATTAAAAAAGGACTGCTCCTCAGCAGTCCTTTTAAAAGTGTTACGTTAAACCGAATGTTTATTCGGTTTCAGCACCTTGCATTTCATTCTCCTTTTCTTTCGCAGCTTCAATATCAATAGCTTGATTATTAAATTTAGCTGTGATTTCAGGGTTCTTAACGCCTAGGCTGCTAACTTCTCGTTGCAGTGCCTCAGCTTCAGCAAATGTGGTGAATGAACCAATTGTATAAATTTTGAGTCCGCCATCGGTAGCCTTCATTTCAACCCCGTGTTGCGCGATAACCTTGGATAATTTATCCAATTGAATTCGTAGGCGGTACTCTCGTAATTCTACACCGTATTGCAATACATCGACATTTTCAATATCAAGAGAAGCACCTCTTGGTTGTTTATTAGCGGCATCGAATCCAATAACACCAAGGTCAATACCTACATCAGGTATGGCTGCTTCATTCACACCAAAAGCCTCGTCAATTCCACTGGAAATAAGTTCATTCTGACGCTTCTCGGCTGATTCAAAATTATCAAATGAGCCAAGTGTAAATACAGAAATACTATCGTTTACCTTGTATTCTTGTAGGTCTTGCATTTTTGCCAACCGCATTTTAATCTGAGTTGGAATGTCATAGTTAGTGTAAGTTCCTACGTGCACGGTGTATTTGGAATCAGCATTCTTTTGAGAGAATAGCTGATTCTGATTCACATTTTTTCTCAACAGAGAAGTGGTATCAGAACCATAGGATTTGTAAATAGCTTCATAGCTAACAGCAACGCCATTAGCGTCAACTATTTTGCCCGCAGGCGTTTTCAATTCTTTGTCGCGAAAGTCTGGAATACCATCTCGGTCAGCATCGGCAGGACAACCATTCTCGTCAACAATCAATCCTTTAGGCGTTCCAGCGCAACGGTCCACAAGGTCAGATACACCATCGCCATCACTATCTTCATCTACGATTAAACCTAAATCACCATATTCAGTTCCAGCAGCATCCAATTTTGGTGCTTTCTTTTTAAATGGGTCAAAACGGAAGAAGACTGACATAGAAGTGTAAATGAAACCATCATTTGATAGGAACCCTTTATCGCCTCCTTTCACGTTGTCAATTTTATCGGTACTGGTGAAGTAGTAATAAGCTCCGAGTCGGATAGCAAATTTTCTGGAAGCGTTAAAGTCTAAACCTGCACCAACTGGAATAGTTACTGCTGTAATTGGGGATTTAGATGACCTCGTTTCGTAATCGAAGTCTCTAGAAATAATCTGATCTCCACCTTCTGTAATCGGTGTAGCTTCTGGTGTGCTGTGTATTAGGTTATCGTCAGTCCAGTAGTTGTAATCGTACGTAACACCATCAACGGTTGTTTCAAGGTCCGAGAAAACGTTATAGTCTGAATAGCTTACGCCAACGGATATGAATGGAGTAATACCTACTGGGTTGCGGATTAGGTTCTTGAAGTTATATACCAGATTTGCACCAACAGTAAAGATTTTTGCTTCAAAATTGAGTGGAGTAACATGGTCTTTCATGTTCTGATTCCATGTCATTTTTCCGAGCATGGCGTTAATGTTTACCTCAAGATAGTTGGTAACGTTGGCACCAATACCAAAGTTGTAACCTGGGTGGCTACCAATTCGGTGCACGGTAGTTCCTGTATTATCCCGGATATCTCCGAAATAGTTTAATAGACCTATTCCGCCATGGACGTTTGCCATAAATCGGTAAGGGATTTTCTCTTTAGGTGGCTTACTCTTTGATTCTATCTTTTTTTCTTCTGCTAACTTAGGAGCGGTTGTAATCTCCTCCTGTTTGGTATTCTTTACCTTTTTCTTGCTTCTTTCCTGCTCAATAGCATCATTTTTTTCGGCTGAATTGTCTTGGGCGTATGCGGAAAGGAAAAAGAAACTAGCTAGTACGAATAGTATAGAATACCTCATAGTTGGTTGGGTTTGGGAAGACAAAGGTAACAGTTGGTTTTATTCTTCGAAGAACAAATCAATGAGGTTCAAAATATCTTTTTGCGTGTAGACAGACTTACCTTCTTTGAAGAGAGAGATCATTCGATTTACTTCATCCGCGGTTAGTTTGCCATCACCGTTAAAATCCACTTCTATGTACTTGTTTGCGAGGAATCGCTCTGTGTCGGTTAACCCATCTGATTTGTAGTTGTCAAGAATATTCAATGTTCCATCAACATATACGGCCATGGTTCCACCAAAATTTATCACTTCAGCTCCTTCCATATATTCATTGTAGAAGTTTATCAAGTTATATAGTTGTGATATGTTAAGCGAGGAAGCACCTTCCAACACTTCTTCAATCACTCGCATTACCTCGCTAGCTGTAATTAAACCATCCGTGTTGTAATCTGCATCTAAAAACTCAGGCGGAATAGCAGTTGAATTGTTTTCTTCCTTAGTAATTATAAGCGGACGGGTAGGAGTGAGCACTTTTTCCTCCACCATTTTCTTATAAATGCGGTCAACGCTTTCAAAGACATTTTCAACTGACCCAGCCTGTTCTGGTGTTTGGTTGTAAACCTCTTTGCTTATCTCGTCAAACAACTTTGAAAATTCTCCTTTGCTTTCTATATCGTTTTGAATATCCATCATCATGATGGCAAGTTTGGTGGAGTCCTTTGCCGTAAGCTCAGCTTTTCTCGAAAGGATACCACTCGGATAAATCTTGTGCATTTTAGCTCTTTCGGTAGCAATAGAATCTTTGTATGCATCTAGCATCATTTCATCTGTAAGGGTTACGCCACGCAGATTAACAACGTTATTCAGAGCTGTTCCAGCTTCATCATCTCGGTAATCCTGAATAACATCTTGATCAGAATCTAACGCACATCCGAACTCATCTACTTTTACTCCTTCTGGTGTCTTGGCACAGAGGTCGTCAAAATCGTTTACGCCATCTTCATCAGAATCGGCCAACAGCATTGCGTAAAAATCAACATCCTCATAATACTTGGTTTTTGCACTTTTCGTATAGTCCCTTCCAACCCCAATACTATAACTTACAGAAGCGGAAGTGAACAGAAACATATCGTTACGAGAGTTTCCTTGACGATTTCCTTCGCCTTTATCTGAAACGTTATCAATGAGGTCAGTAAACGTGTAATAGAAACTTGTGCTAAGCTTGGCGCTTACGCGCCTTCCCATTTTAAAATCAAGTCCAGCACTTACTGGGAGTGAGAATGAGAATTGGTCATATTTCCCTAGTCCGTCCAGGTTTTCGTCTCTCAGGTCGGTTTCATAAACATAATCGCGTTGAAGCTGCACGGCTTGTTCACTATTCGGGTCATTCTCGGGTAAACTCATTATTTCTCCCTGAGACCAATAGTAGTACTCATTGCCTTCAGCATCGTATTTATCAGTCTTATTGTCAAAGTTTAAAAATGCTACTCCAAAACCGATGAATGGCTGAATGATACCTGGACGCTTATAGAGGTGATTGAAGTTGTAGCTAATGCCAACGCCTCCAATAAACATTTCTGATCTAAAATTGAGATTACGAGATGTCCCTCGTTCGTTTACGGTAATGTTACCATAGATGGCTGTAAGATCTAAATCGAAATAGCGAGAGAGGTTGGCACTGGCCAATAACTCAACTCCATATGTACTGGTAAAAACGTGCTGGTAGTTGTTGTCGTTTACATCGCCAAAGAAGGTAAATACTCCAGCACCAATTCCAATTCGAGGAGCAAGAAGTGCATCTTTACCGCGGTTATCTACATAGTAGAGGTCGTTTTGCTGAGCTACACAATCAAGTACAGCTGAAGCAGTAAACAGGATAACAAGTAAAATTTTGTTCATGGGCTTTTAAGCACGAATGCTGCTAAAAATAGTCAAAGATCATTCTTGGTCAAAATAATAGTCAATAAGGTTTTGAATATCTTCAACATTCCGCACGGCTTCGCCTTCAAAAAGTAGGTCTATAAAGTACAATACTTCGTCAGGAGAAATCCATCCGTTATTGTTTACATCAGCCCACATGAAACCACGAGTTTCCTTAGGAGGCGTGTTCTCAATCTCTTCTACAGTAGGTGCTATGCCCTTTGGTTTTGTTTCTCTTATTTTTGATGAATCTTCATCCTTGGTTTGCTCAGGGACTTGATTTTTGTTGGATGCGTTGGCTTGTTCTTTCTCAATATTATCAGAAGCAATTTCGGATTTAACCACAGCAACACGCTCCTTTAATGTGGAAATTTCATCATTACCAAGAAGCGATATAAGCGAGCTATCAGATTTGAGTTCTTCTAGCTCGGCTGTTAGTGCGGTAGCCATTTTCTCTAGTTCAGCTTCAGATAGGGAAGAAGTTGCTTCGTTTTTGGTGTTCATTTTCTCCATTAATCGAACCTTTGCCTTAACAACTCCTAGCTGATTTAGCTTAGTTTGCTGACTTTTCACCGCTGTTCTCTCATTTGTAAGAAAGGTTTGCGAATTCGCTAAATCTGAGTTTAACACATCAAGGAGTGAAATGGCATCCTGCTTTGATTTTAGTTTCGCTGGTGCCGAAATTTCGCTTTCAATTTCTGATTGGTATCCTTGGCTGTTCTCTTGTAACCGAGCAAGATCAATAGCTAATGCTGCAATTTCCTGATTTGTAGAGATTTGCGCTGATACAAGTTTTTCAACTGCTTCAATACCTGATTTTTTTAACTTTTTGTCCTTGCTAATACTCGTACCAAGAAGATTCACTTCTTGTTGCTGCATTGTAACTCGTTGTTGAAGTTCAGAAATGGTGTTTCGTGCTATGCTTATTACCTCAACCCGTTCTTCATAGGTCAAATCGGATTCATCCTTATTGCTGGAGGATGTTTTCTTCAATTCAGTTGATGCGGTAGCGTTCTTCTCAGCTTTATCAGCAGTTGCTTTTTCTAAATTATTTTGATCATTCAGAGATTCAATTTCTTGTTTTTGTACTTCATCATTGGTAGCCAATTCTTTTATTATTTGCTGAGATGTAATAGAAATGCGGCTCTTTTCCTCAGAAATCTTGTCACTTGCATTAGTAAGGTCAAGGTTGGTTGAACGAAGTAATTGCTTGAAGTCTTCAGAAGTTTTTGCAGATTGAATTTTCACCCTAGAAGCTTCCAATCGCGGTATAATCTCCTCAATCGACTCTTTCAGGCCGTCTACATTTGCGAATCTCGCATCAATCTGTTCAGCATTGGGCAGAGATATATTGGCCTGATTAAGGTTTTCGGTAACCGAATCCAAACTATTGTTGGTTTCAATTAATGCAGACTTAGACTTTTCGATAAGCTGAATAGCCTGTTGCTTTACCTCCTTCAATTCACGTTTGGTAGTTACTTCTTGTTTTGTGAGGGATAGAATTTGTTGGTTATAAGTATCTAAAGCCTGTTTGGCTGCTTCAGTTTTCTCTGCCATAGCTTCAGAAGCAGCAGTAAGTAAACTTGTGGTGGAGGCTAGTTGGTCATTGGCGGGTGTGTTTTTTGCTGGTTTATCACCCGTAAAACTTGCAAGAATAACTTTCTCACTTTCCTTAGTGATACTTGTAAGTTGATTATAGGCTAGTTCATTGATAACACCTTCTTCCAGCAATTTGTCAAGCTCAGTTGTTATTGAAGACGATGTTTCTGCATCTGAAATAATGCCATCATTCTGTTCATTATCAATGTTCTGAACATCTAATTTAAATTGTTCCACTCTTGCCTCAACCACCACTTTTCTTGAATCGAGAATAGATTGGTTGATGCGGGCTGATTCATTTTTAAAAATGTCGTTAGTATGAGTGAGGTTTTTAGAAGTTATATTCAAAATAGCTTTTAGTTCATCTGCACTTTTTGCACCTGTAACTTGGGATTTTAAAGACTCAATTGCGGAAACTTTGACCTCAACTGCTTTCTTAACCTTGGTGGTACTGGAAGGCCGAGTATCAAATTTCTTATCAGTGAAATCTGTGTAAGCTGAGTTCAAATCACCTGTAGCTTCAATCAGCCCTTTCTCGGTTGTTTTGAGTACTGAAATGGAGCTATCTAAAACAGCAATCGATTCTTTCTTAACTGCTCTAAGGTCTTTTTTTGAAAGTATTTCTCTGTCAGTTATTTCACTCAATTCGTTGCTCTTCTCGGTAAGTAAAGTCTCAGAGTTTTCTGCAATATTAATTAGTGACTCAGATGCCTTTTTCAGTCTTTGAGAAATCGATGCTAGATTGTCTTTGTCGATTTTTTC
>Ga0222650_1000705_pt1 | contig 23247 bp, 20 predicted proteins | sample AntAcemetagen367_FD_179820 | JGI IMG/M metagenome (GOLD analysis project Ga0222650, IMG submission 179820) | Saline water microbial communities from Ace Lake, Antarctica - #367 | ecosystem: Environmental > Aquatic > Non-marine Saline and Alkaline > Saline | place: Antarctica: Ace Lake... | reverse complement strand
ATTCGGATTGCCTATCTCGGTGGCAGCATTACCGCAGCAGCGGGATGGCGGGTTCAATCACGGGAGTGGCTCGAAGAAACTTACCCGAACGCGAAGTTCGAGGAAATCCACGCCGCCATCGGAGGGACCGGATCCGATCTCGGAGTATTTCGTCTCCGGAACGACGTTCTCCGTCATAAGCCGGATCTTCTCTTCGTCGAGTTTGCCGTGAACGACGGGGGTGCTCTTCCCGAAAGAATCCATCAAGCGATGGAGGGAATTGTCCGTCAAACCTGGAAGGCGAATCCTGAGATCGACATTCTCTACGTTTATACCATTAAACAAGACATGCTGGGAGACATGCAGGCCGGCAAGATGCCACGGGCGGCAAGCGCCATGGAACTGATCGCAGAGCACTACCAAATCCCATCGATTCATTTTGGCGTCAAAGTTGCGGCGATGGAAAAAGCGGGGACACTCATTTTCAAGGGCGAAAAGTACACCGATGCCACTGCTGAAGAGCCCCTCATTTTTTCAACCGACGGTGTCCACCCACTTGCGGAAACCGGGCACAGACTCTACACCGAAACGATCGCCCGGAGCTGGCCTTCGCTTTGGAAAATTTCAGGAAAGACCACTCCTCATCAATTATTCGCGCCCCTTCGACAGGACAACTGGGAGCACGCAAAACAGATTCAGATCTCTGAAACAATGCTCACCGGTGATTGGGAGAAGCTTCCCGGCGACGATGCGATTGCAAATCGGTTCGCGAGAAACATGCCGCAATTATTCAAAGCAAAGTCTCCAGGTGCTGCTTTGAGCTTCAAGCTCAACGGCACCATGGCTTCGGTATTCGATCTCGTCGGCCCCGACGGTGGGCAGCTTGAGATCAAAATTGACGATGAACCGGGAAAACCCGTAAAACGAATCGACGGCTATTGCACCTACCATCGCATGTCGAAGACTCAAATTTCGTCCGATTTGAAGAGCGGGACCCATAATATCAGTATCGCCCTGTCTCCCGTTGAGCTGGACAAAAGGGAAATTCTCTTCGAGCGAAATCAAGAGTTTTTCGACCAAAATCCCGACCGCTACGCCAATCATGTCTGGTATGCCGCCTCCCTCCTGATTCTCGGCGATCTGGTTGAATGATCGGTTATTCTTCCGACCGGAGTTCTGCGAGTCTTACCGTCTTCCCGAAGACCTCTTTTCCTTCCATCTCCAGAATCCGAACACTGATCGTCGTTTCCGCACCTTCCCACTGAATCTCGATCTCCCCAAAGTTCTCCAGGTGATAGGTGGATTCAGAAACTCGAAATCGATTTTCCGTTGGTGTCCCGCGAGGGTGAACCTGGTTTAAGCTACTCGAGGTAAAATCGTGAATGGGATAGGGAACATTTTCGGTGACACTTGAAAATTCAGACCAGTGCCGGTCTCCGCTGATCATGAAAACACCCTCCGCCTTCGTCTTCGCGATGACGTCAAAAAGCCTCTCACGCTCCTTCGGCAAGTTCGCCCAGGTCTCCTGTCCTGAGGCTTCAGGAATCACCTGAATTCCCGACCCGATGATTCGCACTTCGGCAGGTTTGTTGAGTTCCTCTTCGAGCCATTTCCACTGTTCTTCACCCAACATCGGAACCGATGCATCGAGCTCGGGATAGTATTTCCCACCGACCCGCTTTTCGCCGGTTTTCAGCGGCCCGCGAAAATACCTCGTATCGAGCAGGATGACCTGCACGCGCTTTCCTTCCGGTCCAAAAATTCTGGCATCGTAGACCCCGGCTCGCTTTCGCCGTGGAGAATCGGGAGGATCATTCCAGAAATTGACGAACACTTTCTGGGCCTCCTCACGCTGCTGATACTCCGCACCGGCATCGTTTTTGCCATAATCATGGTCATCCCATATCGCTAAGACAGGACAGGTGTTCAGCAATCGAGCAAAACCGGGATCGCTTTTCAGCTTTGCGTATTTCGCCCGCATCACCGCCATGTCCGAAGTATCCGCATAAATGTTGTCGCCGAGAAAAATGAACAAGTCCGGTTCGCGGTTCACGATCGTTTCAAAAATCGGCATGGGCTTCTCCTCCTTGATGCAGGAACCAAACAGAATTCTGGAAACCGCTTCGTCTGCGTGAAGCGTGGATAGAAATAAAAATCCAAAACCGAGGCCGAAAAATAGAGTGCGCATCGAATCAATGACTGCCACGGTTTTCGGGATTTGTCCCTCTCGGATTCAAGGAGAACCCAACCCGCATCATCGCCGGAGGGGCTGGAAGCTCGAAGCCAATGCCATGGAACTGATCAACTCCTGCGCTCAACTGACCGCCCCCCCGAACTGGTCTGTGACTGGTTCTCCCTCCTGAAAAGTGGTCACGCGATCGCCGGAATCGGTTCGAGCGACGGTCACACCGTCACCTTCGCGATCCCCGGTCACGGCTTAACAGGGACAGGTCATCTAACCCATGCGGAGGCTTCTCAGTAATTAGCCGGTGGTTGAGCGAAGGATGAGCGACACCACCGGATCGTCATCTCGATCCCGGAGGGATCGCAGCAGTCTCAACCGTCAGCCTCATAAATAACCTGTCTGTCTGACAAATACTGCTTCACCGCGTGAGTGCGAAGGGCGCGATGTATTTCTCGGTACGAAGGGTAACTAATTCGCCAGCAGCGCAATCTTTATAGAAAACCATAAGCGCACCCGAATCAGTAGCACTCAAATCTTCGAATTCGCGGAGATGGCGCCAACCGAGACGACGCAGGCCGTTTTCATCGAGTGCATCCTTTTCCCAACCATCGCCTTCCCCACTCTTGGTAGGAAATCGAGTGCTGACAGCGATGAATACGAGACCATCTGAAATAACTTCTATGGTCAACGTATGGCTGTGCTTTCCCGCCACTGTATATTGAATGTTTTCCAATTCGGCGGGAACCGTAACCCACTGATATTCGGCATCTGAGAAACAAAGAGCACCAATCTGTAGAGCTTTCCACTCGGCTCCCGACACGACAATTTTGGCCAGCGCACCTTTCCCCTCATCGGTCGTAAGCGCCTCAGACGGCGAGCCTACTCGAAACTGCTTTCGCGCACCAACTGAGGGCAGTGAAGCCTCGGCAATGAGCGCCTCCACTGTTTCGATTTCAGTTTGCACTTTGACCGCTTCATCGAGTTTTTTCTCTTGAGTCAATTGCTTCATCAGTCCTGCCAATTCAACTTTGTAAGCGACAGCCAAGGGTTCAAGCTTTTCATTAACGAGGTTAATCCGCGTGCGAAAAGCCTCCCCATAAATGCCCCTCAGGCGATCCAGTTCAGGAAACGTCTCACTCTCGTTCCCATAGGGGCTCTCCTTGTAGGTCTCAATTTCTGATTGCACCGCGAGAGCGCCCTTTAGATTCCCAGCGGCTGTCACTTGATCAAGAAGAAGCTCCAACTGCTTTTCATAGCTCGTTTGTAATTCGCTAATGGGTTTCATGAACTCAGAGCGCTTAATGTCGTATGCCAACTTAAGAGAACCCAGAGTCTTTGGCTGCGAAGCTTCATCAGCCCCGGCTACAAAAGGAGTGAGCAGCAATAGCAATGCAAAGAGCCTCGACTTCATTGATGAACAACTAATCATATAAACTTGTCGTGAATGCTGATCGTTTCGTTTTGAGAAGTCAAGAGGGGAGCAGAAATAGTACGACACCCCCGCGTTGCCTCCTAAATAGGGACATCTCAATTTCGCAGGGATAAAATTCTCACCACTCGTGTGTCCGATCACAACAGAAACAGGAGAATCGCGGGCAAGGTGGAACTTGCCCTTCAAAACCAACCCGCGCCGTGAGTTCACTGATGATGACTGGGACTTGGAACCTCCCTCGCAACGCCCGTAGCGAACGTCGTCAGAGACTGTTGCAAAACTCATCACGAGTTCGGGCACTCGCTAAAATTCGCATCAGCTAAAATTCGCGTCAATCCACGCCCATTTGCGTTATTTTTTCCAGAGATTTCAAAGCGAATGATGGCAAATGAGAGCAAATTTCCGCGAACCATCTTTAGCCAAGAGGTTTTGCAACAGTCTCGCCAGACTTTCGTTCCCTGCAAAAGTCCACTTTCAACAATCCGCCGAAACCCGAGCCCTCGGCTCGACGACAACTCCCTCGCTACGCGCAAGCTTGAGCGCAACAGCGTAGAGAACCGCTCTCATTCCACTCAACCTCTTGATAACAGGGACAGGTCATCTAACCCCTTGGAGGAAGCCGGCGCCGACAAAGCTCAACTCATCATCGCCTCGATGCGACGCCTCACCGACGCCCGCAAAGTCCTCAGCTTCGTCAAAGACATCCCCATCTTCGTCCGCGTCTTCGAAGACGGCGACGCCGAGGTCATTCGGAAGTTGGGAGGCACCCCGATCTCCAATTCCGAAGCCGCCGTCGAACAGTTTCAGAAATGGTTCGACGGACGGTTCCCGAAGGGGGTGGGGTAGGTTTCTTGCCCCCGCAAAGCCCGCAGCGAACGTCGTCAGACTTTCGTCCCCTGCGAAAGATCGCGACCACCGTGGCTCTGCTGTGGCCCTGTCGTTTTCATCCACTTCCACCATTTCAGGACTCGCAAAACCTTCGGGGATTGCTTACCCATTCCACGAGACAAACCGAACACGATGATCACCGGAGAAATACGCAACAAAGTCGACCAGATTTGGGACACCTTCTGGACGGGGGGAGTCGCTTCCCCCATCGCGGTCATCGAGCAGATGACCTACCTCCTCTTCATCAAAGGCCTCGACGAGGCGCAGGCAAAGAAGGAGAAACAGGCGCAGTTGCTGGGCGACCCGGTGCAGGACCCACTCTTTCCCGAGGGCGACTTCATCAATCCCGTGACCGAAAAAGCGATCCCCTACGACGGGCTCCGCTGGTCACGGTTCAAAAACCTCGAACCCCGCGCCATGCACGAGCGCATCAGTGGCGAGGTCTTCCCTTTTATCAAATCTCTCGGAGCCGAGGATTCCGCCTTCGCAGCTCACATGAAGGACGCTTACTTCATGATCCCGCCGGAAAAGGCAGGACTCCTCGCCAAGGTCGTTGACCTGCTCGGCGAGATCCCGATGGAGGACCGCGACACCAAAGGCGACCTTTACGAATACATGCTCGGAAAGCTGAGTCAGGCCGGAGACAGCGGCCAGTTCCGCACCCCGCGCCACATCATCCAGATGATGGTGGAGATCATGGCCCCGGAATCCGGTGACATCATCTGCGACCCTGCCTGCGGCACCGCTGGATTCCTCGTCTCCGTCGTCGAATACTTCAACCGCGAGGAGCGACTCCCGCTCTTTAACAAGGAGAAATTCCGCCGCCACTTTCACGACGGGATGTTTCACGGCCTCGATTTCGACTCGACGATGCTGCGAATCGGTTCGATGAACATGCTCCTGCATGGTGTCGAGAATCCCGGGATCGTCAATCGTGATTCCCTCTCCGAAGACCACGCCGGAGAAGAGGAAAAATACTCCGTCATCCTCGCGAACCCACCTTTTGCGGGAAGCCTCGACTACGAAGCCTGTGCCAAGGATCTCCTCCAGATCGTGAAGACGAAAAAGACCGAGCTGCTCTTTCTCGCCCTCTTCCTCCGCCTTCTCAAACCCGGTGGACGCGCCGCCGTCATCGTTCCCGATGGCGTTCTCTTCGGATCGAGCAACGCGCACAAAGGATTGCGGAAAATCCTCGTCGAGGATCAGAAACTCGATGCGGTGATCAAGTTGCCAAGCGGAGTCTTCAAACCCTACGCCGGAGTCGCCACCGCGATCCTCGTCTTCACGAAGACCAATTCCGGTGGCACCGACAAAGTCTGGTTCTACGACATGCAGGCCGACGGCCTCTCGCTCGATGACAAACGGAATCCTTTGCTGGCGCAGGAAAAACTCGGCCCCTTGCCGAAGGAGGAACTGAGCGAAGAGGAACACGCCAAGAACAACCTGCCAGATGTCTTGAAACGGTGGCAAAATTTGAAAGGCGAAGCGAAACGGAAGCGGACTGATCAAAGCTTCTTCGTCCCGAAAAAAGACATTGCGGAGAATGATTACGATTTGTCACTGAACCGGTATAAGGAGGTCGTGTATGAAGAGATCGCGTATGATCCGCCGACAGAGATTCTGGATCGGATTGAGAAGTTGGATCGGGAGATTTCGGACGGACGTGAGAAATTGAGGGGGATGTTAGGATGAGTTGGCCACTTCAAAACATTGGAGAAGTCATCGCCTTCAAAGGTGGAGGCACGCCCAGAAAAGATGTAGACGAATACTGGTCGGACGATATTCCGTGGGCCTCAGTGAAAGATTTTAAGTCGCTGGAGATTTCAGCCACCAAAGATCACATCAGTCAAAAAGGTTTAGAATCAAGTGCGGCAAATCTAATTCCGAAGGGTAACGTAATAATCCCGACTCGCATGGCTCTGGGTAAGGCCGCAATCAACTCGATTGATGTGGCAATTAATCAAGATCTCAGAGCACTAATTCCAAAGATCCCATTTGATTCAAGGTTCCTTCTCCACGCAATGATTTCCCTTGCGCCTCAAATTGAGAGGCAAGGATCAGGAGCAACTGTAAAGGGGATAACTCAAGCAAGGTTGGCAGCCATAAAAATCCCCACACCCCCCATCGAAGAGCAGAAGCGGATCGCGGGGATCTTGGATGCGGCGGACGAACTGCGGACGAAGCGCCGCGAGTCCCTCGCCCAGCTCGACGCCCTCCTCCAGTCCACCTTCCTCGACATGTTCGGCGACCCCGTCACCAATCCGAAGGGGTGGGATGTGGTGACGCTAGGAAATATAGCAACGCGAATCACAAAGGGTCAGTCGCCTAAATGGCAGGGATTTACCTACCAAGATGAAGGTTTACTATTCGTCACCAGCGAAAATGTGAGAGACGGGTTTCTCGATATTGCCAAGCCAAAATTTGTGGAATTAGAGTTCAATGAAAAGCTGAAAGGCTCAACACTTCGAAGTGGTGATCTGTTAATTAATCTTGTTGGGGCATCGATTGGGCGGTCGTGCATTTTTAATGGGTATCAAGGATTAGCAAACGTGAACCAAGCTGTAGGCGTAGTTTCTCTGGGGGATCCAGTTTTCGCGACATTTGTAATCCAAATGCTCCAGACACAACAAGGGCGAGCGCTGTTGACTGGTCGTATAGTCGAGGCTGCACGAGCAAACATAAGTCTTAAAAACCTCCGGGAGCTGGTCGTTCCTGCACCTCCGCTTGAACTTCAATCCGAATTCTCGAATCGAGTGCTTGAAATTCAAAAACAACGAGATCGCAATAATGCCCAACTCACCGAACTCGACACCCTCTTCGCCTCACTCCAATCCCGCGCCTTCCGTGGCGAGCTGTGAGCACTTAACCCTGTTGAGTCGATGACCTAACCCTGTTGAATCATCCCATGAAGTACTTCGCCTACGGCTCCAATCTCTGCGTCCCCCGCCTCAAACAACGACGTGCCGACCCGACGAATCCGAGACTTGCCTCGCTCCCCGGCCACGAACTGCTTTTCAACAAGGGTAGCATGGACGGCTCAACCAAAGCGAACATCAACCCAGTCTCAACTGACTCCGTCGTCTGGGGCGTTATATTCGATATCAGCGACGACTGCCTCGAGGGACTGCGTGAAGCTGAAGGCCGCAACATCGGCCACTACACGGAAGAATCAGTAAAAGTGCTCATTGACGGTGAACTCGAAACCGTCACCACTTACATCGCCGATCCTGATAAAACCACCGATACCGGCGATCCCTACGATTGGTATCTGGACCACATCGTGAAGGGGGCGGAAACATTCGGCTTCCCGGCTGACTACCTCATCAACCTCCGAAAGGTAGAGAGTATCCATGATCCGGATGCCGACCGGGCAGCAAAAGAACGCGCTTACTGGCACGGGCCGCGCGACGGCGATGCCTGCTCCTAGCCTATGATGACCGAAAAGCCGACCCTCCATTTTTTCCGAACCGTTCCCGAGGGGTTGATCGACCGACCACCACTCGCCAATTCGCTCCAATCCTTTGAATCGAGTCTCATCAGCCTGCGACACGACCGTTTTCCGGAAGCACTGATTCAGTGTGTCACCGCGTGGGAGAGTGCTTTGAAGTCGTATTTTAGAATTCCAAATAAACATGGAGAAAAAGGACTCAATCAGCTTCTTCACGATCTGAAGAAGCAAGAGGCATCGTTGTTCTCGGTCAGCTTTGACGAGGCGGTCGAGTGCGCTCGTCTACGCAACAGCATCATCCACTACGGCTACACGCCAGAGGATGATGGAAAGTCAGCAGAGATGCTCCTCCGTATCGGCTACCCTTTCCTCCAACAGTTGCATCAGATCTGTTTCGGCATTGATTTGAAGGATTCGCTCATCCTTGAACTCGGTAAGATGTTTGCGCTGGCTCAGGAAATGTATGCGAAGAGCCCGGAACCGGCTGATTCCCGGACCAAAGCGCAACTTGCCTTTCAACCGCTGAGTCACTTGATCAAAATAAGGTTCGATAACCCCGTTCCGGCAGCGGATGTGGAACTGTTAGAAGATGATGATCTCACCTATGGGCTACGGACCAAGGCCGCCTCTAAATGGGCTTCGAGCAGTGGACGCGAGACAGACCGTTTCTCCTGCCCGGTGTGTGGCGATCTTTGGTTCGAAGCGATCCGGGCGGGGGAAGAAGAGAACGATGAAACCCACTGCGGCGGGATCTGTTTTGCCTGTGATTTTGTGATTCGTGAGGATTTGAAATGGCTGACGGAGCGACTACTTTCGGATGAAATGCCTCTGCCGTAGAGTCGGCTCCAACTCACTCAGTTCCGATGGCCGCTCGACGATCTCACCCCAAAGTCCGCCCCGCGAAAATCATCGGGTACTCGGGGAAAAGAATTGTTTCTCATCCCTCGATCGAGGCGGCGAGAAATGGGTTCTTCAAAAAGGAACGAAAGGCAATCGACGGTGAAGCCCCGAAGGATTTTCTGCGGATTTACGAATACGGAGAGGCCCGGAAATTGTCCTCCGACAAGTGGCCCGCCTATATTGCCAAAGTGGGCCAGAAATGGTATCCGAATGAATCGATCACCGAGCATCTCCTCACAAGAATCGGACAGTCTTTCGGCTTCACGATGGCCGAGAGCCGCCTCATGTGGGTGAAAGGCCAGCTTCGATTTCTCTCCCGCTACTTTCTGAAGTCGAACGAGAGCCTTGTCCACGGAGCCGAAATTTTTGGCAACTACCTCTCTGATCCGAAATTTGTTGAGGAAGTGGAAGCCGAAAATGAATCACGGAACATTTTCACCTTCCAGTGCGTCGAGGATGCCATTCATTCGATTTTCCCTGACGAGGCCAGGGAGATCATGGGGCAATTCGTGCGGCTTCTCGGATTCGATGCGCTGGTAGGGAACAATGACCGCCACTTCTACAACTGGGGAGTAATCGAAGATGTTCGCGGAAAGAACGCCCCGAGACTGGCCCCGATTTATGACTCGGCCCGAGCCCTGTTTTGGAACAATCCGGACCAATTTCTATATGAACAGGCTCACTCAAAGGATCTAAAGCGACGTGAACATTTCATGAGAAAGTATGTCGAAAACTGCCAGCCGAAGACCGGCTGGGACGGCATGGGAGCTCCCAATCATTTCGAATTGATCGAAAACATCGCGAAACGCGACGAGCATTATCTGAAAATTTTAGAATCCGTGATCCCTTCCTCGATAGAAAAGTCGTTAATTTTCCTTTTTGAAGGGGAATTCAAAGGACTTCTCAGTTCCGAACGGCAAAGTTTTATGGTAGAGTGTCTCGTCGAGAGGCGGTCCCGTCTTCGATCTGTCCTCGATATTCTCTCATGAACAAGTGGCTTCGACATCTAACTGACTGGCTTCCCAAAGGGCAGATCGATGAAACGAAAGAGATCTCTTTCCGTCTCTACCTCGACCGTCTTCTCGTAGGCTCCCTGCGCCGGGAAGAGGGCCTGTGGAAATTTGCCTACTCGGAAGAGTTCAAAGAGCAGCATGTGATCAAGCCCATCACCAATTTCCCTGATGTGGAGAAGGAATATGTCGATGCTGATTTGTGGCCGTTCTTCGCAATTCGGATTCCATCACTTGCCCAGCCGGCCGTGCAGAAATATCTCCATCGTCATCAAATCCAGGATCCGGATGAAGTCACGCTACTGCGGAAATTCGGGGAACGCTCTGTCTCGAATCCGTTTCTCCTGATGCCTGCCTAGCCTCTCAGCCGGCACCTTGTTCATCGACGCTTAGCTCATGTCCAACTTTGCGTTTTTAGAAAAAGGGTTCAAAGACCTCTGGGACTCCGCCCGCCGGGTCGAGGCGTTTGCGATGGCAGATTCCCGCGCGGCCTGCTTCTACGCGCGACGCACGACGGAACTGCTCGTGCAATGGCTCTACCTCCATGACCGGAACCTGAGTGAGCCCTACTCCATCAAGCTCGCGGCCCTTCTCGAAGACCCTTCATTCTCCGAGGTCGTGCCGCCCGAGGTGCGCTCGAAGATGCAGATGCTGCGGCTCCTCGGCAACCGGGCGGTGCATGGCGGACGCGCCCCGACGCAGTATGATGCCCTCCAGGCGACGCGGGAGCTGTTCCACTGCTGCTTCTGGCTCGTGAGCCAATACGCCCGCAACAGCGCAAACCTGCTCGAAGGGGTTTCCTTTCAGCCCGATCTCGTCACGCAAGTTCCCGCGAAAGCACAAGAGGCTTCGAAGCCTCCGCAAACGCCGGAAGAATTCCAGCAGCTCGAAAAGGAGCTCTCAGCGCGGGACGCAGCACTCTCCGAAGAACGGGAAAAATCCGAAAACTACGAGGCGGAGATCAAGCGGCTGCAGGCTGAAATCGCGGCGACGCAGAAGGAAAATGAATCCACGCCGATCGAACATGACTACGATGAAGCGGCAACGCGGGACAAGTTCATCGATCTTTTGCTGGAGGAAGCAGGCTGGGACCCGAATTTTGACGATGGAGTTCACCAAGTCCGCGAGTTCAGGGTCAGCGGAATGCCCAATGAAAGTGGCGTCGGCTTTGTCGATTACGTTCTCTGGGACAAGCTCGCCAAACACCCTCTCGCGGTCGTCGAAGCAAAGCGCACGAAGAAGGATGCCCGTATCGGCCGCAAGCAAGCTGAGCTGTATGCCGATTGCCTCGAAAAGCAGTATGGAGTGCGACCGATCATTTTTTACACCAACGGCTACGAGCACTGGATCTGGGATGATGAACGATACCCGCCGCGGGCCATCCAGGGATTCCTGAAAGAGGAGGAACTCGAACTGATGATACAACGTCGCGAGGATGCGACGGAACTGGCGAAGGCCACGGTCGATAAGGGCATCACCGACCGCTATTACTCGGAGCAGGCGATCCGTCATATCACCGAGGCAATGACTCAAGGGCAGCGAAAGACCCTCGTCGTCATGGCGACCGGCTCCGGGAAAACGCGCATGGTCATCGCTCTCGTCGATTTATTGCAGCGTTGTAATTGGGTGAAGCGGGTTCTCTTTTTGGCCGATCGCGTCGCTCTTGTGAAGCAGGGACTCAATGCCTTCAAACAGCATCTCCCCCACAGCAATCCGGTGAATTTGGTCAGTCAAAAAGAGGAAGCCACCTCCCGCGTCTACGGCTCGACCTATCCCACGATGATGGGGCTGATCGATGACACAAACGAGGACGGCAAGCGCTTTGGCGTCGGGCATTTTGATCTCATCATCGTTGATGAAGCTCACCGCTCGATTTACAAAAAGTATCGGGCCATTTTTGAATACTTCGATGCCTGTCTCGTTGGTTTGACGGCAACTCCACGGGAGGAAGTCGACCGCGACACCTACTCTCTCTTCGAACTGGCAAAGGGAGTCCCCACCTACGCCTACGAACTGGAGCAAGCGGTGGAAGACGGTCATCTTGTCCCCCCAAAACTCGTCTCGGTTCCGATTCGTTATCCTCGTGAGGGAATCAAATACGATGATCTCCCCGAAGATGAAAAAGAAGCTTGGGAGCTCATCGACTGGGGCGATGAGGACGAACGCCGAAGGAAAGAAGTCGAAGCTGCCGCCGTCAACAAGTGGCTCTTTAACAAAGATACGGTCGATAAAGTGCTGGAGCACGTCATGCGCGAAGGATTGCGGATCGACGCGGGGCAGCGCATCGGGAAGACGATTTTCTTCGCGAAAAATCACCACCACGCCATTTTCATTCAAGAGCGTTTCGATGCGAACTACCCTCACTTGAAAGGCAAGTTTGCACGAGTGATCGACAATCAGGAATCCTACGCGCAGGACTTGATCGACAAGTTTTCGATTCAGAAAAATCCGCCGAAAGACGCCCCACAGATCGCGATCTCAGTGGATATGCTCGATACCGGAATCGATGTCCCCGATGTCGTGAACCTCGTGTTTTTTAAGGTGGTTCGATCCAAGACCAAATTTTGGCAGATGATCGGCCGAGGCACGCGGCTGCGGGAGGATCTCTTCGGCGACGGTTGGAATAAGGAGTTTTTCTATGTCTTCGATTTCTGCGGCAACTTCGAATATTTCAACGAGAACCCGGAAGGGGTCGAAGGCAGCTCGCAGGAATCCATCACGACTCGAATCTTCCGGACCCGGCTTCAGCTTCTGCAAAGCCTGCGCGGACCAAATGAAGGCGAGGGTGGATCAGTCCTCGTGGCTGATGACGGCGAATCCCAGCTCGAGGAAGTGCAATCGGGTCTCGTCGATTGCCTTCACACGGATGTCGCCTCGATGAATCTCGACAATTTCATCGTTCGCCCTCAGCGCAAGTCGGTCGAAACGTTCCAGCAGCGGGACCGTTGGGAATCGATCTCCGCCGAGGACCACGCGGAACTCCACAATGTCATCGCTTTGCTGCCCAATCAGCAGGAGCCCGAGCATCCTACCGCCAAGTATTTCGACCTTTTACTGCTCCGTATCCAACTGGGCAAGCTGGAGGGCGATCCCTCCGTGACGATTCTGATCACGAAGGTGCAGGAAATCGCTTCGAAACTGGAAGAGGTCGAGCGCATCCCCGAGGTGAAGAAACAGATTATCCTGATTCAAGAACTGCAGGGCGATGACTATTGGGAAGGCGTCACCCTCCCGATGCTCGAGAGAGTGCGTCTCAACCTTCGCGGTCTTCTCCGCCACATCGAACGCGGCAGCCGCAAGATCGTGATAGCAGATTTCGAAGATGAAATCGGTGAAGGAACGGAAGTGACCCTGCCCAATCTGAGCGCGGCCCTCGACCGTGCGCAATACAAACGGAAGTTCGAAGACTTTCTCAAAAGTCACGAAGACCATCTCTCCCTGAAGAAAGTAAAATACAACGAACCGCTCACGAGTCTGGACCTGGAAGAGCTGGAACGAATGCTGTTCGAATCGGGTGAGGTGGGCCGTCGCGAAGAATTCGAAGCCTGCTTCGGGAAGCAGGAGAGTCTCGGCGTCTTTATTCGTCGACTTGTCGGCCTTGATCGAGAGGCCGCGAAAAAAGCCTTCGGCGAATATCTCGACACCACGGCTTTCGACTCCAAACAGATTCAGTTCATCAATCAAGTCATCGACTTCCTCACTCAAAACGGTGTCATGGATCCGAAAATGCTCTTTGAGCACCCGTTCACCAATCTCAGTCCCGGGGGCCCGACCTCATTATTCAAGGACGACGATGCGTCGAAGATCGTGAAAATCATACGAGAGATCGGCTCGAACGCCGCAGTGGGTTAGGTGGAATTATTCACAGGGAATAGGGACCACAGGGAATAGGGACAGGTCAATGGTGCAATCCTTCACCGAGCTCAAAACGCCGACCAACGAAACCGTGGCCATCCGCGCAACGGCAGCAATCCCGTCGCTACAATGTCTTTTTCGGGGCAAACGGTGAGCATTCAACCCTGTCGAACGGATGACCTAACCCTGTTACTCCGCAAGAAATGAACAGCATTTAACGGCATCGCTCCAGAATCCAGTCTCTCAGGCGAGTTTCAATTCTCCTGCAAAGCCCCACTCACTTCTTCGTTGAGACTTTCGCCATTTGAAGTATATTTTTCAAATAATAATCCCAATCCGTTTATTTTAAACGCATTGCATAATCATAATGCCTTCATCAAGATCTTCGCTATGAGCCAAAAAGAAGTCCACCGAGCGGTTACCGCGATGGAGCCGATGCTTCCGGACTTCCGATCTGCTGAACTGGCGGGTTTGACCCAACAAACGACTCTGGCGATTGGCGAGCTGAATGCCCATTTGACTTCGGCTTTCGTAAGAGGCCGCGTGAGCCAGTTGATTCGGCAGATGAATTGCTACTACAGCAATCTGATCGAAGGCCACAAAACGCTCCCCCGGGAAATGGATGAGGCAGGGCGGAGGCAGCTTGCAGAGGGACCTCAGGAAGAACGGGACAAGCAGATTCTCGCAGAAGCCCACATCATGACCGAAACGGCGATGCTGAACCGTCTCGATTCGGAAGAAGATCTCGATGTTTACGCTCCAGAATTCATTCGCTGGATCCATGAGACCTTTTACGGGCAATTGCCGGAATCAATGCATCTCGCGCAAACCCTCTCGGGCGAGAGCTACGAGATCATTCCGGGGCAACTGCGTGATTTCATGGTCGATGTCGGAAGGCACACGCCGCCGGATCATGCCGCACTGACTGACTACCTGGAGCGGTTCCGGCTTGTTTACAGCAGCCCGGAGATTCTCGCCACGCAGCAACTCGCGGCGATCGCGGCGGCGCATCACCGTCTCGCCTGGATTCACCCATTCGGAGACGGGAACGGACGGGTCATCCGTCTTCACTCCCACGCCCTCCTACACCGTCACGGTCTGCATGGGCATGGTCTGTGGACGCTTTCCCGCGGACTCGCCCGCCATCGTCAGCGTTATTTCAATCGACTGCAGGGAGCCGACCAACCCCGTGAGAACGATTTCGACGGGCGGGGAAATCTCAGCGCCCGTCAACTGTCCGGCTTTTGCGTGTTTTTTCTGGAAACGCTGCTCGATCAGGTTGGGTTCATGAATGGCTTGCTGAACTTGACGGACTTTCGGAATCGCATCGAAAAGTATTTCCGATACGAAGCCCTGCACCTCGGTCGATATCAGGAAGCGATCAGCGCTATCGTAACGACGCTGGTTTATGAGGGCGAAATGCCACGAGAGCGAGTAAAACTCGTGACCGGACTGGGAGCGACGACCGTGGCGGGGATCATCAAGCTGGGACTTTCCGAAGGCTATTTCACCTCTCCCTCTCCGAAAGGCGTCCTCCAATTCGCCGTCCCGGAAAAGACGTGGTCTTCGTGGTTCCCTCAATTGTTTATCGACCTGCCGATAGAGGAATAGCGGACACACGAACTGCCACTCGATGAATTGATCTATTCACTTGGTATTCTGAGATCACGGTATTCCGAGCTCAAAGAAGCAATAGTAGGAGGGGGGCAAATACAGCGCCGAAGATATATGCTCCATACCAGACTGCTCGTCTTAAGCGTTTTCCGTCCGGTAGATAGAGCCACTGGATAACTTCGAAAATTGCACTCAGACCAATGAAGATTAGGAGTGGAGCTACCCTTCGAAGAATAGATTCTAAGTCTGCATCCGATGACGCAGGACCCAGCAAGTAAGCGCTAGTTAATGCACCCAGTGACCCCAGACAAAGCCCAACGAGATTAAGCATAGGAAATCGCCTGAAAACTTCTTCGATACTTATCATGAAACGGCTAGTCTTGGTCTTACGGTCGGTGACCTCATCTCGTGAAAGAGTATAATCCTATTTACTCACAATCCAAAATACTAGAGTCGATTTCACATGGTCGGTTCGTCTTTGCGCTCCTTCACCGCGCCCAACATCCCGACCAACGAAACTTGGGGCATCCGCGCAACGGCAGGAATCGCAGCGAAGCGAGGCAATCCCGTCGCTACCATGCCTCGCAAACCCGAAGTGGAGAGAAAATTCGCAGGGAAGAAAATTCGCAGCGACAGGTTGTCTGGGCGCACAGAAAGCCTCGAAACTGCTTAACTGTCCCACATAATTTATTCGGAAGGGCGGACCACCCGCAACAACTGACCCTCAATCGAGTCGACCGAATGAATCGCTGCATCGATTCTCGCAGCAAACCGAACCGGGTCCGCATCATCTCGTGTGCAGGCAATGATCCCGGCATGATCTCCGGCAGTGTCCCGATGTAGTCTGAAAAAATCGAGGCGGTTGAGAGTCACCACAGCTCTCCCCTCTTCGATAGCGAAACGCAGCACTTCGTCGTCGGGGACCATCTGATTAGCGCGACCAGCGTCTAACGAAGTGAGCACATCATGTCCCAGTTCTCTGAGGCACTCCACGACTCGGCGTGGAAAATTTTCGTTCGCATAGAGTGCAGCCATCAGGCATTTTGGTTGGCATCAATCGCCGAATCAATTTCTTCCCGATGCTCAGAGGCATACTGTTTTGCGGCAACAAGATCGTCCTCAGTGAGATCCGGATAATCGCAGAGTAAGTCTGCGTCGCTAACTCCGGCACGCCGCGCATCTTCCAACATCCAGACGGCGACTCGGGTCATGCGGATGCAAGCTTCGCCGCCGCAAACGCCAGGTGTCCGCCGGATGGTAGAATCCGCATCAGCGCTATTGCGCCGAGACTTAACAAAAAGCACGAAGTCGAGTACTTCCGAGAGAAGTGGCTCCGGCACAGACTCGATCTCACGGGAAATACGCTCAGTGAGGATGCTCATAACCCTTAATCTAAGTGAATTGAAGCGGAGTTCAAGATCAAGGCAGAACGAATATTTTGCCTCGACCAGACTGGAAGAAGCTACCTCAGAAAGAAAATCCAATGGCACACTCGGAGGGATTCGAACCCCAAACCTCCTGATCCGTAGTCAGGTGCTCTATCCAGTTGAGCTACGAGTGCTTTTGCCAAAGGCTGGCCGATCCCTTCGGATCGAGCGGACGGTAATTTGCGCGGGATCGGAGCTTTGACAAGCGAAAATTCCCGCCGATCCGGGGTTCAATCCGCCGCTTGAATCCTTCCGCTTTCAGTGGGTTTATTTCTGCGGCTTCATTTCATGAAAACTTCCCCCTTGCTCACGTCTGTTAATATTGTTCTCGCTCTCATTTTCGGCGTCTTCGCCTGGTTTCAGCGAAATGACATCGATCCGGCGATCTACTACAAGCCGTCCGGTCTCGATGCGACGCTCTGGTTTCTCTTCTATTCGCTCATCGCGGTGCTCTTCGTCGTCGCGATCTTTGCGCGGATTCCGAACTGGCTTCTTATCGTCTCGATGGTTTTTTGTCTCATTGAAATGATCGTGACCGGTCCGGGGCTGGTGCAGAATCTGTTTGGAGAAAAGGACTTTTCGATGACCCAGGTGAGCATGTCAGCGGAGGATCCACGCGTGGAACTTTCGAGGGAGTTTTTCGGAGCCTTAATCGCCCTCGCCGCCGTGGTGTTTTTGTTCCTTCGGGAGAGGAAGAGGCTGGAGTGAGTTCTTCAGGCCTTGGCGGAGCGTCCCGGGTTAATCGGAAAGGGCTGAAGCCCTCACTCCAACTCTTGATGTAATGGATTCTTCGGCGAAACCCGATTTGACCATTTCGGCAGCGACCGCTGAGATAAGTGCGTGCGTCCCGCGCGCCCGATCATCGCTCTCCTGCGAGCGGGACGCTCGCGGCTACCTGCACCGCTTGGGGAGATAAAGCCCACGAATGGACACGAATTTTCACGAATTCATTTTCTTCGCCGAAGCCCTGATTAGTGTTCCATCAGTGAAGATAAGTGGTTTAACCCATCCCGGAGACCGTGCCGTCTCTTCACAACCCGTTCAAAAACCGCTCGGCCTCTTTCAAATGCCCTTCCCTTTTATCGTCGGCCATCTTGTTGTAGGTCGCGACCATCATCCCCAGGCGATGCTGGCTTTTGAAAAACTCCAGGTGCCGGTCGATGAAGTTCCAGAACAACCCGTCCCAGGTCGCACACCAATCGCCAGTCGTGTAATCGGACATTTTCTTCACGTAGTTTGAACCGGAGATATACGGCTTCGTCGTGAAAATCCCGCCGTCGGCGAATTGGCTCATCCCATACACGTTCGGAACCATGACCCAGTCGTAGGCATCGATGAAGAGTTCGGTGAACCAATCGCAGACCTGCTCGGGCTTGAAGTGGCTCAGGAGCATGAAGTTCCCGAGGACCATGAGCCGCTCAATGTGGTGCGCGTAGCCGGTCTCGAGAACACGATCGATGACCAAATCAATCGGCGGGATTCCTGTCTCTGCGGTCCAGAAACTCTCCGGAATGTGCCGCCGGTGATTAAAATGGTTTCCGTTCCGCATTTCGACGCCGTGCCGGACATACATGAGATACATGAACTCCCGCCAGCCGATGATCTGGCGGATAAATCCCTCAAGCGAGTTCATGGGGACATCGTGCTTCTTCGCAAATTCGAGGGCGCGGTCCACGACTTCCTGCGGCGTGAGCAGGCCAATGTTCAGCGCGGGGGTGAGGAGGCTGTGAAAGAGCGTTCGCTCGTTTTCGGAAATGGCATCTTCGTAGGGACCAAAGAGTTCAAAACGATCGACGAGAAATTTCTCCAACCAGTCCCGCGCGTCCTTCGTCGTCACCGCGTAGGCGAACGATTCGGTGCGCCCGGGGTAGTCGGCAAAGTGTTCCTTCACGTAGGCTTCCGCCTCGTCGACTTCCTGACGTCGCGGTGCTCTGAGGTCTTCGGGGGTGTCGAGTCCACGCTTCGGCATCGACTTGCGATTGTCTTCGTCAAAGCTCCACTGCCCGCCCTCAGGCTGACCGTCGGCGTCGACGAGGATTCCCATCCGCTTGCGCTGCTCTTCATAGAACTTCGCCATGAAGGGCTTTTTACGCTTTCCGAAATGCTCATCCGCCCAGTCGCGAGGCGTCACGAACATTGGCGTCTCGGTGATCGTGAGCGTCACCCCGTTTTTTTCGGCGAAGCGGTGGAGACGCTTCGAAAGGAGAAAGTCAGTCGGGTCAGCGACGACGATTTCGCTAATTGAATTCTCCTTGTCGAGTGAGGCGAGAATTTTGCCGATGCTCTGTTCCCGATCATAATCGAGATAAGTCACTTTGTAGCCGAGACCATCTAGGCGCGACGCAAAGGCCTTCATCGAAGCGCGGTGGAGAAGGATCTTCTGCTGGTGAAACCTCCCCGGCGACGCGTGAGGGTCACCGAAAAAGAGGGTGTCCTCGATCAAAAACACCGGACGATCTTTCGAAAGCGCGGGATGCTTTTCGAAGAGCTGATGCGGGAAAACGAGGGAAATGGAACAGCCCATGATCCTAGAGCATTTTCAGTGACGAAATGCCTCCATCGATCTGAAGGATCTGTCCTGTGATGAATCCAGAGTCGTCTCCGAGAAGAAACGCCACGGTCTTCGCGACCTCTCCCGCATCGCCGATCCGCTTGAGGGGATGACGGTCCGCTGACGCTTTTCGCTTTTCTTCACTGCCGAGCAGATTACCCGCGAGCGGCGTATCGGTCAGGGAGAGGGCAAGGCAGTTCACGCGTATCTTCGGAGAAAACTCGGCGGCGAGAGATCGCGTCAGCCCTTCGACCGCTCCCTTCGCTCCCGAGATGCTCGCGTGAAACGGAAGCCCGGTCTGCACTGCCACCGTCGAGAAGAGCACGATCGACGCCTTGTCCGCTTTCTTCAGGGCCGGCTGCGCCTGACGAATTGCCCGGACTGCGCCGAGGAAGTTCACTTCGAGTTCCTGCTGAAAATCCTCGTCGGAGAGACGGGCGAAGGGTTTCAGGTTGATCGTGCCGGGGCAGTAGACAACACCATCGAGCGCTTCAGGCAGGTCGAGCGTCGCGGCCGGATCGGTCACATCATAGGACTGATAGTGGGCTGAGGCGCCGAGTAGCTCACCTTCGTGCCGCGAGGCAAGGTGCACGACATCGCCAGCCGCCGCTAAATTCAATGCCAATTCCCGTCCGATTCCCGAACTACCTCCGATGATTAAGATGTCTCGTGCCATTGGTGGGTATACGGGTTACCCACCGATTCGGAGTCGAGCCGCGAAAACTACTCCACCCGAATCGTCGCAGAACGCCCGTGGGCGTCGAGGCCTTCGATCTCGGCGAACACTTCGACGATGGGCGCTGACTTTTTGATCGATTCCTTGTCGAGCTTCACGATGCTCGTGCGGCGCTGAAACATATCGACGGTCAGGCCGGGGAACGACTTTCCGGCTCCTCCGGTCGGCAACTCATGGCTTGGGCCGGCAAGAAAATCACCAACCGCGACGGGAGAGTAGTTCCCCAGAAAGATCGCGCCGGAGGTCGTGATTTTCGGGACGATGCTCTTCTCGCGTTTCGTGATCAGTGAAAGGTGCTCCGGGGCAAAGTCATTCACGAGCTTGACGCCGTCCTCCAGCTTCTCAACGAGAATCATCCAGGCGCCGTCCTTGAGCGCCTTCCTCAACTGGACCTGACGGCTCAGGGTTTTGATCTGGCTATCAACTTCAGCCTCGACCTCTTTCAACAGCTTCTCCGAATCGGTGATGAATCCCATGATACTGTCACCGCCGTGCTCCGCCTGCGCGAGCATGTCGGCGGCGATGAAATCCGCCTTTCCGCTGCTGTCTGCGAGCGTGACGACCTCACTCGGACCAGGCAGCAGATCCACGGCAACAACACCGAAGAGCTGACGCTTTGCCTCGACAACGAAAGAATTCCCCGGTCCGTAAACCTTCAGGACTGGCTTGATCGTTTTGGTCCCGATCGACATGCCGGCCATGCCCTGAGCGCCGCCCACTTTGTAAACTTCGGTCGCTCCAGCCTCTTTCAGCGCATAGAGAAGCGCTGGATTCACCGTGCCATCAGGTCCCGGAGGAGTCATCACCACAATCTCCGGACATCCTGCCGCAGCGGCGAGGCAGACCGTCATGTTCGAGGTCGAAACGAGTGGAGCACTCCCGCCCGGGACGTAGATCCCGACCCGCTGGAAAGGCAGGTAGCGCTCTCCGACTTCCGCGCCCTGGGCATTTTTACCCATCCAGTCTTTACGCAAACTGCGCTTCGCAAAAGCGATCACATTTTTTCTCGAAGCAGCGATCGCCTTCTTCGTTTTTGCATCGACGGCATCTCCGGCCGCCGCCAACTCAGCGTCAGAAACGCGGAGATCCTTCGCCGTTTTGAAACCGGCTTTGTCGAACTTGTTCGACAGTTCGATGAGCGCCTTATCGCCGCGCTTTTCGACATCCTCGATGATGCCTTTCACGATGGCCTCGACCCCGGCAGGAGGAGCGGAACGGCGGTCCAGCTTCCGGATTTTGGAAGCGTAAGTTTTGTCCGTGTATCGAATGATGAGCATGAGCTTGAAAAAATAGGGGGGCGTCTAACCAACTACAACCCAGAGCGATTTCAAATAATCGTCTCCATGGAACTCGGGAGGCATCGCAAGGGGTTCGGCGGAATTTACGACCCTCCCCTTTCGCTTGATGCCGGAAATGACGTCCTTTTCAAACTGTCGCGGGTGAAGCCGGTGCGTGTTTGCACAGCAGAGAATCCAGCCGCCCGGCTCGGTGATCGACGCCGCAAGGCCCGCGAGATCGGCGTAATCCGTGTCGGTGCTGAAGGTCGCTTTTTTATTCCGCGAAAAAGTCGGCGGGTCGAGGACGATGCCATGAAAGGCGCGCTCCTTTTTCGCAAAAGCCTGCATCCACTCGATCGCATCGCCTTTGACGCCGAAATGAGCGTCAGGGTCGAGTCCATTGGCGGAAAAATTGTCCCAGGTCCAGTTGAGGTAAGTCTTCGAAAGATCCGCGGTCGTCGTCGTCGCTCCGGCGCGAGCCGCCATGACTGAAAATCCGCCAGTGTAAGCAAAGGTATTCAAAATCCGCTGGTCTGGTCCGCTTGATTCCCCGACGCGGCGGCGGTTTAAACGCTGATCGAGAAAAATACCTAAGGAATACCCCGCCCCGAAATCGATCCAGAAAGAGCCTCCATTTTCCTCAACGAGAAACCGCTCCGTCACCTTTTCACCCCAGATCCATTCCGGAGCCGTCGAAGCGGCTTTGTCCCGCGGACGCCAGTAAATCGAGGACGCAACACCCTTGGCGAGGCCTTTGAGGAAGTCAGGAAAGCGACTCGCTTGAGTCTGCACGAGCCATCGCCCGTCGAAATGGTCGATCCACACGCCGGCCGAAGCGTCATGAAAAATGCGCCAAGCCGTCGTCTCGGGACCAGGTTGGGGAGAAAGCGATTTCAACTGTTACGTTTGTTGCATTCTTACTACGCCTTTTCTAGGATGGGTCACGATGAATTCTGAACTTTCCACGCAACTCGATACGGCACTTTCGTCCGGCGAACTCCTTCAAAGCAGCTTCGACAACATTCAAGAGTTACTCGGTAGCTCGGAGAATCCGGTCTATGAGAGTTCCGTCGCCGAACTCGCCGCTGCCGGTGAATGGTCGGAACTGAATAACCGCTTTTTCAAAAAGCTCGCCTTCGGCACGGGAGGTCTTCGCGGTCGCTCCATCGGGGAAATCGTCACCAGCGCGGAGCGCGGCAGCGCCGGACCGGACGAACGCCCTGAGCATCCTTGTGTTGGCACGAGTTCGCTGAATTTCTACAACCTCACCCGCGCCACTCTCGGCCTCGTGCGTCAGTTGAAAAAATCCTTCACCGGCGAAGGCAAACCTTCCCTCGCCCTCGCCCGCGACACCCGCTACTTCGGCAAAGCCTTCGCCGACTGCGTCACGAAAGTCGCAGTCGAAAACGGCGTCGATGTTTACCTTTTCCCCGTCCCCCGCTCGACGCCGCATCTCAGCTTTGCGGTTCGTCATCTCAACACGACTTCAGGCATCGTCCTCACCGCGAGCCACAACCCGCCCCATGACAACGGCTACAAGGTCTACGGCAGCGACGGTGCACAAATCGTTGAGCCGGAAGCAAGCCGGATCATTGCGGAAGTGAGTCAGGTCAAAGGAGAAACCTATGACGTCCTCCCTGCCGACGAACAGGGCACCGTGACCGAACTCGGCGCGGAGATGGACGAAGCCTACATGGCGCGCCTCGAGTCACTCCTCCTTGATCCGGAAATGGTCCAGTCGCAGAGCGATCTCAGAATTGTCTTCACAAACATCCACGGCACCGGCGGCACGATCGCTCCGCAGATGCTTCGCCGCCTCGGCTTTCATTGCGACACCGTCGCGGCCCAGGACACCGAAGACGGCGCTTTCCCGACCGTGAAATCACCGAACCCTGAAAACGCCGACGCCCTTCAGATGGGGATCGATCAGGCGGAAGCCACTGGC
>Ga0222650_1000703_pt1 | contig 23268 bp, 13 predicted proteins | sample AntAcemetagen367_FD_179820 | JGI IMG/M metagenome (GOLD analysis project Ga0222650, IMG submission 179820) | Saline water microbial communities from Ace Lake, Antarctica - #367 | ecosystem: Environmental > Aquatic > Non-marine Saline and Alkaline > Saline | place: Antarctica: Ace Lake... | reverse complement strand
TGGCGAGGATTTTGTGAAGGCGATGGCGAAGCGCTACCAAAACGACTGCGGTCGGAAGAAGTCGCGAATTCCGCAAGCTGTGACGGAGGGCAAGAGAGGGTTTTTCGTGATGAAGGAATAGCTGCAAGCACTAAAATACGCCTGGCATACCGAAAAAGTTCAGTGGAGGACGACAAGGACGGGTTTCTTTTCGCGCGCCGCTTGGGCGAAGGCCTTATTGTTTAGTAACCCGCAGTAATAGCAAAGGTTCCCGCAACGGCGTTGAATTCCTCTTCCCAAGCTCTTTCCGGTGGTCGGCGTTGTGAGCCTATCGGTGGTTCGCAAATGCCAAGCACCTTCGTCCGGCAATTCAGCCGCAAAAGCAACGACCTCCTAGCCAACCCCGCAACCGATCTTGATCTTCCGCGCAAAGAACAACGCCGCTTGCCCAAAGGTCTCAGTAAAGACGTGCTGGCTCACCTCATGAATGTTCCCGACGTGCGCGACCCGCTCGGGATCCGAGACCGCGCCATGTTGGAAACTCTCTACGCCACCGGCGCGAGGCGAAGCGAACTCACCAACCTCGATCTCAGCGACCTCGATCCCTCCTGCCAAACTCTCCTCATCCGAAAAGGGAAAGGCGACAAAGACCGCCTTCTTCCGATCGGAAAAACCGCCCTTCATTGGCTGCAAGAACACCTCGAAAGCACCCGCCCCAAACTCCTCCTCGAAGTGGGCGCGCAAGCCCTCTTCCTCAGTGGATACGGCGAGCGGTTCAGCCCCGGCTCCTTCGGCAACTGGGTCGCCAAAACGATCAAAACCGCAGGAATCACCAAGCCCGGAAGCTGCCACCTCTTGCGGCACAGTTGCGCCACCCACATGCACGAAAACGGAGCCGATATCCGAGTGATCCAGCAGCTCCTCCTCGGCCACGCTCGACTCGATACCACCAGCATCTACACCGCCGTAGCGATCACACGCTTGAAGAAGCGTTTACCAACGAACCCACCCGGCGGCTGTAATCGAGATTGAAACCGAGAATCCAGAGTGCTAGTTTATAACCATGTAAAAACCTGCTGAAATTGTCGCCGATGTTCTGGAGTTCCCAGAGCGCGAGCGCACTTGGATCGTGTCGAAGATCTTGGATAGTTTTGAGAAGCAGCCGGGACTTTCTCCGGCATGGCGCAAAGAAATCGCAGACAGAATTGCTCGTCACGAATCTGGTGAAGCTCAATCTGTCAGCAGCGAGAAGGTGCACCGTGACATTCAAAAAATCCTCTCCAGCTAATGCGCCTGGTTTACCTTCTTGATGCGCGTGAAGACCTCCTTGAGGCCGTGCGCTACTACCATTCCTGTGAAGAAGGATTGGCGGCAGATTTTTACCAGGAATTTGAGTGAGCCGAAAGTGACCTCAGAGACTGGCCGGATTTTTGGGGGAAGGTCGAAGACGGTTGTCGGCGCAAGTTGATCAGCCGTTTTCCATACGGGATCATTTACCGTCCGCTCGATGAAGAAACGTGGCAAGTCGTTGCCGTAAACAACCTTCATCAGGAGCCTGGCCAATGGCGCAAACGAGTGAAATAGAGTGCGCGAACGCGAAAACTTCTCTCCTTTTTAGCTGCGCAAAGCGGCCTTCTGGAGAGATAGCGACGCGCGAATTAATGGGCTTCCACCTCCAAACTTCCCACCAAGGGAAAACACACCCCACCGCGAAAAGTCGTGTCTGGGGATTTTTTTGTGAGGACCAGGAAATGAGTCGGGGAAATCGCCCTCAACCCGAGCAACCGCGCCGGAAAAATCGGCTTGCACCTACAAAACTCGCGTCGGGTGTGCTTTATTGGTGAAGTCGGAGTGAGTCGACTCGCACTCCCGCGAGGCCTTACTGGACTTTGCCCGCAATTCAAGTTGCCAGAAAATTTGCAGCGATCATTGTCACGAGACGAAGTTGTCAGGCAGTCATTTGCGAGCATCTCGACCCCACCCTTGCAAATTTCATGCCCCTCGTCCAACTCACCTCAGTCGAGAAATCCTTCTCACGAAACATCGTCCTCTGCGGCATCAATCTCACCATCGAGCGCGGTGAACTCATTGCCGTCCTCGGCACCAACGGCGCGGGCAAAACCACCCTCCTCCGCCTTCTCGCCGGACTCCTCGGCCTCAGCTCCGGCGAGCTTTGCATTGACGGATCTCCTTACAATCGACTCTCCGAAGCGCAACGCGAAAAAATCTTTTTCCTCCCCGACTTCCCTGCCCTCTTCGAAGAACTCTCCGTCCAGGAAAACGTCGAAATCTGGCTCTCGCTCTACCGTAAAGAACACGAGGAACTTGAAGCGCAATCGGTCGCCCTTCTAGAGCTCTTCGATCTCATGGAGAAGGCCCACCTCCCCGTCGCCACCCTTTCACGTGGTCAACGCTACAAGCTCGCCCTCGTTCTCTACGAAGGCTCAAAGGCCCCGCTCGGCCTCCTCGACGAACCCTTCGCCTCCGGCATGGACGTCCCGGGAATCCGCGAAATGCGCAAGCTCTTGCGCCATGCCATCACCGACCAACGGACCGTCATTTACACCACCCAGCTGGCCGACTACGCCCGCGCTTTTGCCGACCGCATTCTCATCATCGATAACTCTCGTCTCTTCTTCGACGGCTCACCTCAAGAGTTCGAAACCCAGCTCGAAAGCGGTGATCCCGTCCTACAAATCTTCTCTGAATCTGAAGTATGAAGCTCGAGGACTATCGCAATCCCGAGGTGCAAGCCCGGCTCGATCGCGCTGCCAAGACCTGGCTTCTCAACGATCCAAAGCGCTCTTTCCAAGAACCTGAGGCCATCTCTGTTTCCCAGATGATCAAGTGGTTTCTTTTGGGAGTTCTTCTCTGCCTCGTCATTCTGGCGCTCTGGGCCAGCCAAGAGACTGGTCGCCTTTTCCTCGCCGTCCTCTTTCCCTTCGTTGCCATCAGAGCCTTCTTGAAAATCGCGAGCATCCAAGCCGCACCCGGTTCTAGCGAAGTCACTCATCTTCTCCCCTTCGATGACCGAACCCTAAGCCGCCAGGCCCGCAGGGACTTTCGCCGACCTCTCATCGAGGGTCTCATGCTCTCGTTTCTTTTGGGAGCATTCGGAGCCGAGAAGATCGTTTCTCTCACCGGCGCATTTCAGGGCCCCTTGATTTTCCTTGGCCTTCTTGGCTGGCTCATTCTCTCCTACTTTTGGCGCTTTTTTGAAATCTACACCCTCCTCGGCAAAAGCTGCGTCGCTCTTTTCTGTGTCGGCTTGGTGCTGGACCCCGTCAAAAGTTTCAACCGGAGCCTACTCGAGGCCACCCCATGGTTCCAAGCGTTCACCTCGCCGCTCGCTCTTGTTCTATTCCTAACATCCGGAGCAAGCATTGCCTGGTTCACCAGGAACCGCTGGAGCAAGGTCACGCGTTTCAACCGCACCTCCTTCTACGAGGACGCCGAAGAAACCGAACTGGAAATCGAAACTGAAGGAATGCCCACGATGGCATACGATCAACCCCCTCCCCAAACTCACCCCAAGGGCCTCGTCGAGCGCTTGCTCTGGCACTCCCTCACCCTTAAGGAAAGAGGACTCCTGCGAGCTGTCGGAGGTCAATCCACCAACTTTCTATCCGCTTGGATTAAGACGACCTTCGTTTTCCTTCTGGTCCTCTGGTTGACCCGCTTCAACTGGCCACCACCGATCGGAACCATTCGCATCGTCGCCCCATTGCTATCACTCATTGCCATGACCTTGCTCACCGGTCTCTGCACCTCAGCACCAACCCGGTATCTTCATGCCATTGCCATCGGCCCGCAGGCCACCGCCGCGCGTTTCCAAACTCTCCCCTTGAGCCTGACCGCTCTCGAAAAACTCATGTGGAAAGAAGGCCTTTGCCGTTGGCTCCTGATGGCGCTGACCCTCGCAGTCGCCCCCCTGATTTATCATGCCTCGGAGGCCACCCTCCAAAGTCTCCCGGCCAACCTGCTCGTCGCACTTCTCCTCATTCTCCATGTCTTCTGGCTTCACTTTTGGAACTCCAGCATCAATGGCTGGGCACCACGTAACAACAGAGGTCGGGGTTGGGTCGTCATGATTGAGATTGTCATCACCTTGGGAATTCTATTCACCATCGGAAGTAGCGTCTTCTTCATCACGATCTTCCAAGGAGCTGGCGCTCCTTGGTTATCTATGAGAGGTGGGATTTTCGTAGCCATCATCGTCGGATACCAGGCAATCCTTCGGCTCCTTGTCAGAGCCTTCATCTCTGACACTCGGTCAGACCTCATCCGCCAAGCCTAGGTCACCTCCGCATTCAGGGGCGCAGCTTCCCCCGTGGGCCTTTTCCCTACAAATTCCAAAACCTTCTCCTCTTTCCGCTCCTTCTGTGGTCTCTTTTTTAATCTGCCCTAGACTCTCTCATGGTTCTCCCTTTCCAAAACACCTACGCGAATCTCCCTGCTCCTTTCTTTGAGAAGGTCAACCCCACTCCGGTCCTCCAACCTTCCCTCATTGTGGCGAATGACGACCTCGCAAAAGAGCTCGGCATCGATCCCGCCTTCCTTCGCAGCGAGGAAGGCCTCGCCGTTCTCGCGGGCAATGCCATTCCCGACGGAGCCGAACCACTTTCCATGGCCTACGCCGGGCACCAGTTCGGTGGTTTCTCCCCTCAACTCGGCGATGGCCGCGCCATCCTCCTCGGCGAAATCGCGGGCAAGGACGTTCAGCTCAAAGGCGCCGGCCCCACCCCATTCTCACGCCGTGGCGATGGCCGCTCCGCCCTCGGTCCCGTCCTCCGCGAATACCTCGTCTCGGAAGCGATGCACGCCATGGGCATCCCCACCACGCGCGCTCTCGCCGCCGTCTTAAGTGGTGAATTAGTCCTACGCGAAGCGCCCGAAAAAGGCGGGATCTTTACCCGCGTCGCGAGCTCCCATCTCCGTATTGGGACCGCGCAGTTCTTCGCCGCACGTGGAGACACCGAAAGCCTAAAGGACCTCGTCGACTACGCGACGCAACGTCACTACCCCGAAGCAATCGGCGCGCTTGGTCTCCTTCAAAATGTCATCGCCCGCCAAGCCGAACTCGTCGCAAAATGGATGGGAGTCGGTTTCATCCACGGCGTTATGAACACCGATAACATGAGTCTTTCCGGCGAAACCATCGACTACGGTCCCTGCGCCTTCATGGACCACTTTGATCCCGCACAAAAATTTAGCGCCATTGATCGCCAAAGCCGCTACGCCTACGCCAATCAGCCTGGCATCGCGCAGTGGAACCTCACCCGCCTCGCCGAAGCCCTCCTCCCCCTCATTGATGACAACGAGGAAAAAGCCGTCGGATTGGCCAAGGCCGAACTCGAAAAATTCCCCAACCTCTTCAAAGCAGCCCACCTCGAGGTCTTCTCCAGAAAGATCGGCCTTCCCGAGAATAAAGACGAAAAACTCATCCAGGCACTCCTCGACCTCATGGCCGATCAAAAAGCCGACTTCACCCTCGTCTTCCGAAGCCTCGGCGACAGTGAGGAAGCCTTCACCTCTCAATTTAAGGACGAAGCCCTCGCTCAAAAATGGCACGATCGTTGGCAGGCCGCCGGAAAACCCGAGGTCTCACTCATGAATACCATGAATCCGATTTTCACCCCCCGAAATCACCGCCTCGAGGAAGTGATTGAGTCCGCGAAGAACGACAACTTCAGGCCTTTCCATGAACTCCTGAAAGTGCTCCGGCAGCCTTACCAAAAGCAGCCCGAATTTTCGAAATACCAGACCCCTCCACGCCCGGAGGAAGTGGTCTGCGCCACCTTCTGCGGCACCTAGAAAAACGAAGCGAACAATTCACACAAAATTCTGATTCTCTGCTAGTCTCCTTGCGTGAATTCCGAAAAACAACGTCTTCAGGAAGATCATGATCGCACCGCCAACTGGAAGCGCTGGGGTCCTTATCTTTCTGAACGCCAGTGGGGAACTGTCCGCGAGGATTATTCGGCAGAGGGCAATAGCTGGGATGCCTTTAGCCATGACGACGCCCGCCGCCGCGCCTATCGCTGGGGCGAAGATGGCTTGCAAGGATGGTGTGACCGTAAATGCCGACTCTGTTTTTCAATCGCTCTCTGGAATGGCCACGATTCCATCCTCAAAGAACGACTTTACGGCCTGACCGGCCACCAAGGAAACCACGGAGAGGACGTCAAGGAGTGCTACTATTACAAAGACAGCACGCCAACCCACTCCTACACCAAAGCCCTCTACCGCTACCCCCATCAACGTTTTCCTTACAGCGATCTCTCGTCCGAGAACGAAAGACGCGGCCGGGATGAGAGCGAGTATGAACTCGAAGACACTGGAGTGTTCAAGGAGGACCGCTTTTTCGACGTGGTCCAAGAAGTTGCCAAGCGTAATGACAACGACTTGTTCTGGCGGATCACCGCGACCAACCACGGCCCTGAGAGCGCTCCGCTACACCTTCTGCCCACCGTTTGGTTTCGCAATACCTGGCGTAAGGGCACCGGCGAAGATGCCGGACTGGAGAAGCCCACCATCAAGATGGAGGGAGATCACCTCAACCTCTCGCACGAAGAACTGGGTGACTTTGAATTCCACGCCACCTCCGATGGTTTAGAGAACTGCTGGATCTTCACCGAAAACGAAAGTGACAACCAATCGCTCTTTGGAACCAGGAACTATGCCAAGCATCTCAAAGACGCCTTTCATAAACTGATCATCGAGAAGAACCCCGCCGCGGTATCGCCCGACGAACAAGGCACCAAGTCTGCGGCCCATTTTATCGCGCAGATTCCTGCCGGAAAGACGGTCACCGTCATCTGTCGTCTCAACGCCTCCGGCTCCAATTTATCCGGGCTCGAGGGTGCCGAAGAAGTTTTCGAACAACGCATCGCCGAGGCTGATGAATTCTACGACGCCATTATCCCGGATCAAACAACTCCGGAAGAACGGAAGGTTTTCCGCGAAGGCTATGCCGGGCTTCTGTGGACCAAGCAATTCTACTACTACATCATCGATGACTGGCTCAAGGGCAGCAAAGATTCTCCACGCCCGGAGGACACCCGAAAGTACGGTCGAAACAGTAGTTGGGAACACCTCTACGCCCGCGACATTCTCTCAATGCCCGATAAATGGGAATATCCCTGGTTCGCCGCATGGGACACCGCCTTCCACATGATCCCCTTCGCCACCATTGATCCGGACTTCGCGAAGCACCAGCTCCTCCTTTTCCTGCGCGAATGGTACATGCACCCCAACGGTCAGATCCCGGCTTACGAGTGGAATTTCTCCGACGTCAACCCTCCTGTCCACGCTTGGGCGGTTTGGCGGGTTTACAAAATCGCCGACAAGAAAGGCAGCCGTGATCTCGACTTCCTCGAGCGCGCCTTCCAAAAACTCCTCCTCAACTTCACCTGGTGGGTCAACCGCAAGGACGCCGAAGGCCGGCACGTCTTCGGGGGAGGCTTCCTCGGTCTCGATAACATCGGGATCTTTGATCGCTCCCACGGCCTCCCCGGTGGAGGTAAGCTCAATCAGGCCGATGGCACGGCCTGGATGGCCTCATTCTGCCTCACCATGCTTTCCATCGCGCTGGAACTCGCCCAGGAGCGCCCGGCCTACGAAGACATCGCTTCAAAATTCCTCGAGCATTATATCGAGATTTGCGATGCCATCAACACCCTCGGAGGGAGTGGCCTTTGGGACGAGGAGGATAAATTTTACTATGACCAACTCGTCGTTGACGATGGCCATTCCATCCCGCTCAAAACACGTTCGCTCGTCGGACTCCTTCCCATCATGGCCACCACGGTGCTGAAGCAGTCACAGATTGATACCCTCCCGGGATTCAAGAAACGCATGGAGTGGTTCATCAAGAACCGCCCGGACATCGCGAAGTATGTACAATTCCGACACGTCGAAGGGGAAAAAAATCCCGACCGCTGGCTCATCTCCATCCCGGACGAAGACAAGCTCCGCGCGACTCTGACCCGCATGCTCGATCGCAACGAATTCCTCTCGGACTTCGGCATCCGCTCCCTCAGTAAGGCCCACCGTAAGGATCCCTTCACCTTCGAAACGCACGGACAATCTTACAGCGTGGAATACACCCCGGGCGAATCCACCACCGAAATGTTTGGCGGAAATTCCAACTGGCGTGGCCCCATCTGGTTTCCCACCAACTTCGTCCTCATCGAGGCCCTCGAGCGCTACTACTACTTTTACGGTGATGACTTCACCATCGAGTATCCCACCGGTTCGGGAGAACTTCTGACCCTTCGCGAAATCTCCATCGACCTCTGTGATCGCCTCATCAAAATCTTCATGCCCCGCCCCGATGGCTCACGGCATTTCGTGGGAATGCATCATCCTCATCGTGGCAACCCGCTTTGGGATGAACATCTCCTCTTCCACGAATATTTTCACGCCGAAACGGGCAAAGGCCTCGGAGCTTCCCACCAAACCGGCTGGACCGCCCTCGTTGTCCGACTCATCCGCGAACGCCACGAGAAGCTCCTCCACTTTGACAGCCAGGACTCCTAAGGGAGCACGGGCGTCCCGCCTGTTCCCCGCCACGGACTCTCCAGAGTCTCATAACCGCTGATCGTCCGAAAAGATCCTCAGAAAGGAGCACATTCCAAGAGGGCATACTTTCGACCGCCCCAGTTCAGCGACAATCGGATTCCCAAGGTTTCGGAATAGCTGGACGACTGCCCTCAATTTAGAAAAGCTCCCCTCTATGAAGAAGCTCTTCCTCTCAATCCTTCTCGCCCCCGGTCTCCTCTTGGGCGCAAAAAAGCCCAATGTCATTTACATCCTCGCCGATGACCTCGGTCTCGGCGACCTCTCGATCTACGGACAGAAGAAATTTAAGACACCCAATATTGATCGGATTGGCAACGAGGGCCTCAAGTTCACCGCCCACTACTCCGGCAACACCGTGTGCAGCCCCTCCCGCGCCGTCCTTATGACCGGCCAACACCCCGGAAAAGTCTACCTCCGCGGTAATGTCACCGAGAATCAAGTGGCTCCTCTCGATCCCAAGCTCACCGTCCTCCCGGAAGTCTTCAAAGCGGCCGGATACACCACCGGCGCTTACGGGAAGTGGGGACTCGGCTGGACCCATGTCGAGGGCAATGCCAATCCCCTAAGCCACGGATTCGATGAATTCTGTGGTTGGAAAAGCCAGACGATTGCACACACCTACTATCCAACAAGTTACGTTCACAACGGCAAAGAGATCCCACTTAAGAAGGGGAAATATGTCCATGACGTCATTATGAACCACGCCCTCCAGTTCATTGAGTCCAACGCCAAATCCGAGACGCCCTTTTTCTGCTACATCCCCACCGCCGTTCCCCACGCGGCCATGCACGCACCCAAGGAACTCCACGAAAAGTGGCGTAAGGTCTTCCCCGAATTCGACAAGGTCATTGGGAAGTACGGAGTCGGTGGTCATCCAACAGAAAAGACGCCCGACGTCATCAATCCCATCGCTGGATTCGCGGCCATGATCGAGAATCTCGATAACCAAGTCGGCGACATCCTCGCCCTCCTTGAGCACTATGGCCTCGATGACAATACCCTCATCATCTTTACCTCCGACAACGGGGCACATCGCGAAGGTGGGCACAATCCCGATTTCTGGAACTCCACCGCAGGCCTCCGCGGCATGAAGCGTGACATGCACGAAGCCGGGATCCGCACTCCCATGCTGGCTCGCTGGCCCGCCCTCATCGAGCCAAACCGCACCACTGATCACCTCAGCGCCTTCTGGGACATCCTCCCCACCATGGCCGACCTCATCGGCCAACCCACCCCGGAACAAGTCGATGGTCTTTCCTTCCTCCCCCTCCTCAAAGGCCAGACCGACCAACAAAAGAAGCACGAGTTCCTCTACTTTGAATTCTGCAAAGGCAATCAACAATATCTCTATTCGCAAGCTCTCCGCAAAGGAAAGTGGAAGGCTTACCGCCAGTTCCAAAAGGGCAAAAAAAGCACGCCCTCCAAGATGAGCGCGCTCGAAATCTATGATCTCGAGAAGGATCCCTTCGAGAAGAACAATCTCGCCAAAGAGAAACCCGAATTGGTGAAAGAGATGATGGGCCTCATTGAAAAATCACACACCCCTCTTCCCGGCCAGCCCAAACCGGGCGCGATGAAGTAGCCTCCTACTCCACCGTCATCACCCCTTTCATAATCGTCCAGTGCCCCGGGAAGGTGCAGACAAAGGGATAGTTACCAGACATGGAAGGAGCTTGGAATCGAAGAGTCTCTCTCGTTCCTACTTTCAAGAGTTTGGTGGCATGTAGGATCCGTTTGTCGTCCGGGAGGTAGTGCTTTTTCGCACCTTGCGGTGACTTGGCCATCTCATTGGCCGCCATCCCGATCTCTTCGACCGAAGCTTCTAGATCCAAAATGAGCAGGTTGTGCTCGGTGACATCAGGATTACTAAAAACAAGCTTCACCGGCTTTCCGGCCTTCACCGTAAACTTCTCTTTGGTATAAAGAAGGCGCTCGGGAACGGTTCCAATCTTGACCGTCTGCAGTCCTTTCTGACGGTCGAATTTCTTCTCTGCCTTCGTCAGTTTCTCCGCCCCGACAGGAACATTCTTAGAAAGCTTCGCTAACTTCTCCGCCGTGCCCGCCGGCCAGTGAGGCTTCAAAGCATCCGACATAAAGGCCGACCGAATCGCATACGAAAGATGAACCCCAGCGGGTTGGTCGAGGACCGGATAGATCGCTTTAAGAAGGATCCTCGGGTCTTCAAAATTCAGCCCCAAGTATGAAGCGCAAATCGCGGTTTCGCGACGAACATGCTGGGAGGAATGGCTTGCACCATAGTTTAGAAATTTTTCGAAATCGCCTCGAGATGAAACCCCTGAAAAACGCAGGAGTTTGAAGGCTGCAGCGGTAATGAGATGATCCTCAGCGTAGATCAAATCCCCCAGAGTTTCAGGATCGGAACTACCGAACGATTGACGGACCCGCACAACTTCGAGTTTCTGAAAGAGATCAATTGGTTCTTCAGTCTCATGAGCGAGATCTAATACGAGTTGTAGAGGCATCGTAGTTGTCACCTCTGCCTCATATTTCCTGTTCCTAATCTCAAGCTTCGTCAACTCACGGGTACGTAAGTGGGGAGACTTGAGCAGACTTATTAAATCAGGAACTAAGGCCCCCGCTATCATCGGAGGCTCCGCCAACTGCGCCCCCTTCGGCACGATGCGCCAAATCCTCCCCGCTTTCCGATCCCGTCGCGGATCTCTCAGCGAATACTGCGCGTGCCCCTTCACCGGATTATACCAATCACAAATGTAGCACGCCCCCTCCGGCCCAAAGTTCAAATCAACCGGGATGAAGGAAAGGTTCGTCGAGAAAATAAGATCGAACTGAAACTCCTCCGCAAAGTGATCCTCCTTCTCAACCCACTTATGAAACTCGATTTTATTCGTCGGCTTATAACGCGCCTTAATAAATCCACCCTGCATCTCCTCCGGCCAAAAATCATGCGTCACGAAGTCCTGCCCACACGTTCCCGAGTAAGCCTGCATCCCCTTCGCGTGAGGATGCTGCCCCGCCTCCTGCTGGAAGCCATTTCCAACCCGATGAGCGCGAGGAAACGCCGGATTCGTGGCATGAAAAGTCGAAGCGAAGACCGGATGAGAAGCGACATGATTCCCCCACTTATCAAAAGTCACCCCCCAAGGATTCGTATTGGGATAAGAACCAAACGCGATCAACTTGCGCGTCTGCGGCTTGTAAAGAAACCACGATGAATTCTGCGTCCGAACCGGCCCATAAACCGTTTCAATTTGACTGTGATGAAAAATCGACTCCCGAAACATTAAGTCCCCACCCGGCGTCCAAGTAAAGTCATGCAGCGAATGGTGCGAATCCTCACACCCAAACCCCGTCAAAACAATCTCACGATGATCCATCTTGCCATCGCCATCCTGATCGGTCAGGTGAGTCAGATGCGGTTGCTCCGAACAATAAACCCCACCACTTCCATCCAGAACAAAGGAGAGCGGAATATGCAAATCATCTGCCCAAGTCGTACACTTATCCGCCTTGCCATCTTGATTCGTGTCCTCAAGAATAATGATCTTATCGCGCGGCTTCTGCCCCGGATAAACATGCGGATAAGTCACCGAAGTCGAAACCCAAAGCCGCCCTCGATTGTCCCAACGCATTGCAATCGGACAGGCCATCTCCGGAAAGTCCTCTTCCGACGCAAAACAATTCACCTCAAAACGAGGGTCTACCTGAAAAGCCTTCTGCTCCTCCTCCGGCGACAAAAACTCATTCGCTCCCCGCGCCATGACAACATCATCAAGCACTGGAAGATTGGAGTCGTCGGACTCGGTCAACTTGCCGGTCGAAACCGTGGCATGAATCGCCTTGTCCCGATTTTCCACCATGAGATCGAAGTTCCGCATCGCCGGAAGGAAATCGAGGTAGCCATACGATTTGTTACGGCCACCCGTGTAGTAGAACGTGTTCAGCGGCCGATAGCGGTAGAAGAACTGCGTCGCCTTGTCGACCACCAGCTTGCGGAGAGGCTCGTTGACGCGAGAAACCTTATTTCCAAACAGAAGGAAAGTGGCTCTCTCAGCAAAGTCAGCATGCCCAGACTCACTCAAGGCATGTCCATCGATTGTTCTCTTTATGGTGACGGGCAGGCCTCCGGTAGAGAAGACATCAGCACAAGCGACTTTTTGCTTTAACGCGACCTTCTTCATCGCACTTGAGTAAAGGCTAACATTGGCGTTCTCACGACTTGGTGCGTCTGACTTTGGAAATGGCACCTCGCGTCTATGTTCTTCAGGAACTGGAGTCACCAAAACAATTCTCGGAGCACTCTCCCCATTGTAAGCCTTCGACTTCAGCTCCGTGAGAAACTGATCCAACCGCGCCTCAAAATCCTCCAACCCCGCCTCCCCCGCAAACGACTCATTAAACCCATACGCCGCAATAATCACATCCGCCTTAAAGTAGGTGAGATGCTGATCGAGATCGCCAAAGTTCGCCGGCCTCGGCATCAGATCGATCTCATCCGCGGGCCATGCCAAATTCCTCACCGTCAACTCATGCTCCGGATGATGCTGATGAATCAAAGTCTCCAAATGCCCAAAGCGCCGCTCCGCATCCAGCAGAAGATTCCCAATCAAACAAATGCGATCCCCCTTCTCCAACTTCAACGGAAGCGTCGTCTCCACCACCTCCGCCTGGGCGGCACGCGGCGACTTTTTGAGATTGATAGAATAACTCGCCAACTTGGGATCTCTTGGCGGTCCCGCCTTCGTCAGTTCGGTCGTCTTGGCATCCTTAACTCTGGTTTGCTTTGGAGACTGGCCGTGGGCCTCCGGCAGAAAAACGGTGCCCAAGAGGGTAAGGAGAGCGAACTTCATCATGATCCTTGAGAATTCCCTTTCGCCCGTCCCAACGCAAGAAGGAAGGACGCAACAAAAAGAGCGGCGGAGTCACCTCCACCGCTCAAATTTTTGACTCAGACGAGACGATCAGTTGGCCGGTTCATCGCGACAGATGACACGGAAGATTCCGCGATCCTGATTCATCCGGGGTGAGTAGATCACCTGTCGACCGGCACCCAAAAGCACCGCGCCTTGGTCCTCGGCTTCTTCCATACTCGCGCGGACCGGAATCGTCTCCCATACGCGGGTCACGAGATTGAACTCCTCAACCGCCATTTCCATGGGACCTCGATCAAGGAAGAGATCGAGCTTGATCCATTCTCCACTCACAAGATTAAGACCATCTAAGTCGATCACGCGGAAGGGAACCCCGACTGAGTGCTCAAACATGATGGACGAAACATGGTCATCAAAGCCACTCTCGGTCCGCTCTCCTGCATTCGCGTAGAGCCGCACTATATCAGTTGGCAGCACTCCTTCGCGATCCAGTCGCGTCAAATACACCACGAGCGTGGTCTCGGAATTTTCGCTAACCTTAACGATCGTCGCGAGGGCCGACTCCCCGGGCCTATCGCGGGTCAGACTAATCCCAACCGCACCATAGGAACTGCTAATCGTTACCGGAACATCCATGGCCTCGTCAGTAAAATTGGAAAGATGATACTCGTAGCGCCGCACTTCGCCAGCAGCAAGGTCAGGAGTATCGGTATCGGGGCCCTTGATCACCACCGTCCCTGGCTCGGCTCGGCAGATCTCACCACGGCAAACCAACTCGGGGGTCCCTGGTCCGGAACTGGCACGAATGACATACTTGGCGCACTCCCCTGGGTCCATCTTGCAGACAATGAGAAATTCGACCGTTTCGCACTCTCCGGGAGCAATCGGCCCGATTGACCCTCCTGAGATCGCAGACATCCCAGCGGCAGCATTAAACTGCGCAAAAGTCACCGACCCGGGTCCAAGGTTCTCAACCTTCCATTCGTAGCTCTTCTCAATATCCGATTTATTACAAATCGTGTATCGGATACGTGCTCCATCCAGACCATCAATCCCGCCACCCGTAATGGGACAACAAAAAGTCTTCTCAGGAGTGAGCAGACAACAATCGGGAACGGGCTCATCTCCCTCACAGGGAGGAAGGTCAATACAGATGTCATCCACAAAACAACACTCAACATTCCCTTCCGTGTGCAAGGCCAGTTTGAAACACAAGAGTCCTGAAGGTCCGGTATACGTCGTGCTAAATGTTCGAATATCTCCGGGATTAAAGGGGCTCCCCGAGAGGTCAATGTAATTCGGCGAGAACGCGGTGACATTGGGCCCGAAGGAAATCCCGTAAGCGGAGAGGGGGGCGCCGATGAGATTACTGGTATTCTCAACTGTCACATCGAGAACATAACCCCAGGTTCCGTCCGCAAGCAGTCGGCAGGTCACCTTAACATCGTGCACCAGGGCGCATTCACAGATCGGGATATCGACACAGACCGTTTCGGTGCAGCACTCCTCAAATTTTGCATCGAGAAATGTCAGATTAAAACAGGCAAATTCCCCTCCTGCGAGGCCAGGGAGATCAAGAGTGATTGTGGTGCTATCGCCCTGATTGAGAATGGTCGGTAGTGGCTGCCATCCAAAGGGCTGCGGTTGAATCGGGATTGCTCCCGGCGGCAGTGCCGAAGCCGGAGTAGCCACCGAACCGTAGGTCGTCAGAGGCTTGGGCTGTAAATTCTCGATACTCAAGGTCACGGTGTAAGGTCCCCCGGGAACCTTAGGGCAGTTGACTTCCTTAACAATAATCCGGGCACAATCATCGGCCGTTTTCATGGTGTCGATATCGCCACCCATCCCCTTGAAATCCGGACCTCCCGGACCAGTCCCTGGAACGTAAGGAACGACATAAGATTCCGTCACCTTACTTGGCGGTGCCCCGGGAACCGGAAAATCGATCATGCGCATTCCCTGCAATCCGTGGGGTCCGGCCCCGGTCGCGATATCAGCCGAGGACATCCACACAACTTGTTCGGCGGCTCCCGCTTCAAAGCCAAATTCCATCCCACCATAGGCTTCACCTTTGGTGTTATTTCTCCCGGTCGCAACCTCTCCGGTTAAGGTCCAGCTTCCCGCGATAAACTCGGCTTTGCGCCCCGCTGTCGTGTGATTATGCGGAGAATAAAAGTCTGGTAAATTCGTATAGGCGGGGAGATAGCTAAACTTCTTAAAGGCGCGCTCACCAATCAACATCACGGTGCCATCCGCCGAAAACGAGAGATCGGACACAGTCACCGAGTCCCCGGCACTCGCCCCATAAGAAGCGGGCACTACGAACTCTTGCACCAATGATGATCCGTCGATCACTCCTCCGGGAAGATTGACACTCCAGATCTCATTTTCGTTTCCAACCGTTCCTCCATTCCAAACTGAGAAGTAGAGCTTCCCGGCATGAGCTTCGATGGCCCAGAGCCTCTCTCCCAATGGAATCATTCCGGGGGTCGGAGTCGACTCAATCGTAAAGGGATCGAAATCCCCCAATGATCCTCCAACACTGTCGAACTGATAGATTTTCCCATCATCGAGGCTGGTGGCGAAGAGATTCCCCGAAGCATTATCCACCGTAATATTCCCCATGCCAGGGCCACCCTTGGTTCCTCCAGTAGCCGGAAAAATGGGGAGATCCGGATCGGACACCTGGGGGATTCTTGCAAAGACCGACGCAACTCCTGTCAGCGCGTCAATTTTATAGACCGTGCCGGATGCCCCAAGTTCATCGCTCCCGGCCCGCCCAATGTCGCCGTATCTCAGATAGGGATCACCGTAGAACGATGGGGAATAGACCGGCGACCACAAACCATTAGCGGCAGTATAGGTATTACCCTGCGGGTCGGTCGCAATCCCAAAGACGCACCCCATCTCCTGGGCCGTCCAAGTAGCGTCATGCCACTCCGGGGCACTCCACATCGTGGCACTGGAATTCAAAGTCGTGTAATTGGGCCCGGATGGATTACGGAGATCAAACATCCCGAAGACGTAAGCATTTGCTGCCGACACCGGATTCCCGGCATTGTCGCGCTTCTGCGCAGAACAAGTCGCCGCCGTAATCCCCGGACTCATGATGACATCCGCCGGACCTGGGGCCCACGATGGTTTGGCTGTCAGCATTGCCGGGACTGACATGAAGGCGGCTAAGACCACCCCTTTGAGAGATGCCTGCCCTAAGGCCCATCTCCTTTGTTTTTCTATAGTTTTCATTTTTTCGACGTGCGTTCCGATTTTAACAGGTTTCTTGTTAGGTGCTCATACTCAAACAACATTGCTAATAGGTCTATCAAAGATTCCAACTTATGTCAGCACCCTATTCCTGTTCCTTTTCCCCTTGCCACCCATCAACCCGTTTCTGCAATCCCGAACCACCCTTGAAATCTTTCTCCGCAAGGAGAATCTCGTCAAATGTCGCCGGTTTTGGCGTTCAAATTTCTGTTTGGCCACATTCGTCAGGCGCAAAAGGAAGAGCTCCTCCCAGGGGGGACCGATCGTTTACATCCCGATTAAGCGCCCCTGCTGACGATAATGAGACGGAACGAGATTACCGGCAATCCACCCAGGTAGTCGGGAACGACAAACCTCATAAGTTCCGTCAACATGGCCATGTCGAATTCTCAGTCAGTGAATGGAGCACTATGAGATCGACGAGCCGGAGCGCGCCTGTTGATACTCGGAGGTGAAACAATCTCGCCCGATATCATTCCTCCACCTCTTCCGTAAAATGATCACGAGGGCCTGAAAAACGCCGTAACCGTCCATGACAACCGAACCCGCTCAATCCCCCTTCTTCCGACGCCTCACTCTTCTCGGAGGCGTCCTATCCTGCCTCCTGGCCCTCTGGCTTAATCTTCCCGCAAAGGACACCCCAAGCACCGCGCCCCCACTCAAAGCAGGGGCCTACGTGCAGGATGTCACCCCTCCCTTCGACTCTCTCCTCATCAACGGCGGATTCCTAGAACGGCGGCGTGGCAAAATGAACCCCGGTGATCTCAAGGCCCGCTGTTTTGTTCTCGAAAGGGGCGAGGTAACGATCGCCATCGCGGTCGTGGACAGTTGCATGATTCCGCGTGAGCTCTGCGATCAAGCAAAAGCTCTCGCCTCCAAAGCCACCGGCATTCCGCCCGAGCGCATCCTCATCACCGCAACCCACACCCATAGCGCGCCCAGCACGATGGACTACTGCCTCGGCACAATGGCCGATCCCGCCTACACCAAATTTCTCCCCGCCAAAATCGCAGAAGGCATCGCAAAGGCGCACGAAAAACTGGAGCCAGCCCAAATCGCTTGGGAACAGATTAAGGCACCCGGCTACACCAACTGTCGTCGCTGGATCACCCTCCCAGATGAAATGCGCACCGATCCCTTCGGAGAAAAATCGGTGCGCGCCATGATGCACCCCGGATACCGGAATCCCAAATACATCGGACCATCCGGCCCGGTCGATGACGAACTCTCGCTGCTCTCGATTCAAACGATCGACGGCAGTCCCCTCGCCGTGCTCGCCAACTTTTCCATGCACTACCACGGAGGTGGCGGCCCTGCCGACTACTTTGGTCTCTTCGCAGACCGTTTGGCTGAGCGCTTGACCGTCGATGGAAAAAGCCCGGTCTGTGCCATGACCCAAGGCACCAGCGGTGACCTCTATCGCGTCGATTACAGCGGAGAAAGGAAATCAGATGACATTTCGCGCTACACCAAAGGACTCATCGAGATCTCAGCAGAGGCGCTCAAAGAGACCCCCTATCACCAAGCTCCCCCACTGGAGATGGACCAAGAAATCCTGACTCTGCAACGCCGCCTCCCCGACGAAAAACGTCTGGCTTGGGCCGACAATCTCCTCACCCCGATGGCAGGGCGCAGGCCCAAAAGCCAGCCGGAAGTCTATGCCGAGCAAGCACGGTTCATTCACGAAAACCCGACGGAAAAGGTCGTTCTCCAAACGATACGTATCGGCGATCTCGCCATCACCGCGACCCCCAACGAGGTCTATGCCATCACCGGATTAAAGCTCAAAGCACGAAGCCCTTTCCCATCGACCTTCAATATCGAGTTGGCCAACGGAGCGGCCGGATACATCCCTCCTCCCGAGCAACACGCGCTCGGAGGATACACCACCTGGCCCGCCCGCACCGCCGGGCTCGAAGTCGATGCAGAACCCAAGATTGTCGAAGCGGTTCTCACCTCGTTGGAGAAATTATCGGGGAAACCTCGCAAGCCTTTGGCCGTCCACAAAGGCACTTACGCCAAAACGATCCTCGCAGACAAGCCCGTCGCCTACTGGCAGTGTCAGGAATTCGACGGAGGTAAACTGAGCGATCTTTCCGGTCATGATCGCAATGGCCACATCGAGGGCGTGGTCGCCTATCACCTGCCCGGCCCGACAAACGAATCCTTCTCAGGGAAAGCCGTGAACAGCGCCCTGCAACTGGTGGGCGGCACCGTTTCGGCCACCGTTCCGGGAGCCCGGAGCCTCTCGTTTTGGTTCTGGAATGGCATGAGCGATTCTGTCCGGGATCATACCGGAGACCTCGTCCAAAACGGAGAAGCGCTTCGCCTCCGCATTGGAGGAAAGGCCGACGCCGACGCTGCCGGCACCTTGATCATTGAAAGCGCAAACGAGACCTTCAAAGGCTCCACGAAACTCGCTCTCCGCACCTGGCATCACGTCCTCGTTTCAAGCGATGGCAAAACGATGAACCTCTATCTCGATGGCAACCCGAAGGCCGAAATCTCCACCGCCCTTCCCGGCAAGTCATCCCACGAATGGCGCTTCGGGGGCATCCTCCCCTTCGAAGGCCGCCTTGATGAAGTCTCATGGTTTGGGAAGACACTCACCGGCGAAGATGCGAAACGCCACTACGCGGCCTCTGGGATGACGCCCCCTCCCAAACCAGTGCCACCGCGCCCAAAACTCGACCGCGGAACCATGAGTCATCATCAGAAGGCCCTCATCGCTTCCAAGCCCGCCGCTTACTGGCCCTTGCAAGCATCAGCGAAAGATCAGAGCTCTCGCCAACACCATGGCTCTCTCGAAAATGATGTCGTTCCAGCCAGAAAAATGCCAAAGGGAAACACTTTCAACGGCGGCCGCATGCGCGCTGACGTGACTGAGATTGGCGACACCTACAGCGTGGCATTTTGGGTTCGCAACACCCTTCCAACCCACCGCCGACCCGTCACCGCCTACCTCTACTCACGAGGCATCGACGGACAGAAGGAAGCCGAAGGCGACCATCTTGGCATCGGAGGCACTCACGCGGCTGAAGGACGTCTCATCGTCTACAACGGCAATCGAAGCGAAGGATTGCTCAGGGGAAAAACCAAGATGGAACCAGAGAGTTGGCATCACATCGTCATGATCCGTAAAGGCGGAAGCGTGAGAGTTCATCTCAATGGCAACCCAAAACCCGAGATTAATGCCCAACTCCCCCGCACCTATCCCGACCGACACCCGCAATTCTTCTTCGGAGGTCGCAGCGAAAACTTCGCCAACCTGCAAGGGAGGCTTGACCACATCGCCCTCTATGACCGCGTCCTGAGTCCAAAGGAAATCACCTCCTTCTACCAAACCGTCAAATTGAGCCCGGCCGGGAAAAAAGAGACCGCAGCCGAACGCGGTCCTCTTTCTCCGAAGGCCGCCCTCAAGTCCATTCATGTTCCGGAAGGCTACCAGATTCAGTTGGTGGCAGCTGAACCCTTGGTGCAGGATCCGGTCGCGATCGACTGGGCCGCCGATGGAAAACTCTGGGTCGCAGAAATGGCGGACTACCCCTCGGGCCTCGAGGGCAAACCCGGCGGTCGCGTCCGCTTTTTGGAGGACCTGGATGGCGATGGTGTCTATGACAAATCCACCCTCTTTCTCGAAGGAGTGAATTTCCCGGCCGGAATCATGAGCTGGCGAAAAGGAGTCCTCGTCGCGGCAGCTCCCGACATCTTCTATGCCGAAGACACCAACGGCGACGGCAAAGCCGACCTCCGCAAAGTGCTCTTCACCGGCTTCAAACAAGGGAACCAACAACTCCGCGTCAACGGCTTGCACTGGGGTCTCGATAACTGGGTTCACGGAGCCAACGGAAGTCACCATTCCAGCTATGCCTCGGGCATTAAAATCACTTCGCCGGAATCCAAACAAACCGTCGAACTCGGCAGTCTCGACTTTCGCATCCGGCCCGATGATGGCCTGATGGAGCCCCTCTCCGGCCCCTCCCAATTCGGCCGGACCCGTGATGACTGGGGGAATGCCTTCGGGGTGCAAAACAGCTTCCCTCTCTGGCACTACGTTCTGGAGCATCGCTACCTCAGCCGTAATCCCGACTTTGCAGCACCCGACCCTCGCCGTCAGCTCCGTCCTCAGAACCCACGCGTCTACCAAGCGACCTCGCCGCAAAAGAGATTCCACAGCTTCAAGCAAGCCGGCCGCTTCACGAGTGCCTGCTCTCCCATGATTTACCGCGACGACTTTCTCTTCGACGACGAAAAGAGACACGCCTTCACCTGCGAACCCTTTCACAATCTCGTCCAACACATGATCCTGAAACGAGACGGTTGCAGCTTCACCGCCGAACGGGCAGAAGCAGAAACAGCCCTCGATTTCTTCGCCTCAGAAGATCGCTGGTCACGTCCCGTCATGGCACGCACCGGACCCGATGGCGCGCTGTGGGTTGTTGACATGTATCGCTATATGATCGAACACCCCGACTGGCTTCCAGAAGCAGGCCGGTCCGAGATGAAGCCGCACGAAAGAAAAGGATCAGACCAAGGCCGCATCTATCGCGTCGTACTGAAGAAGCAAGCCACCCGGCCCATCCCTCGTCTCAACCAGGCCACCTCCGAACAGCTGGTAAGGCAACTCGCCAGCCCCAACGGCATTGTTCGCGATCTTGCACACCGACTCCTTGTCGAAAAAAAGGCCGTCTTTGTCAGCGACTCCTTGTCGGAGATGGCCCGGGATCACAACTCTGCCAAAGCACGTCTCCATGCTCTTTGCGTTCTTGATGGCATTGACCGCCTCACCCCGGAGCTTCTTGAATCAGCACTCCTCGACCCCCACCCCCAAATCAGACGCCACGCCCTTCGCCTCTCTGAATCGCGCTGGGACAGGCAGCCAAATCTTCTCTCCAAAGCCATCTCCCTCGCAAGCGATCAAGATGCCGCGGTGCGTCTTCAGGCCGCTTGCTCTCTGGGGACATCCGCGAGCCCACAGGCCGGACGCGCCCTCGCCCAACTCGCAGTGGCAGATCATGACGATCCTTTCATTCGGGCTGCCGTATTCAGCTCGGCTCACCTGCACTTCGATCACCTTGCCGAGGCTGCGCTGGAGAACGGCTTTCTCATCAAAGAACTCATCAAGCTTGGCGGAAAACAAAGTTCATTGGACACCCTGGTCTCCCGCCTTGCGACACCTGGAAAGGATGGCTTCACGCCCACCCAGCTGAGGAGTCTCGGCTCATGGTTGGATCACAAACCCAAGGCCGCCGCCGGGCTGAACAAAGTCATTCAAGAAGCCCGCACAATCATGAACAATGACAGCGCTCCCATTGTTCTTCGAGCTGCCTCCGCCGGACTGATTGGCAGAGAAACAAAGAACCTCGTCACCGATCAAACTTTACTCACACGTCACCTCTCTCCCCAAACCCCCGGCCCACTCAAACTCGCCGTCATCGAGGCCCTGGCCCGCGGAAATTCAGACGACCTCCCTTCAATTTTACTGCAAGCTTGGTCCGGCTTCCTTCCAAAGGAGCGCACCCGAATTCTCGACACTTTGCTCCAACAACCACCCTGGACAAAGGCCTGTCTTGAAGCCCTCGAAAAGGGAGAGATCGCCCCCGGCGATCTCGATGCCTCCCGACGACAGCTCTTGCTCACCCATCCTGATTCCGCGATTCGAAAAACCGCCGCGCGCGTTTTGCAAGTTGGAACTGCCAACGAACGACTGGAGAACATTAAACCATTTCGTGACGCCCTGAAATTGGAAGGAAACGGCAGAAATGGCGAAAAGGTCTTCGCGAAATTGTGCGCCGTTTGTCACCTCCCCCCGAATGGGCTTCCCATGAACGGGCCTGACCTGCGCTCCATCACCGACCGAACCAAAGAAGGACTTTTCAGTTCCATTCTCAATCCTAACCAATCGGTCGACCCCTCGTATACCGGATACACCGTCACCCTGGGCAACGGCACTTCGATCTTCGGCCGCGTCCTCTCAGAAAATGCCAGCCATCTTACCCTCCGTCTTCTCGATGGAACTGACCGCCAAATCCCCCGCAACTCTCTTAAGGAATTCAAAAGCACCGGACGCTCTCTCATGCCCGAAGGTCTTGATGCCGCCATGACCCACCAAGATCTCGCTGACCTCATCCGCTTCCTCCAGAATTTGGGACAGGCGAAAAAGTAACGAGCCGCACTGCCAATTACTAATACGGGGCTTCGGTTAGGCCCTTCGCGTGTGAACTAACCAAATTCGTCAAGGGACTCTGGGACAGGTTTGAGCTGCCCTTGACCGTCTTTGGCCCAAGCGAGGATCTGGGCGAAGAACATCGCTGCTTCTACGATTTTTTCTCCTTCCATCCAGACCGGGAAAATTCGCACTTCAAAGGTATGTTTTCCCTTCGGTTCGTGGACGAGGTTGAAGAGGTTGAAGTCGCAAAATTTGACGAGTTTGATTTCGCGAAGCTTCTCTTTGGCCTCATCCCAACTGTAAGCGTCTTAAAATTGGGCATCTGATCCGAGCTAGATATTTGGCTGAAGCTGCGGTATTTTAGGCTGTTTTTAGTTCGCTTGCGGCGTTCTTGGCCGCAGCGATGGCTGCCGGAGTCAGCTC
>Ga0222650_1000696_pt1 | contig 23661 bp, 24 predicted proteins | sample AntAcemetagen367_FD_179820 | JGI IMG/M metagenome (GOLD analysis project Ga0222650, IMG submission 179820) | Saline water microbial communities from Ace Lake, Antarctica - #367 | ecosystem: Environmental > Aquatic > Non-marine Saline and Alkaline > Saline | place: Antarctica: Ace Lake... | reverse complement strand
AATGGAGGTCAACAGCAACAGCAACAGCAACAGCAACAGCAACAACGCCAACAACCACCTAATTTCATGCCACAATCGAATGGAACACCTCCAACACCCATTGCTACACAAGGACCCAATTCAGTTCCACCGCCAGTAAGACCTGGATACGTTCCTCTTTCCAATAGACCAGATATTAACGCAAGTCGTAATATTCCACCAGCAGAAAGATCTAATAGACGCCCTGAAATGAAGGGACCTAGCGATATTTCAAATTTATTATCTGGACTGAAAGTGAAGAAAACAGAAGTAGATATTCAACAAGACAGAGATGAAAAAGGTAGTACCATTAGCATTAGTGAGTTGAAAGAGATGCAAAATGACAATGTTCCATTAAAGTCAAGGCGTCGTAAATCAGAACGCAATACAGTGAGTCTTGACATTTAGAAAAACAACCGATAATAGGTCAATACAAATATATAATATTATTTGAATATTATATATTACCATCCATATAATGTTTGAAAACGGTCTCTTTATATTTCGCAGAGATTTACGTATTCAAGATAATATAGGATTAAATTTGGCAGCAGAACAATGTAAAAACGTACATCCCGTATTTATATTTACACCAGAACAAATTACAGATAAAAATAAATTCAAATCAGATAATGCTATTCAATTTATGATTGAGAGTTTAGATGATTTACAATCAAATATTCGCAAACATGGTGGGAATTTGAACACGTTTTATGGAGAGAATGACTCTATAATAAAAAAACTGATTAATAAGTGGAATATAGATGCGGTTTTTTTCAATACTGATATTACACCTTATGCAAAAAAACGCGATACATTCATTGAGAAATTATGTAAGAAATTGAACGTTGAATGTAGGACTTGTCAAGATTATTATTTATATGAACCATACGCCGTTACCACTGGAGCAGGTGATTATTATACGAAATTCACCCCGTATTATAACAAGGTTCTTCCCATAAAGGTACCCGTCCCAAAATACACAAGACAATTTCATTTTACAAAGTCACTGACAGATCAAGGTAATATAACAATACCAGACGCCTATGTAAAGTTTATTGATCCCAATCCAAAAATTTTAGTGAATGCCGGGAGAGAAAATGGATTAAAAATACTATCCAATATCAGCAAATTTAAGACATATAACAAGACACGTAATGATTTAGATAAAGATACGACACAGTTGAGTGCCTACTTAAAATTTGGAAACATATCCGTGAGAGAAACGTATGAAAAAATGAGGAGTACTTTAGGTGTAAAAAGCGATTTAGTAAGGCAACTTATTTGGAGGGAATTTTATGCTCAATTACTATATCATAATCCACAAGTATTGGGAAATCCATTAAAAGAAAAATACGATGATATTAAATGGGATAAAAACGCGAAAAACTTGAATGCGTGGAAAAAGGGCATGACCGGATTTCCTATTGTTGACGCAGGTATGCGAGAAATGAACGAAACCGGTTATATGCATAATCGAGCACGATTAATAACGGCTAGTTTTTTAATAAAAACATTGCTTATCAATTGGGAAGACGGTGAAAAATACTTTTCTCAACATTTAACCGACTATGATCCAGCCAGTAATAATGGAAATTGGCAATGGGTTGCTTCAACTGGTGCAGATTCACAACCCTATTTTCGTATATTTAATCCATGGTCTCAGTCAAGTAAACATGATCCCGACGCAGAATATATCAAGAAGTGGATACCAGAATTACAAAATGTGTCTTCCAAGTCAATCCATCAATGGAACACAGAATATGAAAAGTTCAAAGACGTTAACTACCCGGAACCAATTGTATCTTATGAAGAGCAGAGAGAAAAGGCATTAAAAATGTATAAAAAAGTTGTATGATAAATAAAATACGTGAACCTTTGTATTGTCTTATTCAATTTACATTGTCTATTTATCTTCATACTTTCTTACCAGATTGAATATTCCATATTTATCATAAATATGGACAATTATGAGACTGGAAGTTATTATTTCATAATCAAATTCTTCAATTAGTTCATCTAATTTATCATTATCTACAATTATGTTTAAATTGTCAGGTACACATTCATTTTTTGGAATATTTACAAACAACATATTAGACACCGACTGGAATAATTTTTCTACCATTACATCATTTCCTTCATTTAAATTTATATTGGTATATATTGCCATATCATTCGTTGGTAACAAGTTAACTCGGTAATTAACATTGCCATTACTATCCGTATACTCATGTACATGTTTATCTAAATTTACTGATTTTTCTACAGTAGAATACATTTTTTTACTAATATGTCCCTTAGTGTATTTTATGGAATATGTAGTATCTTCGTGGTCTATGTCGCATTTAACGGAACGTCGATATATTTGTTGATCTTTATAATCAGTATATAAAATATTAAAATGTATCATATCTACCTTATATAGTATGGTTATATTATTTATAATTTGTGTTGTATCACGTGGTGTATTAATTACTATATTTTATCACACTATTTACAAGTTCATTTTTTTATAATATGATTCTATAGTTTCTACAATGAAGTAATAGATACTATAGAGAGAAATCATCGTACCAATCACATAAAGAATATTGTCATAAGAATCACTATTTTGATATGTAATATGTATTTTATCCAAAACTGTCAAATATTCAACATCAGTTATTGGTATATAGGGATAATTATATCCATTCGGTATAGTATTGTCAACAATATTATTGGTAATATTTGTATTTTCATATACAACGCTATTATTCCACGATACACCATCGTGTGTATACAATACAGTAATTGGGGTACGAATATAGTTTGAGTGGACATACATATTGTTGAGTTTTTACACTATATAATTAGTTATAAATAATTTCAATTATATTGTAAAATATAATTAAATGTTCATGGTGTGGTGTAAATAGAATAAAACTGGTATAATTTGCTTATGGGAAGAATACCCGTATATTACGCCGAATTATTTTATCATACTATAATAACGATAATATATTATTATGGATATGTACATTTCAAGTGATAGTACAGATACAGATAGTGAAAATGAAAATGAAAATGAAAATGAGAAGACAACTGAGAATGAAAATGACAAGACAACTGAGAATGAAAATGACAAGACACCTGAGAAGAAAACCGAAGATACAAATACATATAGAGATCGCCCTACAAATCCAAAGGATTTATTTGTTGTTCTTGTAATAAATAATCGTTATGTCAGATGGGAAACGTTTTTACCAGAAGAGAATATAGTGGATATATATGAATTACTACGCGACAAATACAAAATAGATAATTGTACTTTGGAAATACGTGATTACATATTATTTCCAAGCCGAATTAGAAAAGTAGCACATTTATGTAAAAATGGAGGTTGTACTATTAACGTTACAACAAAAAATCCAGATTATATCTTAGATAAACATTTGATGTAATAGATTATTTTTACATAATATTATTTACGCAATTTCTAATGATATAGGTAAATCATTTCTAACAAAATAACATTTCCCTTGTTTAGTCCATTCAACTTGAATTGTTCGTATTTCAACACCTCTAATACTTGCTTGATATACAGCTTCTTTGTAAATTAAATCAGTATTTGACGTTTGGAATGAACTGGCATCGCTTCGCTGAATAATGAAGCATAATATTGCTCTCACTTCACCGTTTTTCGCAACTTGTTCCAATTCTTGAATATGCTTCAAGGCTCTCGGGCTAACAACATCAGTGCTTTTTTTTCTGTACCCTTCTGGAAAATATGCTATTTTTTCATGAAATCCTTTATTGGTGTCATGATATATAGTTGTACCCTTAGATTTCAATTCCTCCTCATATTTTTTTCGTTCTTTTTTTGATATATTCACGTAATCCGCTAGCGGTACATTTTTTATTTCTAATACAAATGGTTTTCCAGTTTCATCAATTCCGGCAAAATCAAAGCGGGAATTCATAATTTTCACTTCACGGCTATAGGAACGTACATTCTGTAAATTCGCGATACAATTGTTATTTAATGCTTCCTCAGCAATTGTTTCACCCAATTTAGGATTAACCCCAATAACAACCTGATCATCTCCCTCCCTATATAATGACAAGTCTATGCGATGACTACATACACGTTTTCTGGAAGGAGACGTTTTATCATCGGCAACGCTCGCATTCATATTTGTCATAAGAACATTCGTATTAGGTTCTACTAGACCACAACATCCTAGAGATAGTGAATGTCCTAGGATTTCTTCACCAGTTTCTAACCGAACATCGGCAACATATGGTGTCTTACATTGTTTTGAAGGTCTTTTTACGACACTACCCTCCTCGACCGATTTCAAATCTATCAATAAAATTGACATAGTTAAGCATAAGCATTCAATAAAGTAACCATGTCAATTATATTTTCATTCAATTTTATTTAGTCTGCCGACGGCTAAGTAAGTTTTTATTTAGTCTGCCGACGGCTAAGTAAGTTTTTATTTAGTCTGCCGACGGCTAAGTAAGTTTTTATTTAGTCTGCCGACGGCTATTTTTTGGTTCTCTTAGATTTACATATTTTCTTAGATTTCTTAGTTTTGTGTGTTTTTTTATTATACGTGTAACCCGGTTGTTTTCGTAATCGTGTGTTACGTGTGCGATGTTTCATTTTCCTCTTAGTTTTCCTCTTTAAATTACCTCTTACACGTTTGTTCATTGATCCACCAAGGTTTGTACGTATTGGTGGATTAGATATTCTTTTAGTGTCAGTAGTTGTATCACTAATTGATTGTATCGATGGGTTTATCATGTTCATACCATTTTTTTCTAACAATCTATTAATATTTACTAAATCAGTATCTTTAATAGAATAATTAATATTAACATCCATTGCTTTCGACGCTTGAAATATTTCATGGATAGAATGATTATATGGAACCATAAATAAAATACTTGCCAATATAATCATATCTAAATTGATTGGTTCTATTGTTTCATTTGTTCCATTCGTTCCATTGGATTTAAAATATTTGGCTATCATTATAAATTTCATAACATGACCAGATAAATTGCTGACAGAATATTTTTTATTTCTATCTAATAGATTTATCATAAAACTAGGAGGGTCTGCTCTTTCCATATAGCATGTAGGAGGATTCCATGGTGGGTTTGTATATTGTCCATCGACACCTTTTGTAAGTGTTATTTGTTGTGATTTAAAATAATTTTGTTCTCTTTGTGATAAAGGAGGAAATATAGGGTAATTCGTATATGTATCAATCATACAATCTTTGGCACCTTGTTTACCTTCATCTTTGACTGGTTTATAACTATTATTTAATCGTTTCACAAAATTATCGGCCGATAATTTTACAACGTCTTGGTAAGGAATGCCATATACAAGTGGATGCCACAACCAACATAAAGTAATTGGTGATTTTGGTACCAATTCAGACGGTTGTGTTTTTTGTTGAAGATGTGCATCTTGTACCATTTTATAATATGGTTTGGTATTATTAGTACATCTACGTTCTTCGTTTCCATGTAAATTATCATAACATTTTGCTGTTTCACTAATATCAAATCCAATTATTTTTTCTATCATGATTATGGCTTCATTTACAAGATCTACATTCAACATGGGATATTTATTTTTAAACGCATCTAGAGCTGTTTGTGAATTTTGCGAATTATTTGCTTCACTATATTCAATTAATATTGAATACATAATACAATCGTTCTCTGCTGAGGCAAAATTTCTCATCATAGACATTATTTCACGAAAATTTAATGAATTAACGTAATTAACTCTAAACTCTTCTATTGTTTGTATATTTTTATAAGTTCCATTTACGAATATTCGGGGAATCCCCAACTGTCCTTGTTCAGTCAAATTGTTTTTAAAAAACACATTTGTTAGTTTATCTAATTTTTCCTTTTCTGTAGTCTCAGTCAATTGATAATATGCTATAATTAAATCTATTTGTAACTGAATTAACTTTACTATTTCATTGCGAATTTTTTTGAGATTTGTAGTATTATCAAACAATGCTTTCGCAATCTTATAATTATATGCTATATTAGATGTGCTCATAGTTTTATCTATTGTTTTATTACTATTTAATTGATTATTTTCCATTATATGAATGTTCTTATAATAAGAAAACATTTTTAAAATGTTAGTTTTTAGTTTTTAGTTTTTTTTGAAATAATTTCCTACAACTGTCTTTATTTTGTCAATTGTTGATTTTATACTATCTTCGTAGGTATAGAGAATATTAGCAACACCATATCCTAGTAAATATCCTGCGACAACTTGTATAAAATTATGACAACCTTTCATTATTCGCGCGTACGCCATAAGCATAACGGGAGTATTATACAGCAAGAATGTCTTCCAAGTACCTTTTTCAACATTACGCAAACGCAATATATTCATAAATAAGGATATGACAGTTACATGTCCAGATGGAAATCCTGATTTATGGTCTACTAAACCACCCGAATTAAATAATGAACAATTCATAGCCCCGTGCGGACGCTTAAATATAGGAGCATACCATCCAGTAGTAAGTTCTTTCATAAAATCATGAAAAAACAAACATATTGCTAAACCCGTAATTAGAATCGCGTCAAAACTATAAATAAAATATATATTTACTAATAGAGCAAATATAGAGATGAAATCGTATATAGAATTTATTTTGATAAACATGTAATATTATATAATAAATACATAATAAATACCAAATAAATACCAAATAAATACCAAATAAATACCAAATAAATACCAAATATTCCTTAAATTGTTCGGGTCGTTTTTTTACGTGATTTTGGTCGCTTAACACACCCTTTACGCAAGTATCTTGATTTATTTGATCGTTTAGACTTTCCACCTTTATAAATAGGTGATGCATTTGCTAATGGAACCGCATAAGCAACTGGTATGTTTATAGGCGGATTTGGAGACATATTTATTGATTGTTTATTTAACGGAGCTTTTTTTTCTGGTGGTTTATCTAAACCGACTAATTCATAATAATCATTTATAATACTGTTTCTTTTTTGAAGACAGTTTAGTCTAGTAGAATCCGTAAAAGATAATTCACTTCCATCATGTAATGTAAGATTGATTGTAATATGATAAATAGGAGTCATCATACTATCAGCAACAGCTGTATCATAATGATTATTCCAATCATAATTATTAATCAAATATGTTGTTTGATTAATGTGAAATTTATTTCCTTTACTAAAAAACAAATCCAATATAAATTTAATATTATTGTAAATAATACCTTTTTTTTTTGATTCTTCTAATGTTATTGGCTTGTACATTTTTTTTGATTGAAGTCTCTCCAGAAAGTTATTCAGTTGTGATGTAGATAAAAATAAATTCTTTTTATCATTTTTTGTAATAGTTTTTTTATCAAATAAAAAAACTGCGTTATCCTCTAACAAATTATCTGATAACTTTATAGTTGGTATAAATACTATATTTGGAAAACCATTGTACAATTGTGGTTGCGACATGGAAGGAGTATAGTTCATATCTTTTACAATGATTCCATCTATAGTAGAAGCGTTAAATGTTATTTTTAATATATTGCTCATCTTATATTAAAAATATATTATTTAATGATCTGTTCTTCAGTTGTTACCTAAATATAATACCCCTAAATTATTTGATTCGTGTTATTGAGTTCTATTATATCCTTTTAGGGTGACAATATTACTTATTTTTGTATGTTTTATTGTTTTTGTTTTATTGTTTTTGTTTTATTGTTTTTGTTTTTTGTTTTTTTTAGTATGATTTCTAGATTTTCTACAAAAGGTTCTTTTTTTTCCAGAAGCAACTTTACAACCCCTTACCTTTTTACACTTGTTAGGTTTTTTTACACTTTTTCCGCGACATAATGAACGTGATCTAGTCATATTATATTATATAATTAGATAATAATTATATTTTACGCATTTTTTATAATTTTATAGAGAATTATTACACCCTTGAAGATTTAAAACGCCGTTTTTGAAACAATTATAATAAAAATTATATAAATATTTTTTATTATATTATAGTATCGTAATGGATAATGAAGAAAAAATAAAGGAATTAGCAGAAAGAAATGCTAAATTAGAAGAGGAATTACAAGCAACCAAAGAGCATCTCAAAAAATACACAGCACCCTCGTATAAAAAGGAATACTACGAACAAAATAAAGATGTCATTAAAGAACGAAATGCTAATTATAAGAAAAATACAAATTATAAGTATGAACCCACACCTGAAAAGAAGAAGGAATACGCAAGAAGGGCATATTTGAAAAAAAAGGAAAAACTCCAAAATGAAATGGAAGAAAAACAAAACGATGAGAATATTTAGGAAAATTATAAAAGATATATTAAGAAAAGTTATATAAAAATAAAATCTTTAGTAAGTATATAAAATGGTGAAAAAGAAAAAGAAGGATACTTTCCAAGATTTCCGTTCAACAGAGAAATCTGCCTACACTACCATCAAAACCACACTCAAATCTGTATTACATAACCATAAAGAAGTTCAACCAGTCATCACTAATTTGGTTTTTGAAATGAATGATTTGATGATACATTCTTATCAGTTTATTAGGTTGTATGTATTGAAATGTTATAACAACCATCAACCTTTACCTGAAATAAACGAGAAGTTCATTCTGTATTGTATCAAGACATTAGGAGTGAGAAGTAATCAAGGAGCAAAGAGTAAGGATACTGACCTTTTAGAAAAATTACAAGAGTTTTATGATAAGGAATATCAACCTTTACTCAATCACGAAAAAACCAAGTTAAAGAATACTACTTTTTTATTACCTTATTTAGCAACACAACTACATACTTCTTTATCTAACAATACACAAGAACACTTTATCCAACATTTCCTTCGGTTTATCAATAAAACAACAACTAACATAACAGAAGATAAAGCAATTCTATTCAAGTTCAAGAAGCAATTATTAGAATGTAATGAGGAAACTGATACGATGTTTGATGAATGGAAAAACACTCATTTACCTAATATTCTTCCTACAAACATAAAGAAATCAGTTCATTATGATGTGAAAGTGAAACCATTTGATTATTTGAAAGGTATGTTGTGTATGAACGCCGTATTAGAAAAGGAAGATCACAAATTATTTCAACCTTTACCACTTCGTAATAACATTATTCCCAAGCATATCATATTGGATACTGCATGTATCATCAGTTTATTCTGTCCTGAAAACGCAAAGAAGGGTGAGTTGTTAAAGAAGGTAAAGGAAAATCAATATGATATATGGAATAATCTATTGAACCTACAACATAAAACATTCAAAAGCAAACATTACCACTATCATCATCAACTCCAAACAGATGGAATTAGTTGTTCTTTATTGTTTATTCGTAAGGATTTGAAAGATAAGAAATGGGGGTCAAGAGTTCCTACTTTACAAGAACAAGAGTTTCATAACATAGAAGATTTATCATTAGAGCAACTCAAAGAAGTCGCACCTCGTAATATTGTTGGTTGCGACCCTGGTAAAAGGTCGTTAGTATATATGATGGATAGTAATGGTAAGAAACTACAATATACAGCACCTCAAAGAAAGCGAGAAAGCAAAGCGAAAACAAACCAACGAATATTATTAGTGGAAAAGAAACAAAATAATATCATAGAAAAAGAAACCCATTTATCGTTTCAAAATAGTAAATCGGTTGATTATGAAAAGTTCAAAGAGTATTTAGTAGAAAAGGATAAACTGAATAAAGAAACATTAGATTTCTACCAACGAGATGTTTGGAGGAAAATGAAGTTTAGGCAATATAGTTATGGTAAGAAGTCAATAGATACATTCCTCAATAAAATCAAAGAAACATTTGGAGACAATATCCTTATTGGTTATGGAAATTGGAGCAGAAGCACCCAAATGAAACACTTTATGCCTACGATGAATAAAGGATTGCGAAAGCAAATCCATAAGAAATATGATACAATTACCATAAATGAATGTAATACAAGTAAAAAATGCTGTGAATGTAATAACGATTTATCTTATTACAGACACAGCGATGGAAACAAGCAGTTCCGTCTTTTAGTATGTTCTGGATGCGTGAGACCCCAAGTCAAACAAACCGTATTCAAGACAAGAGACGCTAATTCAGCAATCAACATAATGAACTTAACAAAGTGCTGGATTGATAGGCAAGAACGCCCTGTGTGTTTTCAAATTTCGTCTTTCACCACTTCCAATACCAAAGAAGAAGTGGAAAAAGTTAGACCATCGTAGGTGAGATTCCTACTATTGATTTTACATTCTTGATTATTTTTTGCCGTCAAAAACGGCGTTTTAAATCTTCAAGGATGTAAATGAATTTAACAAACCAAGACTTCTTTCTTTATCCTTTTGCTTCTTTGCTTTTTCCAATGTTTCAATAGCTTGGTTAATTTCTATATCACTTATGTGTCCATCATTATTCGTATCAACTTTTATATGTTTATATTTATCTGGAAGTATACAATAATTGCTTTTGCTATTCATTAAAAAATTGGATAAAACTGTGAATACAGCAGTTAATACAAGCGCTACTAATATATCACGTGTACCCATCCATGCCATAGTGAAAATGAGCAATTCTCTAGCAATGTTATATTTAACAAATGCTTCCATTGAATCACCTAAACGTATCTCTACAAATCGTGACCCTATGTTCAATAATATCATCATGACTCCTGTAAAATATTTACTTGTATTTAATGTATTTAATATTTCAAACATTCTTATATATATTACTATAAGAAAACTATTTTGTTTGTACATCATATCTGGAATTTTTAAAAAATACCAAGACCTTTACCAAAATCACCAAAGCGTTTAGTAAATTGATAAGAAACAGCATCTCTTACGTACCCGATTCGTCTCACATGAGGACGTATAGTTTGTCTAAAATACGTAGTAAATCCTTCTTGAACAACGTGGGGGTCTTTAATAAATGTTTGAGATAACAATCTATTCATAATCAATATGGCAATAACAACAAATACTAATGTTATTACGTAGTTTATATATTTTATATATTGTATGTTATTATTCATATAAAATATATATTTATTTTATTCTTTCTTATTGTCTACTAAACGAATCACTATTGTTCATCTTGTTTTTTTGTTGCGGTTTCTCTATCAACTGGTATGGTAGTTGAATCAACCGGACTAACATTCTCTTCGGCAGTTAAACGTTCATTTGAGGATATGATTTCAAACTTACAATCATTGTCACATGGATTACATGATTCTCCTGAAAATTTAAGTTGGGGAAATGATTTTGTAATCATTTCTGCAGTCACTTCTTTATCGTCTTTCATAAGAAGACCGCTCTTACAAAAATCAGTTTTGAATGTGGATATAGGCTTATCAGCATCATCACCATTTAAGTCTGTTATAGTATTATCATCTCTAGACGACTCTTTGGATGAATCACCATGGTCTACACTATCTGTGGATGAATCTGTTTTATTCTCCATACCTTCTATCATCTTATGATTCATTGAGATGATCAGTAAAAGTACACCTACTCCTGCCAACAGATTAATTTGTGTGGCAGCCAATATAAGGATTACAAATAGTATTTTTCCTAAAACAGTATTGAAATCAAATAAAGAAGTCATTCTTATATAGATTAAAAATATAATTTTTCCGTAAGTTATTTAAATTATTATCTGTATTTTTTATAAGAGTATAAATGTCTTTAGCAACATATGCATCCGAATTTAATAAAGAAAATATGGAAAATCCAATACAGAAAAAAAGGGTTAATATGAGAAACAAAACCTTAAAACGACCTTCTACCAGTAGTACCCATACAAAATCAAATGCGAATGTGGAAGCGCTTATGAAAAAAATACACAATAATGGTGGTGATTATGGTGGTGATGATGATGAGGATGATTCATCCAACAATTTTGAACCGATGGTTCAGTATCCTAATTCAGTCGGTATTGAACGGATGGAAAATGTTCATAATGAACATATGAATATGAACGATGAGGATGGTAGTTCTTTAGCAAATAATTCTCTCCCTCATTCAGGACAAGAAGGTTTTACTCAATTACCAAGCGAATATGCTAAACAATACTATCAACAATATGTTCCTTATTATAATCAAAGCTCTGATGATGTATCTCCAAATGGAGCTAATAAAGATGAATTGTTAAACAAACTAAACCAAGTAATCTATTTATTAGAAGAGCAACAGGATGAAAAAACTGGACGTGTCACAGAAGAATTAATTCTTTATTCATTTTTAGGCATATTTATCATTTTTATTGTTGATTCATTTGCCCGAGTAGGTAAGTATGTGAGATAATTCGTTCAAATGTATTTTTATTTATAGCACCGTACATCATATGGATATTTCTATGACTGTTGTTGAAAAGCCCTCAAATGAATCTACACAAGAAAAGGTTGTAGAAGAACAAAAACAACCTTCCTTGGTTGCTACAGAAATTAATGATGAAAATACAGCATTAAACGTAATGGTATCCTTCCTTTATTCAGCACAAAAGAGAGGGGCATTTAATCTCCAAGAATCCTCCAAGATTTGGGAATGTATTCAATTATTTACTAAAAAAGAATAATTTATTATTATACTATAAATGGTGAAACAATCCAATTTTACACGATATGTACAAATAATGTTATTCTACGTACTAATTTCATACGTTATTTTTCCACTAATTGGTTATTATATGTTTGGTAAAACATTACAAGTTGCTGGTCATGGTTTTATGCTAGGAAGTATACTATCAATTGTATTATGGTATGTGTACGGGAGAACGTTAATTCATAAATAATACCAATACCAATAATATCAATATCGCATAAAAATGTAAATAAGTTTATTTACATTTTTTATTTTTATCAAGTTATTTGTACAAACGTTTACATCTATCTATTCTGGTTTTTGAAACACATACAAATATTGATATTCCATTTGTGCCATTAATAAATCAGCTTGTGCGTAATTTATAAATCCGACTTCTTTACACTGGTTAATGACGGTTTGTTTGGAAGGCATCCACATTTTATGAACATTTTGTCTTGTCTTTTTCGAACCAGGTGTTGTTGTATCTTTAAATATTTCAGTAAATTGAACTACATCATTCGGGAATACTTGGAAATCAGATTTATATTCAAAATTATTAAAAATAACATTAGAAGTAGTAATCCTCTTTTTAGCAAAACTCTGTGGATTTACCATAACAAATGGCTTTCCCGCTGGAACAACTGGATCAAATTTGTTTTTATCCACTAATTGAACCACAAAAAATCCACCAGGCTTTAACCAGTTATACACATTTTGTAATAAACTAACCTTATCTTTGTAGTAATAATAATTCATATTTAAACAAACTATTTGTGTGAATTGTTCCGGTTGAAATGCCATGGATTTCATAGGGGTTCCTTGGATAAATTTAAGTTCTGGATAGGAATCTTTAGCATATTTCACCATGGCTTGCGACTCGTCTAAACCAGTAACTTGTACACCTTGTTTATGAAATTCATTTGCTACATGCCCTGTTCCACTTCCCAATACCAACATATTGGATTCGCTAGTAGGTTTTACAATATTTTCAATGCTACCAACTTCATATTGATTGGACAATTCACGATAAAACAATTCATCATGTATACTAGCATAAAAATCATCAAATACATTGAATCCTTTTTTTACTACAAAATTTTCCCTTTGTTCAATGAAACCTTCACGTACAGGTGTACTTGCCTTGTAAATAACTACTAAAATAAAGATTAAAGCCAGTAAAATAAGCAAATGAAACCAAATCGGCATTTTACGTAAGCATCTATCTAATTTATTATATATTCTTTCTACTTTATTAAATCCAAATGAAAATTCCATTGATTATGTATATATATGTATTATTAGGTTATTTTTTTTATAGGAAAGTTTATATGAATGATTTTGAAATAAATGATATACGAAATGAAAAACAATTCAAGGGTATCACCTTTTCCAAATTTAAAAGAACAGATGCTAAAAAAGAATTGCTAAATAGTTTATCAACTGGACATATAGAAAAGGCTTTACATTGGAGTGCCGAGTTTATTTGCTGTGGATGTTTTATTGAGTTATGGGATATTATTTTGAATTTCGTGGGTAAACATATTCACTTGGGAAACCCTAAATTGCCTATTTATTTGGAAATGCGATTTAATCAATTTAAAGAATTAATTTCTACTTATTCTGGCTTTGAATTAAATATGCGCAATAGTGACAAGGTGAGGAAAATATTTGGCGAGATTATTGCGGTAATATGTAATTCTAAAAAGAAACATTCCATTGAAAGTGTGAAAATAAAAAAGCAAGATGAGTTTGATATGACAACAATGGCGAACAAATTGAAGGCACCTAATGTGAATTATGCGACTGCTATTTTTAAAAAAGACGACCCGAAAGAATTGTTTATTGCTGTCAATGAATTGGCTTACCACGTTTCTAAAGATTCACGAAATGCCTTGGATGCGTGTTATTGGTTGGAGTGGATATTGGAATTTGAAAACTTGTGTAAAAAACGTAAAGAAATTTGTATATGTGAAAGACGAACATTTGTGGGAGTGGATGAAAAATGCGTAAAAGAGCCTATATGGATGATATGGGACGTGCTATTTACTGAGAATGCCAATAATACAACAAATACAACGGAAATATCCAAAAAAATACTGAAAAGTATATTTGAATTATTTTGTATGCGATATACGAGTGGTGCAAAAAAAAAACGAAGATATTTGCTCTATTTTGCCATTTCACTATTGACTGATAGTTTCAATACACATATTGAGATTATTGAGAATAAAACCATTATAGATAACATTACGAAAAAGATAAATCTCATCTATAAAGAAATAAAAAAGAATGAACAAGCACCAGCAACAGACTATCTATTTAATGGTCTAGAGAAAAGCAACAGAGAGAAAACCTTTGAAAAATTGGAGGCAATGAACAATATGAATACAATTATACGATCTTAGTGCACAATTCAACGCTTTATTTTAAGTCCCAATACTTTATAGGTAAACCATGTTACCATGTAAAACAAAACGCCACCCCAAACCGTATCTAATAATGCTGGTAACAATTTGTAATTCTTAAATATGGCGATGTTGGTAAAGTCAAATATGCCGTAAATACAAAGCCCGAGTAAAAACGCATCTGTTGGTGATTTTCTCTCTAAAACAATAAATTTATAGAGAACGAGTATTAAGAATATGTATGAACCTATTGCGCCAAACATATTTATCTTCATATCCTCTTTTTGAATACCTTTCACCAATTTGGCGAATAAAGGCCCACCAATATTGGATAAATAAAGACTGTCTAGTGCTAACATAGAAAATGCTGGAATGATGTAATCCATTATATATATTGAATTTATATAATTATTTACATTCAACTAACCATATTTTTATATAATCATTTTTATATATAATGGAACGTATGAGTGAGAATATTCCAGCTGGTGTAACTATTGATGTTCGTTCTTCAACAACAGAAGGATCTTCATTAATGTCTACCGATGGAAAAACAGATTATATGAGAATTGGACTTATTATAGCCATACTTTTGTTTCTAGGTGTCAATGTATTTTCTTATTTAGGTGATTTTCTTCAATACATCAAGGAATTATTTGCCCCTCTTCTAAAAAGTATTCTTGAGAGTTTAGGTTATGTTGTCACTGAATCAACAAAAGATATTACTCAACTAACCGCGGAAGGTGCTAAATTAGGTATTGATGTTGCTGCAGGAACCGTAGAAAGTGGTATTAATGTCATTCAAGGACAATTAGATATTGATCAAGGTGGTCAACAACAACAACAACAACAACAACAACAACAACAATCCGAGCAAATGGGTAAACAACAAGGAAGTAATCAACAAATGACTAGACCGTTGGACAAATTATCAGCATCTTTGTCAAGTGCATTAGCAGATGCCGAATATAATACAGAACCTTTACCAGATGATGCTACTAGTTCTACTCAACGTACATCTTCCGGTAAATCTGGATATTGTTATATTGGTGAAGATAGAGGATTTCGTAGTTGTATTGAAGTAAAAAATGCTGATACTTGTATGTCAGGTGATATATTCCCATCACAAGCAATTTGCGTGAATCCTTCTTTAAGAGAATAATTGAATCTATTGATTCCGTAACAAAAACATAAATTATAATATATTATATCATCATTAGACAAATATAATATATACACTCTTGAAGATTTAAATCCGCACAAATTATGTTACAATACTGATAACAGTATGATATATTTTATGGTTTCTTATATCCAATATAGAAATATATTAAACCTGAACCACCATCACCTGGATTATTCCAATTCTGTCCTGTAGGACCAACACGTTGCCCCGATGATCCACCTCCTCCACCACCAGGACTAGCACTTTTGTGATAATACGGATTTTTGTATTTATACTCCATTTGCTCTATTGGTGTAGATGGTTGTTCACCACCATATTTACCACCTAAACCACCTTGTCCTGCTTGACCATTCTGCCCAAATCCACCTATTCTATCAGTTGTACTAGACTGTCCTGAGCCACCACCACCGCCATATCCACTGAGTAATACAGAAGAACCAATAAAGTGTATCGGTTCTATCCAATTACTATTTTCACCTGAATAAGTGTTTTGGTATGTAAGAGCCCCTTTGCCACCAACGACAGATTCTTTAACTACATTATGTGTAATATTACCTATTTTAGTTAAATTATGTGTACAACTCCAATTGACACCAATATTTGATATGTTCATGTATACATTTTCGTTATTTTTATCGCATCGTAATTCAATAACATTATTTGAAATGTCGTTTCCATTTATTTCAGCATATATACTAGCACCGCCGTTACCACCATTACCACCATTCTGTCCTATATAATTGCCTGGTTTAACTGGCGTTTCGCCTTGACCGACTAAAACAACTCCTATCTGGAAATTACCAGGGTCACTATCAGAACCATTATTATAATTTACTCTAAATTTTATCACATCTGTCTCGTGTGGAATAACACTAATAATCGAGTAACGGTCTGATTCAATAGATGATCCATTTTGTACCAAATATGTATAATTTGTATTAAGAATCGGTGAATTATCGAATAAAAATAAATCGTGACTAGTAACATATTTAAATATTTGTTTTAATATGTCTATATCATCGTTTGTAAGTTCTTCTTTATGATAGACTGTAATATTTTGAGATATGGGTGGAAAGACATTATTGGATAACATATTATTTGGAATAGTGGTACCATTAAATGTAACTGTGGTCAAACCAGTTCCATAGAAAGCACGTGGTCCAATTCTAGTAACATTTGAAGGAATCGTAATGGTAGATAATCTGGTTATACCGTAGAAAGCTTCTTCTCCAATGGTGGTAACACTAAAAGGAATCATAATCGTATTCAAATTATTCGCATTATAAAAAGCATATGATCCAATAGATGTTAATTGAGAATTATGAGTAAAACTGATTGAGACAATATTTAATGCGTTTTGAAATACACCTGAACCAATACTGATAACACTATCGGGAATTATTATTGAAATTAGACTTGTTGTATTATAAAACGCATAATTATGAATACTTGTAACAGTATTTGGAATGATACAAGATGTCAAATTTATCGCATTGAAGAACGCATACGCTCCAATATTAGTTACATTTTCTGGTATTTCAATTGAGGTCAAACTAGTCGCATTCATAAATGCGTATGCTCCAATACCAGTGACTTTATTGCCTAGTTTTACAGATAGTATATCTTTTATATTTATTTGTAATGGTATCCAATTTAGAGTACCTGATATATCTATTGATATTGGACTAGTATTATCAGTAATGGTAAATATAGAATATCCATAATCATGAGAAGACGCCGGAACAGGAGAAGACGCCGGAACAGGAGAAGACGCCGGAATAGACGAAGACGCCGGAACAGGAGATGGAACCACTATTGGTAATCGTGGGTTTCCACCATATTGAGGCCACTTTGTTCCTCCTGCTAAATACGTTCGTCTAGGAATATAATTATACAAGGGAACGGATGGATAATTCGTAATTCTTCTTAAAGGACCGGGTGTGTCGTTTTGGTTAGTCAATGCCCAGTTTCTTCTAGTAGATGGGCATGTTAAAATACCAATACCGTCTAGTTTTAATCCACGAATATTTGGATTTGAATAAGTATCACTTTGTGTAGCAAACGACACTCCCCTTTGTTTCCCTATACCTCTAGCTAATCTTGAATAGTTCTGTTTTTTTGAAAATCCAGCACTATTTTTTGTATATTGAAAAATAGTGGCCTTTCGTTTTTCGCTCAAATCTTCAAATGTCATTTGACTACCATCAGGCATTTTCGCGTCTTCTAAATCAGGACAATTACCATCTTCTCTAGTCCATAATCTTGGAGGATATGGACCTGGACCGGTATCACATCCATTTACTTTCAAATATACTAAATATACTGTTACTTCTCCAGTATAATAATTATATCTAGAACCTTCGTCTAATGTAATCATGGTAAAATTAAATTTACTAATTCCATAATTTGGAGCACCACTCCATAAAAAATCAACATTTGAACCGGATAGTTCATATGGTACGTATGTAATCGTATTTGAATCATTTTGTAACGTCGGGACATAAGAAGTAGATTCATTATCAAATCTTTGAAATGTTGGGAAACTATTTATTGCGTATGTGTCATTAAAAGTAGTATATGAGTTTTCTAAAGAAATAATTGTACTACTATTACCATCTTCGTTTATAATGTTTCCATTTTGTAATTGATAGAAGGCTCTGGTTATTTGTATATTCACTGGTACTTTATAAATAATAATATCGTCACGTGATCCAATTCCAATAACCGTACCAAAAATGGTGTTGTTCGTTGTGTTAATCCAATCAATACCATTATATGAATACTTTGTTGTTAAATTACCACTGTTATCACGACCACCTGTTACACTTATTTTATTATTACTACTATCAATACCCCAAATAACTGTAAATCCACTACTATTAGACCCTCCTGTAAATCCATTATTAGCATTATTCCAATTAATACCATCATACGAATATTTGATTGTATTCCCTGAATTATCATTACCAACGCAAATACCTATTGAATTAAAACTATTGTCTATACCCCAATCCACATCTTGACCAGTTAAACCGAAAGAATCGTTCGAATCAAACCATGTAATACCATTAAACGAATATTTAATTGTAACTCCTGTAGAATCACGCCCGGTTGCTGTCCATATATTACCATTTACTGTAAATCCATATGAAACCCCGTTACATACTTGATTAAATACATTAGTAGCATTATTCCAAACAATACCATCTAATGAATATTTTATTGTATTGTTGCTAATATCTTCTCCACCTGCTACCCATAAAGGATTTCCATTAGTATCTTCTCCATAATCAACACAATTACCTGAACCGGTACCATTTGAACCATTATAAAACGGATTACTAGTATTTAACCATACTGAACCATCATATGAATACTTAATTGTATTATTAGATGAATCACCACCAACGGCTACCCATAAATTATTTCCCGAAGATGTTTTTCCCCATTTTATTCCACTACCACTACCATAAAACCCGGTAAATGGATTTGATGACGCATTATTCCATGTGATTCCTTGATCATCTGTGTATTTAATTGTATTATTAGAGGAATCTATACCAACCATTACCCATCTATATATACCTAAATCAGGAATGGTGTTATTTGTGCCATGAGCTACACCATAACCTACATTAGAAAACGGGTTATTTGATGAATCTATCCAATCAATACCATTATAGGATAGTTTTGTATTATAAAATATTCCAGAAACGTCTGTACCTACTTGTATAAATTTTATCTCGTTTGGAACAAAGGTTATATATATAGTTCCGTCACCACCCTTTCCTCCATTATTGTAATAATAACTCCAAAAATTAATATATCCGGCACTGTCTAGAGAACCTGGTTGTCCCGCACCACCACCACCACCGCCATAAGTTTCACCTACAGTACCATTACCATTTACACTAATACCATGTATTCCACCTGTACCGGATGTACCTCCACCACCACCAGTGTCGCTGTAAGATAAATCATTACTATTAGCATCACCACCACCTCCACCACCTGATACAGAGATAGAATAACTTGGATAAATAGTCATACTATTTAATGAAATGTTTTGTCCATTTGTTCCATCACCGAGTGTACTACCGTCATTATTGTTAAAGCCGTTTCCACCATCACCACCTATACCATCAATCAATGGAGTAATTGTAACTGGATAAGTTAAACCACCTTTAACACCACCTGATACTAATGTATTATCAAAATATCCTTGTCCTCCATGACCTCCTGTCGCATTGATTGCTCCAACGGGTGTAATAAATGTAGAATCTGTACCGGCACTACCACTACATTGAGTTGTATCACTAGCAGTACCACCTGTACCACCATTCCCTCCTGTACCAACATTATACGAATAATTGTAGCCAGCTTCAGCATTAAATGAAATTTGTCCGAATCCGGCACTTCCACCACCACCTCCTGATGGATATGCTTGACCACCACCACCACCACCACCACCACTACTACCACCTCCTCCACCTCCTCCGACAAGTGTTAGAGTAATATTATAATTCGACTTGAAAGAAACAGTACCTGTTTGTTTTAATTCAAATGATATATACCCGTTATTTTCAACATAATTTGAATAATTTGTAGCTGTGAAATAAGGATTGCTACTCATATAATAATAATTGATATAATTGTTATTATAATAATCGTAATAATCGTAATAATCGTAATATTAACCACACTCTTAGAAAGAAATAATTAAATGCCAGTATTATTGCCAGCAAAGAACCATCTTAAAGACAAATATTTTGGCATACTTTCTGTCATATCGCTACTTTTCATAGTGAGATTTGGACCGCTATCTACAATGTTTTGTATTTCACTTGTTCCTAAACCATAGTTGAAGTATCTCAAGTTTGATAAGTAACCAGAAAACCCGCCATTCATACCTACATATACATTTCCGTAATTTTGCTTGGGAACACCCTTCATAATTAATCGTTTTGTAAGTTTGCCGTTAATATATGTATCCAATTGATGATTTTCAACACGAATTTGAACACAAACCCACTTGTTTAATGGAATATCATCTATTGTGACACGTTCTTCAATATCGTTAAATGTATTCATAACAACGACTAAAGCATTTGTATTAGGTGCGATATATAGTCCAGGTGCGTTATTGGGTTGATTCATACCAATAGGTTGATTTGTATAATTAATATTATCATTACCCTTGTGAAAAATATGTCTATACTGTCCCTCTTGATAAACTAAATCATCAATAAATATCCAAGTAGAATAGGTAAATTCAACACCTCGTTCTTCATTATCTGATCTCATTATAGGTATTGCGCCATTTGCGTTTGGATCTTGAGGTATGACAACCATCTGTTTTTTTGAATTAATCATACCATCAACTAAATAAGGCGATTTGTTATATGAAAATAACCAGGCTAATATACGTGAACTAAATTTCACTGCTATAACAAAGACAACCAATATAAGTAACAAAAAGGCAATTTTTGCTACTAAACTATTGGATTCCAAAAATTCTTTTGTACCATTGACAGCAGTACTGCTTTTAAAATTATCAAATGCTCCTGCTCCAGATGAAATATTTCCTGTGTATCCAATGTCAGACATATCTATATATTATATATAAGAAATTTAGATATGTAGTTAATAATAAATAATGTAAATAATGATTTTATCAACATAATAATCTATGATTTAAAGAGTTAAACTTCCTTGTTCTTGACCATCTTTCAAGTATTCAATTTTTACTTGATATGGAAAATCCATACTATATCCACCATACCCGGCACGATAAATATTATATGCCTCTTGTGGGTTCAAAGAATTGGCATAATAATTAACGTCGGTTGTATATCCAGAGAAACCACCTAAAGGTGTAATATATACTGGTGCGTTATTCGCAATTTTTGCTACACCTGGTAATACACATGTTCTCACTAATTTACCATCAAGATACACATCCAATGTTCTTCCGTTCAAACTAACAATCACGTTGACCCATTTTTGAATAGGGACATTATCAACATTACATGTATGTGTTGAATGTTCTTTAGCAGTTGAAGAAGGATACACAGTAGTTTCAATCTTTAAATTGTTCTCAATTGCTCCTAAAATAATTGCTGGACTAGGTAATAAATCTTTGTCCAATCTTCCTAAAATTATTTTTGGCTCACCGTAACGATAACTCCAATCATCCACATAGAACCATGCAGAGTATGCATAATTAGAAGCATTGCTTTGTGCTAATTTACCAGCATCTATTTTTGTTACTTTTTTGGCATCATTAAATCCAGTTAATTTGTTAGCACTACCCAATAACCAACGAATAATAAGTATTAATAATATTACTAAAACTACAGCTATTACTATATTTCTAACAGAGAATTCCATAATATAATATACAGTTAGAAATTTTCTAAATTACTGGAGGGTTAAATTGTTTTACCGAATTATAAGCCCAATTAATTTGACTTCTAGAAATACTATCTCTATAATAATTCACATTACAAACGCCTCCATGTATACCATTTGCTGTACCAGATAGCATAACAGTATCCGCGTTATATGGAATAATTCCAGGTGTTGAAGAAACTAACGCGTTATTTATAAAAATGTCTAATGTAGCACCATCATAATTAACAATGATATTATTCCAACGTTGCATCTTAAAGTCAGTGGTTTCGTAAATATTTTTTTCGGTTTTACCTTCTGTTTCCATGGTAATACGCAAACTATTTTTCAATACATTAAACAGTATATTTGGTTTATTACCTATATTCAGTAAGGAAGTATATTCGTCATATTTTGAATTTGTTTCCGGAGGGAAAGAATCAATATATATCCAACCTGATATAGCATAATGGTATTGGAATTGATCGTCTACATAATTCAGTTCACGAAATGTACCTAATTTAACTTCTTTGTTCAAATCTGTCGCAGTTGTCACTAATTGTGTAGCATTATGAGTGAATATATATTTCATGATAGTTGGATACAAAAAATACAATCCTATAAGTACTAGTTCAGCCATTAAAATAATTATAATTGGCTTGGTAGTTATTTGATATTGTTGTTTCAAGTAGTCAATTAAATCCAACAATAGACAAGGAGTATACATTAATACCTTCCATAATAGTCCGGTAACAGACGATTTGTGTTCTTTAGGTTCACCACCAGTGATACCAAAATATTTTACTGCTACAGTAAGCAATCCAAGAACAATCAATACATTAATAATAAGCAATATTAATGCAGATGCGTCTGAGAAATAAGAAAATGTCTTCACAAGAATAATTGTTATCAATACAAAAGCAATAATTGAACCTATTAATGTGAGAAATTTGCCGATTTTACTTAATATATTAGGTGTTTCCACATTTTCGGTTTCTTGTTTTGCTTTTCTGTAAAATAA
>Ga0222650_1000692_pt1 | contig 23785 bp, 21 predicted proteins | sample AntAcemetagen367_FD_179820 | JGI IMG/M metagenome (GOLD analysis project Ga0222650, IMG submission 179820) | Saline water microbial communities from Ace Lake, Antarctica - #367 | ecosystem: Environmental > Aquatic > Non-marine Saline and Alkaline > Saline | place: Antarctica: Ace Lake... | reverse complement strand
CTTTTCGCGAGGGAAATAAATCGTTCTTTTTGGTCCATAGGGTCTTCAGATATCCAGGGCATCCCCCAGTTTAATCTGTTACCTACGTCTCCGGTTTCGGTGTTACCAATGTCGCCGGTTCACACCGAATGGCATTACCCCGAATGGCATTTACAGAGTTTTTTAGTTCTTTGCGGCTCTGCATGCGGCATTAACAGAGACTCCTATCGCAGCGGAGCGCGTGCGGGCACTAACAAATTTGGCCTCTGAACCAGCCTCACAGCGGATCCGGCTACAGGAATTGCTTCTCACTCACTCCCCCGCCTCCGCAGCACTTCTTTCTGCATCGAGGCAAGCGTGCCGGGCATGGATTTTTTCATGCCGAGCTTCACGATGGCTTGGGGGGCAAAAAAACCGGGATGAATATGCAGAGAATAGACGACGAGACAGCGCTCTTCGTCGTTGCCTTCGAAGATCCACCAACTCCCTTCGATATCTTTAATCTCGCCGCCATCGTAGACAAAATCAGCACGGGTCATCGGAGTGAGGGTGTGCCAGAGGCGATACCGATAGGCGCCCTTTGGCCCGCCCACTTTCGTTAACTGCTCGACGAGAATGCGATTTTCTTCCTGCTTGAGAACTTTCGATTCGAGAACGCCTTCGACAAATTTCTCTGCGTCTTCCTTGTCATTGATCACGCTCCAGATCTCTTCGCGAGTCCCTTCGAGGATCTGCGCAACGGTGACAAATCGGCGATTGGGAGCGACTTCACCCGGCCGAAGCGCCAAGACGAAGGCCTCACCTTTCGCAAAACGCGTCTGTTGCGCATCGTCGAATTCGGAAAAATTCTGCGCTGACAAATGTGATCCGGAACCTGCTAACAAAGCAACCATTCCCACTGAAAAAGATCGTCGATCCATGATGGAACGAATTTAGCATGATTCAACGGAAGGGCTTATTATTTCTTCGCGTCAACTTTCGCCTTTGCCTTGGCTCCCATCCTCCCGGCTTCATTGCCTGCCTTGGCGACCAGTTCCGCCGCACGCGCCTTTTTGTATTCACCGGAAAGCTCAATCGCTTTGGCCTGGTCTTCCCCGTCGTAGTCCCAGAATTCCTGAATCACTTTTTCAGTTTCAGGATAATCTTCACCAGTGTCTCCGATCTGCTGGCGCAACTGAGCGAGTTCCGCCTTCAGCCTATTCGCAATTTCGGCATACGTGGGATTGTCATACTGATTCACATTCTCCTGGGGATCTTTCTTCATGTCATACAGCTCCCACGCCGGTGGCGTGCGATACCCGCCGTCGTAGTTGCAACCATAGTAAAAGATCAGCTTGTGCGTCTTCGTCCGAATCCCGACATGCGCAGGATTGTCATGGTGGGCCATGTGCATCCAATAGCGGTAATAAGCGGCCTGCTTCCACTCTTCTGGTTCGGTTCCGATCTCGAGAACAGTCTTGAAGCTTTTGCCCTGCATGTAATCAGGTGTTTCCACCCCGGCCAGGGCCAGCATCGTCGGTGCGTAGTCCACGTTTTCGACAATCGCATCGCTGCGGCTACCCGCTTTAATCGTCTTCGGATAGCGAACAAGGAAAGGCATTCTCATGGACTCCTCATACATCCAGCGCTTGTCCTGGTAGTCGTGCTCGCCGAGCATAAAGCCCTGATCTCCCGTGTAGATAATCACGGTATTATCCATGAGCTTGGCCTCTTCAAGGTAGACGAAAAGCTTGCCCATGTTGTCGTCGATTCCCTTCACACAGCGGAGGTAATTTTTGAGATAGGCATTGTAGGAAATCCGCTTCACTTCCGCATCGGTCAGTTTTGACGGATCGTAGTTGCCAGGAAAATCTTTAGGGAAACGGGAAGGAAGATCACCTGCGTAGGAACGACGCGGGTTGCGGGTTCCAATCGAAGTTCCGATATGTGGCACCAGTTCCCGCTCGTATCCCAAAGTCGCAATTGATCCAAAATGCGGCTGATTCTCAAGCCACATATTCTCCGGCTCTGGAATATCGATGTCTTTCAGGTAGTCGTTGTAGCGCTCGGCGTGCTCAAAGTAATCATGCGGAGCCTTGTAATGATGCATGAGAAAAAACGGCTTCACCCTCACGCTTTTTCTCGAGCCATTCGAGCGTGATCTCGGTGATCGCATCTGATGAGTGATAACCGTCGAACTTCACAAGGTCTTTCGGCCAGCCTTTTTCACCCTGAACACGAAACTCGGGGTTGTGATATTTCCCCTGACCGGGAAGCACGGCATAATAATCAAAAGCGCCCGGCTCCTTTTTGAGGTGCCATTTTCCGATCATCGCAGTCTCGTAGCCCGCTTTTTTCATCTCGATCGGCAAAAACTGGCGCTCGGCTTCAATCGCTCCCCCGAGATCATGCGCCCCATTGGTATGGGCATACTGACCAGTGATGACACAGGCCCGGCTCGGTGAGCAGATCGAATTGGTGCAAAAAGCGTTTTCAAAAAGCATCCACTCTTTCGCGAGGCGGTCGATGTTGGGAGTCGGATTCAGCTCCGCGAGACGGCTGCCGTATGCGCCGATGGCGTGGGCGGCATGATCATCAGACATGATGTAGAGGATATTGGGACGGGAATCATCGGCACTGAGGGCGCCAGACGACATAATCGATAGCGCCAAAGCTGCCCAAATACGGAAGGCCCATGCGGACCTGGTCGAGACAAATTTATTCATGACTCCACCTTCTCTCATCCGGCAGCGAGCGTCCAGTTGCGGGAGGACTTTCTTTGGTATTTATCGGATAACTCATCACAAAATGTGAAGTTATTCACAAAATGTGAATAACTCCGTGAAAAACCCTGTGGATAAGTTGAGAAAACCTCCGACATTCCCCGTTTTACCGGAGTTCCAACTCACCCAATCTCATGTTTGTCGATCACATTAAAATTTTTGCCAAAGCCGGCGACGGAGGAAACGGCTGTATGAGCTTTCGCCGTGAAGCCAACGTTCCAAAAGGAGGGCCGGACGGAGGCGATGGCGGACGTGGAGGCGACGTGATCCTCGTTGTCGATCAACACACCGACAATCTACGTAACTTTTTCTACGCCCCGAACTACATTGCCGAGCGTGGGGTTCATGGAAAAGGACAGCGGAAAACGGGCCGTGGCGGTAAAAACCTCGTTCTGAAGGTTCCTCCCGGAACCATTGTTTATCGGACAACGCCGAACAAGCGCAAACCCAAGCCCGGTGATCTCGATTTCGAAGAAGACTACACCGCGAAAGACTGGGCCGGCGAGTTTGTCGAAGATGAAGGTCAGATGGTCCTGATGGATCGCGAAGTTGGTCTTGAGGAGGGAAAAAAGGTCGCAGCCAAAAAAGCTGACGATGACAAAGGTGAAGAAATTGCTGAAGAAGAGGTCGCGACAGAAGAAGAGGAGACCGGCGAGTCGATGATGGTCGAAGATGATGACGCGACCTTTGATGACGATTTTGACGAGGAGGCTGAAAAAAATACAGTTCCCGGTAGCGAATACGGCGAGGTGATCGTTGACCTGACCGAAGTCGGGCAGAAATATGTGCTTTGCGAAGGCGGCATCGGCGGAAAGGGAAACTGGAATTTCCGGACCGACACGAACCAGGCACCGATCGAATTCACGCCGGGTGAAAAAGGCACCGAAGGGGATTACTACCTCGAGCTTCGGCAGATCGCTGACGTGGGGCTCGTCGGCTATCCGAATGCAGGGAAATCTACCTTGCTCACCGCACTCTCAAACGCCTCACCGAAAGTCGCCTCTTACCCTTTCACGACACTCAAGCCGATGGTTGGCGTGGTCGATTTTCCGGGATTCATGCGCTGCACCGTAGCGGATATTCCGGGCCTGATCGAAGGCGCTCATGACAACGTCGGCCTGGGACATGACTTTCTTCGTCATATCAGCAGGTGCTCCGTTTTTCTCTTCGTTGCGGATACGGCAGGAGTTGATCAGCGAGATCCGATCTCTGACATCCAAATCTTGAGAAAAGAGATCCGCCTTTACGACGAAGAACTGGGAGAAAGGGAATGGATCATCGTCGCAAATAAGATCGATCTCGAAGAATCTGAAATGTATCTGAATGCGCTTCAGTATCGCTTTCCTAAACAGGAAATCTTCCCGATTTCAGCCCAAACAGGCGAAGGACTCGATGCCCTCAAAAAGCGGCTCTGCGAAATGGTCGGCGCCCGCCCTACCTAAGAGGTAGTGCAGGAAACCGGCGAAGTCTGCTCCCCCCCCCCCCCCCCTGACACTCGCACGATGGTTGATTGCCTCAGTGACTTAGCCCTCTTAGAGGCTCGACTTAATCCTATTGAGGGTTCGGTCTAGCTCTGTTAAAACCAACTTCACCTAAAAAACTCCCCTCCAAGAATACGTAGAACTGGATTGCATCCCGCTTTCAAACCATCCCGCCGGAGCAAGCAACCGATAAGCTCTACCCACGGGTTACGAACCCGTGCTACTTTCTACTTCCCACTCTCTGTTTTCTACTTTCTCCTCACCTCATCTCTGATCATGAGCAATCATCCGAATGTAAAACTCTACGACACCACCCTCCGTGACGGCACGCAGGGAGAAGGCGTAAATTTCAGTTCCATCGACAAGATCCGCATCGCGCAGCGTCTTGACGAATTCGGGATGAATTACATTGAGGGCGGATGGCCCGGCTCGAACCCCAAGGACGTTTCCTTTTTCGAACGGGCTGCTGATCTCGAATGGAAAAATGCAAAGATCGCCGCCTTCGGGAGCACTCGACGCAAAAACATCGCGGTCGAGGACGATCCCCAGGTAAGAACCCTGCTGGAGGCAAAGACGCCGGTGATTACTTTTTTTGGAAAAAGTTGGAGACTTCACGTCACCGAAATTCTCACGACCACGGAAGAAGAGAATCAGGCGATGATTCGCGACACGACACGGTTCTTAAAGGAAAACGGACGCGAAGTGATTTATGACGCCGAACATTTTTTCGACGGCTACAAAGACTCAGCTGAGCACGCCCTCGCTACTCTCATGGCGGCGAAAGAAGGTGGCGCTGACTGGGTCGTCCTCTGTGACACCAATGGTGGAACGATGCCGCATGAAGTCGCGGAGATCACTGAAGTGGTGATGCGCGAGATCGGCGTCCCCGTTGGCATCCACACCCACGACGACACCGGTGTCGCGGTCGGCAATGCGCTAGCCTCCATTCGTGCAGGAGCCACTCAGGTTCAAGGAACGGTCAACGGCTACGGCGAGCGCGTCGGCAACTGCAACCTCACAACGACGATCCCGAATCTCCAGCTGAAGATGGGCCGCCCCGTCGTCGATGATATTTCTCAACTCACTAATCTCGCTCACTTCGTCGACGATCTCGCGAACTGCTCGCATAATATTCGAGCGCCCTATGTCGGAGCAACCGCCTTTGCTCACAAGGGCGGCATGCACGTCAATGCCGTTCAGAAGGTAGCGCATAGCTTTGAACACGTAGAGCCATCTTCCGTCGGGAACACGCAGCGGATTCTGGTCTCCGAGCTTTCCGGTCAGTCCAACATTCTCATGAAGGCCGACGAACTCGGTCTCAAGGTGGAAAAAGGCAGCGAAGAGGCACTCGCAATCCTGAAGAATCTCAAAGAACTCGAGGAGCAGGGTTATGAGTTCGAAGCGGCAGAGGCTTCTTTCGAACTTCTTATCAGAAAGCACCTCAAGACTTACCAGTCCTCGTTTGACCTCCACGAATATTATTGCTCTTTCCGTCGCGACGGGAAACGAGATTACGATATCTGTTCAGCAACGGTTAAACTCCTCGTAAACGGCGAAGAAGAATACCGCGTCGCGGAAGGAGACGGCCCCATCAACGCGCTCGACGCGGCCTTACGGAAGGCACTGCGTCCTCATTATCCGCAAATCGACAAGATGGAACTGCAGGACTACAAAGTGCGCATCGTCGACAGCCACCTCGGAACCGCCGCCAAAACCCGCGTTCTCGTTCTGAGCAAAGATGACAAGGAAAACTGGGGAACGGTTGGGGTGAGCACGAATATCATTCAGGCAAGCTGGCGCGCGCTCGTCGACTCGATCGAGTATTACCTCGCGAAACACAGTTAGGAAGTTCACTTCGGCTTCGGATCCCCCGCCGTAGCGTGGGTTTGTATCCCGTGGGGACAGAGCCTATGAGATGTAGCATGGGTTTCCAACCCGTGAGCAGAGCCCATCAGATGTAGCACGGGTTTCCAACCCGTGGGCAGAGCCTATCAGATATAGCATGGGTTTTTAACCCGTGGGCGGAGCCTATCAGCGCGGGAGTCTTTGAACACGGGTTACAAACCCATGCGACTCTCCTGACCGCAACCTTGACAGAGTTAAGCGCGACTCACACTGTTCCTTTATGCGTTTCTTCCTCGCGGCTTTAGCTGCCCTATTTTCCTTCACCGCAGCCGCTGCAGAGCGCCCGAATATCCTACTGATTTTCACCGACGATCAAGGAGTCAACGATGTAGGATGCTACGGCTCCGAAATCCCCACTCCGAATATCGACCGTCTTGCCGCCGAAGGAATGAAGTTCACCAACTTCTATTCCGCGTCTTCTATTTGCACACCGTCGCGGTTTGGCCTCCTAACAGGACGCAATCCGATTCGCTCTCAGGACTCATTGTTAAGCGCCCTGATGTTCATGGCCGAGGAGCATGCCGATTCAGGGATCCGGGCGCACGAAACGACTATTGCTACAGTCCTCCGCGACAAAGGCGGCTACGACACCTCACTGATTGGAAAATGGCATCTTGGCCACGGAAACCCCTCGCGCCTGCCTCTCGAGCACGGGTTCGATCATTTCATCGGCCACACTGGAGGTTGTATCGATTTCTTTACGATGACCTACGGGATCATTCCCGATTGGTATCATGGTTCGCAGCACGTATCCGAGAATGGTTATGCGACCGAACTAATCACCGAGGAAGCTATCACTTATCTCGAGGATCAGGGACACCGCGAGAAGCCCTTCTTCCTCTACCTCGCTTACAATGCCCCGCACTTTGGGAAAGGCTACAGTCCATCGGACAAGAAACCGGTGAACCTGATGCAGCCACAAGCTGCCGAACTCAAGCGAGTCGATTTCATCGAAGACAAGATCCGTCGCGAATTCGCAGCAATGGTGGTGAGCCTCGATGACGGAGTTGGAAAGGTCCTCGACGCACTCGAAGAACAGGGGCTCGCAGAAGACACGCTCGTCATTTTTCTAACCGACCACGGGGGCGACCCCACCTATGGCGGCAGTAACCTTCCCCTGCGAGGTGACAAAGCGACGCTATTCGAAGGCGGAATCAAAGTCCCCTGTCTTATGCGCTGGCCTGACCAAATCGAAGCAGGAACGACCAATTCGGACCTGCTCTCGTCTCTGGATCTATTCCCCGGATTTTGCGAACTCGCGGGAGTAGCGACCGAATCAATTCCCCACCTCGACGGGCGCAGCTTTGTCTCTCATTTAAAATCCTCATCGGCAAACAAACCGCTCCGAAAGATGCTCTGGATGACAGGTGCTCATGCTGAGCTGGGCAGAAAAAGTTGGCTCGCTTATCGCGAAGGCAATTTAAAATACCTGCAGACACCTAAAGACGGAGATTTCCTTTTCGATCTGAGCATTGACCCCAACGAGGAAAACAGCCTCCTGGAATCACGCGGTGAAGAAGCGGCTCAACTCAAGTCAGCTGCGCTTGAAGCAGTCGAGAAGCTCCTGCCCGGGAAATCCTCAGTTCCCGAATAGCTTCTCGAAGAGTGACTTCGACTTTTTCGGCGTCGCGGCTTCAATATTCGTTTCCGCTTGAATGACACTTTCCACATTCGCGGGAACCGCGGGGCGCACTGTCGTTCCCGAGGTCAACTCCGGCACGTCGATGGTCGCAGTCGTGACCCGGTTGGGATTGCTTTTCAGGAAGGTATTGATGGGGACCCTGACACGTCGATTTTCCATCCGAAGGCTGCGATTAGAATCCATGAAGTAACGCGGGCTATGGTAAGTCTCGTAGGTCTTGGGATAGAGTTCACGTCGCATTCCAACGCGAAGGTCTCTCCGGATCTCGTAGTGCAAGTGGGCGGCATACATTCGACCAGGCCCACAACCGATCGTCCCCACGAGCTGTCCACGTGTCACCTGTTGTCCCACTTTCACCGATCGAACCTTTAGGTGACCATAGAGCGAGTCAATAAATGCTATTTGCCCCGTTTTCTCACGGTAGGCATGACGAATGATCACGACGTTCCCCCAGCCTTTTCGGTAATCCTCGGCAAAAAGGACCACACCGTGAGCGGTTGAATAGACCGGGTCGCCCTCGTCAGTATCACCTCCACCGTTTCCATTCCAGTCTTCGCCAAGATGGCCGTTGGAAGAAAAACCTCTATAAACGTAATACCCGGCGCCATTTGGTTTTCCCACGGGATAATCAAACCCATCGGCCAGCATCGCAGTGGTGTATGACTGCGCATGCAGCCCTGTTACGCCCCATACCAGTGCAAGAGCAGGGAGAGCAAAGCGAAGCCATTGCCGTCTGGAACTACTGAATCTGGGGGATAGGCAAAACATCAGAGAAAACTCTCCAGGGGAGGACGCCCTTACGACGATTCGGAGAGCAGGATATTAGGAAACTCCATAGGTAAAATACAGAAATGCGGCGAGACCGGCAACCAAACAATAAATACCGAAATATTCGAACTTTCCCTTTCGAATCGCTGCAAGGACTGAACAAATAGCAAGTAAGCCAGAAACAAAGGCCACCGCAGTTCCCGCAAGGTAATTGGTGAGGACTTCGCTTTCGATTGCGCCCAGGTGCTCCAACTCGAGCACCGCCGCCGCCGCAATCGCCGGTATCGCCATCAGGAAGGAGAATTCCGCGGCGGCTGAGGATTTCGTTCCTGCAACCATACCCGAGACAATGGTTGAACCTGACCGCGAAATACCCGGCAGAATCGCAAAGGCCTGTCCCAATCCCATCACAATCGCAGACTTAACGCTCATCTCTCCTGTTCCCCGTTTCGCGAGCAGCCTCGGCAAGAACAGCAACAAGCCGGTCACGATGAGGAGCAGCCCGACGATCCCCGGCTTTTCGTACACGCTCTCAAAGGCATCTTTCGCAGGAGAAAAGCCAATAATAGCCGCAGGAACACTGGCGATAGCCAAATAGAGAATCATCTTCCGGTCACGGGCATACTCCTCTTTAAACGGCGGCAAAACCGCAAGAAGCATCCGCCAAAGCGGCTTCCAAAAGTAAATTACCACTGATAACAAGGTTCCAAAATGAACCATGATTTCAAAGGTAACCCCGTCGTCTTCCACGCCCAAAATCTTCTGGGTGAGGACGAGGTGCCCGGACGATGAGACCGGCAAAAATTCAGTAAGTCCCTGGACTAGGCCAAGTATTATCGCATTGAAAAGATCCATAATAAGACTGGTGTTTCATAAACCAATTCACTGTTTTTACCAGCAAATCGTATCGCCCTTCCGAAAGAAACCGCTTCGATGGCAGAGCTCGTTTTGAGCCAATTGACCTCAAATCAACGATCAGATATCTCTGTAGCTCTTCCGCCGAGATACAGCGCACCGATAAAATTTTGCTGATTATAGCCCTCGGAACCGCTATTGAAAATTCACTCTGGCTTCTGGACTTTCAATATTCCAATACCATCGAGCTGTACGGATTCTCTTTAGAGACTCTCATAATTGAAATATTTCTCACTTACTGCTTGTAATTGCTCTGGAATTCGTCACAATTAATAGAGCAGGGCATTACTTTTACCGATATTGTGGTTTTTACGGATTTCCTAAGGGCGATCGAAACTGCAAATGTCATGCAAACACACTCACTTAGAATAATGGCAGACGAAGAAGCTCCCGAATTGATGACAGTAAAAGAGACTGCGGAATACCTCCGCATTCCTCTCCCTACTGTTTACTACCTTGTCCAGCGTGGACAGCTCCCTGCAATCCAAATCGGCGGACGCTGGCGTATTAAGCGAAGCCTGCTTGATCGCGACATCCTCAAGACAGACCAAGGTGGCCAGCCAACCGTGCTCGTAGTCGATGATGACCCGGCACTGCAGACTCTCTTTAAGCAGTTCCTCAAAAAGGCAGGCTTCGGCCGCATTGTTGTGGGAACCGGCGCCGAAGCCCTCAGCTATATTGAGAAACAGCGCTTCGACCTTGTCTTCCTCGACCTCAAGCTCCCTGACATTCCAGGTGACGAGCTCTACATGAAGATGAAGGAGAAGTATCCTGATCTTCCTATCGTGATCATTACCGGTTATCCGGACAGCGAGATCCTCACGAAGATTCTTTCGAGCGGTCCCGTTACCGTTATCAAAAAGCCGATCGAATACGATCAGCTTAACCGCACCGTGAAGATTCTTGGTCACAAAGGCGCTGACGCTGCGTGATTAGATTACCTTCTCGTAGTTGTTTTTGAAAAAGGCTCTCCGAACGGAGAGCCTTTTTTTGTATTCAGTGACCTCCTTTCCGTATCGAATGAGGGCTCACGCTCAAAAGCAGGCAACCGATGAAGGCTTCATACTCCGGCGTTACCCTCTCGAAAACTGAACCCCGACCATGAAATCTGAATCCCTTCGGCGGCCCTTCAAAAGCCCGTATCATGAACACGATTCGCCCGTTTTCACGAAGGGACGAAACGGTCTCAGCCCCGCTCCCGGTTGACTCGATATAGGCGACGGTCTTATCATCGAGAATCCGAAAGGTCGCCATCGCCTTCGGAGAGCGATCTACTCTCCCCGCTCCGGCTAAAGGAGCCGTAGAAACAAAGCACAGCTTCTGTTTCACAACCCCATCCGCGATCTTCGCATCAATCAGTTGAAATACTTTTGACCTATCTAATCCTCAAACGATTCCATAAGTCCACGCCGCATCGCCTCAACCGGAGCTTCACGATTGAACCAATACTCAAAGGCAAAGACACCCTGCCACAGAAGCATCCCCAGCCCATTCGCGGTTTTCGCACCCTGAGCCGCAGCATTCGCAATAAGACGCGTTCTCGGTGGCGCGTAAATCATGTCATAGACGAGATGATGCGGAGCAATAAGTCGCTGAGGCACCACATCAGGATCGGTTCTCTTCATTCCCATTGAGGTAGCATTGATAATCAAATCGATCTGATCGACTTCTTTTTCCATTGCTTCAACTTCGTGAGGAATCGCAAGAATCCGATCGGTGGGCCCTTCGAGCTTGTCCGGATCACTCATTAAATCACCGAGCTCCGCGGCAAGCGCTTCGGCCTTCTCGACGGTCCGATTGACTAAAACAAGGCGCTCGCACTGATCCATCGCGCACTGCACCGAGGCCGCCTTGCCGGCACCTCCGCCCGCCCCGATTATCATAATCCGAAGATCGGTGAGATCGATTGAGAATGCTTCCCGGATCGCTCGCTTCAATCCCGGCGCATCCGTGTTGTGCCCAATCAGCTGGTCTCCATCGACGGCAACGGTATTGACGGCCCCGATCCGTCGGGCCACCTCCGACATACTGTCGACGGCATCAAAAACACCGCCCTTATGAGGGATCGTAACGTTTGTCCCTATGAAGTTCTGCGACTTCAGCAATTCAAGCGCCTCGGGGAGCTCCTCCGCTTGGATGTGCAACCTCACATATTGGCAATCGATTCCTGCCGCTTCGAGGGCTGGATTGAACATTTGCGGAGAACGCGAATGCTCAACAGGATTGCCGAAAACGGCAAGTCTTGCTCGTGGATTGAGATCACCAGTGGCGACGTCCCATTGCTTTAAATCCGAAAGGGTATAAACCTGCTTTACCTCTGCCATGCGTAAAGGACTAAAGCACTCCGATGCGCTTTCGCCAAGCAGAGTCGGAAAAACCTGCGTCATGGGCAATGGCGCGAAATGAAGGCGTCGAGGACCGAATGTCGTTCCTTAGGAAGGAAGACAGGGAGAGGGTACCGGGACTGGACCGTGCGTTCGGAATGAAATTCATTCCGCTACCTGCGGCGGCCATTCGAGCTAACTAATTGCGGTTTCGCTCCTGCCACAGATCAGGCCGCGAAGTCACGCATCGTTGCCGCAATAATCGCAACGCTGACAGCTCCTGCATCCGGGAGACCGACTGACTTCTCGCCGAGAGTCTTGGCGCGGCCCATTGTCGCAATCATGGCTTTGCTGGCTTCTTTTCCAGCCTCAGCACCCGCAGCAGCCCCTGCAAGAGCCTCGGAAACTGAACCGGTCGCGCCAGCAGCACCTTCAGCAGCAGGGAGGAGCGCATCGACCATCGTCTTGTCTCCTGCCTTGGCGCCACCTTTGGTCATCACTTCGGCCGTTCCCTCTTTGAGAAAGGTAGCCACTTCAGCCGCACCGAGGGTCTCAGAGCCTTTAATTGCCTTGCCACCTCCGCGGAAAAGCATTCCGAAAACCGCACCGGAAGCCCCGCCCATGCTGGACATCATCGCCATGCCAACACCCATGAAGACTTTTCCGACACAGGCAAAGTCTTCTCCTTCGAGAGCTTCTTTAACCGCGTTCATCCCCCGCTCCATTCCCACTCCGTGGTCGCCGTCGCCAAGAGCGCGGTCCGCTTCGGAAAGAATAGGCTCGGATTCGATGATTTTATCGGCCACCGCGAGCATCATGTCGCGGGTTTCGTTGATTGAGAGGGTTTCTTTGGCCATGATTTTGGAAGTAGAAAGTAGGGAGGAGAAAGTAGAGTAAATAATTGAGCTGGGTCATATTCCCCGTCAACGAACTCTCTTTTCGGGCTAGAACCTTGACATAACAGGGTTAGATCGATGATTCAACCCTGTTGGATCGCCATATTTGTGCCTGATTCGACCGGACTCAACCGCCGTAACGGCCTTCCATTTTGCTGAAGCAGACCGATTGACACGGCATTTCCCAATATTTCTTGAGCTCATCATCCATGCGAGTAACGGAAAATGAGAGCCCTGCCATTTCCTGACAAGTCACGAGAGGTCCGACCATCACGTCGAAAATCTTGACGCCCTTTTCAGTGAAATACATCTTCGCTTTTCGCAAAGCAATAAGGAGTTCCATCATCGTCGTGGCACCGAGAGAATTGACAAAAATGAGGATCTCATCCCCTTCTTTCAAAGCTTCGACATCTTCGTCTTTTTCAAAATCCTCGACAATGAGATCGAGCATCATCGGGGTGAGCTCATCCGAAGTCTGCATCGGGATTTCCCCCACCCCGGGCTCGCCATGAATACCCATGCCGAGGCCGATTTTATCCTCAGCAATATTAAATGTCGGTTTTCCTGTAGCAGGAATAGCCCCCGGCTCCATCGATACGCCGACGGAACGGGTCTGAAGGCACGCCTTCTCTGCAAAGGTCGCGAGTTCATCGAGCGATTTCGCCGTCTGCGATGCCGCACCGACCAGCTTCACAATCGGAACGAGACCGGCAACACCACGGCGCGTCTCTTTCTTCGAAGGAGGAGCAGAACAAACATCATCGGCGATGAGGACGGTTCTCACCTCAATGTCCTCGTCATCAGCGAGTTCGGCTCCGAGATCGAAATTCAGGACATCGCCGGCATAATTACCGTAAAGATACAAAACACCATTGCCTTGATTGACCGCTTCAGTGGCTTCAAAAACAATGTTCGGTGGTGGTGCTGCAAAAATGTCTCCGCAAGCAGCTCCATCGGCCAGATTACGACCGACAAGCCCATGATAAATAGGCTCGTGCCCGCTGCCGCCACCGACAAGAAGAGCGACTTTGTTAGCGGGAATATCGTTTTTAACGATGGAACGCTTTCCGACGTATTGACATTCGCCGTTGTAAGCGTCGACAAGGCCTTCGATCAATTCGTTGGCCACGTTAAGGGGATCATTGATGAGTTTTTTCATCCTTCTAAATAGGGTTGGGTGATTCCCCTCTTTCTGTCAGAGATTGGGTAGAAAGACAATCGAAAAAGGCTTCGTTAGTTTTTTGCGAGACAGAATCAGCGGAAATGGATACAGTGCTACAATGTTGGCTAAAAACTTCATTCTTTTCCTGCTGACGACAGCAATCGTGATGCTGTTTTCGCAGGCCCCAAAGGGAGCCGAAACACTCGAGGCTGACCTCGATGCATTTATCACGCTCCCCGATGCCTACCGCCTCCAGCCGGCTGATCTGGAGAAGATGTTCGAGAAAGGAAAGTGGACCCGAAATCCCTACTTCAAATGGCTGCGGACAGATCAGACTCGTGCCATTTTCCAGAAAAAAGACGCGCCCAATCTCAAGGTGAATCTCTCTCTCCTCGGAGGCAAAGTTCCGATTGAGGAAATGATCGTTGATTTCAAAGACGGAACTTTTCTCGGGGTGACTATTTCTATCTTCAATCGCGGAGACGGAGGGACGATAGGAAGCGCGGAATTTGAAGAGCGTCGCCGACTGATTGGAGCGCATCTCGGCAAACAGCTGGATGCGAGGCCCAAGACCCGGGAAGCCAAGCCAACGATCGGCCTCCTGACCGACGGCTGGATTTGGATATCAGCACGAGGCAAAGCAGTCCTCGAAAATAATGACGAGGCTCCCGCCGATATCGAATTTCTACGGATGCGTCTTGCGAGAAGAGATGCTGAAGGAGCCTACGAGGCAGCGACCCACGCGCGGCCTGAAGCGACGGTTAAACTCTCTGATCTCCCCGAAAAGGTTGAGCGAGAACCGAACGGTGATGTCTTCATCGATGACATTCCCATGGTCGATCAAGGGGCCAAAGGCTATTGTGTCGTCGCTTCCGCGCAGCGGGTTTTCGAACACTACGGCATCCCCTGTGACATGCACCAACTCGCCCAGCTCGCCGACTCCGACCCCGAACGAGGAACGAGCAGTCTCGAAGTTAACACGCAACTGGGAGCGATTGATCACCTTTTTAAAACGCGATTCGAATGCCTCGCCGTGAGAAGTCGCGGTACTCTCGTCGAGTTGCTTGATGGAAAATATGTGGGCGAAACAATTCCCGAAGACGATTTTTTCGAAATGATCTATGAGAACATCGAAGATGGAATCCCTCTGCTCTGGTCGCTCACGGTCGGGCAATTTGAAGAAGATCCTCCGCTCCAAGAACAAACGGAAGGAGGCCACATGCGTCTCATCATTGGATTCAATAAAAAGACAAATCGAATCATTTTCTCCGATTCCTGGGGAGCCGGCCACGAGAAAAAGACGATGAATTCGGAAGACGCGCTCAAGGCCACTAACGGCCTCTTCCTCCTCAAGCCGATTTTTCGATAGCTATCACCGTTCAGAGCCACCCGATTCGATGATCAGCTCAGGGAGATAGATGTCTTTGTTACTCGCCTGGAACTCAGCTTTGAGACGCACTTTGAACCGCGTCAAATCAACGAGATGCCACCGCAGGAACTGCCAGGCACCGGTATTGCCATCGTGCTCGATCCCGACAAGGAGATGATTGGCATCGTGGAGAACTTTGTTAGTCTTCGTTTTCGGCGTGAAGTAGAAGGTTCGCAAACTTGAATCGAGCGATCCCGCCGCAACCAGCTTGGGGTCTAGATAGAGAATTCGGCCGGATCCCAGATGTCGAATCATCAAATCGGGGTAGCCCGAGCGCTGCAAATTCCCTTCAGCAGTCCGCGGATATTGGCATTCAAAATCCGGGTTTCGATCAATCTCCTCTAGAATCGCCGCTTCAAAATACGAACTGACTTCATTGACGCGCTTTTCTGAACTGGTCGGAGAATCGGCTCGATTGTATCGCTCCAGAACAGCCGTCAGCGCCTCTTTGAGACCCGCCAAAATCGCAGCATCAGTCGGATCCTCCGGCTGCATCGGAAGAACCTGATTGCCGGTCGACGTTTCAATCAAACTAGCAAAGGGCACATCTTTGAAGGTGCCCCCACCATTTAAGACGGTTGAGACGAGCCCTTCCACTGACGGCTCTTCTCTCACGATCACCTGAGTTGGTTCGGGCCGTTTGCATGACAGGAGCAACACTGCCACGCCGAGCGGTATCACGAAAACAATCCGTCTCATCGAATTCTCACCCCTTCCAGAAAACGTGTTTTTGCCGCCTCAGCTTGAACTTCGCTCTCTGCGTGAACCCGCGCAATGATATCTCCTTCCGAAACACTCGCTCCACATTTGACAATCATATCGAATCCAACCGCGGGATCAATGACGTCATCCGTCTTCCCGCGCCCTGCTCCGAGAGCGAGACTGACACGCCCAACCGTGTCTGCGTCGACCGAGAAAACGTCACCGCTATGAGGGCTTCGTATTTCACAAATAACAGAAGCACAGTGAATCTCACTGAGCTGATCGAGATCTTGAGGCCGCCCGCCCTGGGCCTCGACCATTTCGTGAAATTTCCGCAATGCGGTTCCATCATCCAGCCATGCTTCCAACACGGAACGTTCTGCGATGCTCACTTCGCATGCGAGATCGAGAACCAACTTTCGCAAATCCGCCGGACCCTTTCCTTTGAGCGTTTCGATTGATTCGACAAGCTCAAGAGCATTGCCAACCGAGTGCCCGATCGGCTCATCCATCGCGTGGTAGAGCACGCGGGTATCCACTCCCATTCGAGCCCCTACTTCCTGCATCGACTCTCCGAGGAGGGTTGCTTCCTCACGAGTTTTCATGAACGCGCCCGACCCATACTTCACATCGAGAACAAGAGCATCGAGGGATTCAGCCAACTTTTTCGACATGATCGACGCAACGATAAGCGGCCCGCTTGGAACCGTCGCGGTGACATCACGAAGTGAGTAAAGTCTTTTATCCGCCGGGCAAATCGAGGCAGTTTGCCCCATCATCACGACTCCGATTCTTTCAAGCTGTTCAAGCGCCTTTTCCTGAGAAACATCAATACTAAATCCGGGAATGGATTCAAGTTTGTCGAGCGTGCCGCCGGTAATGCCGAGACCGCGACCGGAAATCATAGGAACCCATAAATCGTCACAAGCCAACAACGGCGCCAGCACCAGCGAGACCTTGTCCCCCACCCCGCCAGTGGAATGCTTGTCGACGATGCGTGGCGCGTGATCCGGGTATTTCATGACCTCGCCGGACTCGAGCATCGATTTCGTGAGCGCTGCGGTCTCTGCCGAAGACATCCCTTTGAAGTAAACCGCCATCGCAAAAGCGGACATTTGATAGGCCGGAATTTCCTTCTTCGTGTAGCCGCCAACAAGGAACTCGATCTCCCCATCAGAGAGCGCGCCACCGTCTCGTTTCTTTTCAATGAGCGACGGAATATGCATCACTGTTCAGCGTGGTGAGGTGCCAGCCAATTGAAAAGAAAATTGTTTGTAAACTTGCCCTCACCAGTTGCTTAACTACTATCCCTCAACATGTCGGCAGAATTAAACTTCAAACAGGAACTGGTAGGATGCTTCGGCTATCCGGTCGCGGAAAACCCTACTCAGGCAATGATCGAACCAGCCTTTCGGGCGATGGGGCTGGATTGGCGCTATTTGACGCTGGAAGTGAAGCCGGAGTCATTAGCTGAAGCGGTCGCCGGAGCGAGGGCTTTTGGATTTCAAGGATTCAACTGCACGATTCCTCACAAGGTCGAGGTGATCCAATATCTCGATGGACTCGGCGAATCCGCTCAATTGATGGGTGCCGTGAACTGTGCCGTAAATCGCGACGGAAAATTGATAGGCGAAAACACAGATGGAAAAGGGTTCGTCGCCAGTTTCAAGGAAATCGAAGATCCCGCCGGAAAATCGCTCGTTCTTCTCGGCGCTGGCGGTGCCGCCCGGGCGATCGGGGTTGAAATGGCTCTTGCCGGCGTTTCAGAGATCACTCTCGTGAACCGCAACGAAGAGCGCGGTCGCGAATTGGAAGCGCTTTTCTCGGGCAAACTCAACGAAGCTGCAGGAGGAAACCTCAAGGTGAACTTCGTCCCCTGGGAGAGTGATTTTCACGTGCCCGTCGACACTGACATTGTCGTCAACGCAACCTCGATTGGCCTCTTTCCCGATGTCGACGCCCGCGTGCCACTCGCGATGGACTCGATCACTTCAGACATGATTGTCGCCGATGTCATTCCCAATCCCCCGACGACCCGCCTCGTGCGCGAAGCGAGAGCGAAAGGTTGCCGCGTCATCGACGGACTCGGAATGCTCGTCGCTCAAGGCGTCATCGGCATCGAATTCTGGACGGGCGAAAGCCCTGATCCCGCAGTGATGCGAGCCGGCCTCGAAGCCGTTTTCGGATAGGCCAGCACTTACGCCTATTCTGTAGGTGAAGGCGGTGACTTCGGCCTTAGGCCGTTCGCCGGTCGACTGTGGTAATGAACTGTCGGTTCCCGACAAATCCTATGCTCACTACTAGAGCAGGGATTGAAATCCCTGCCTAGAATGAGTTGTCGCGTCGCGACAGCACTCGCGCGCGCCCCTCTTGGTTAAACTGCCTCGGAAGGGTTTGCGCTCTAGTTAACTGACAGCGTTCGTTTGCCCTCCTTTAGGTTGAAGGCCGTGACGTTGCTCTTCGAAGATTCGAAAATCACCTCGTCCACTCAAGCCATTTCCTAAAGAGCTTCGCCACAAATGGCGTGAGCTTTGTCCTATTGTAGAGGTCGCCCGCCTTGCGAATCGACTCTCCCTGCGTCGGATAGGGGCTAATCGTTCCGGCAATGGTTCCCAGCCCGATACCTGCCGTCATCGCCTGGCTAACCTGACTGATGAGGTCACCGGCATTTTTGGCCACAATCGTAGCGGCTTCAATTTTATCGCTCCCTTTCTTTACGAAAATCCTGACAAACCCATCGGTATCACCCTCTAGAATAGCGCGATCGACAGAGCTCATATCGACGGTGAACTCGTCGAACTCATCTTTCCGTGAATCGAGCTCTTTCGAGGTCGGCCCGACGTGCGCCACTTCCGGCGACGTGTAGGTAGCCCAGGGAATGACTAGGCCAGACATCTTTGAGCGGCCTTTGAAGAGGGCGTTCCTAATCACGGTCCGAGCCATAAAATCTGCGGCATGAGTGAACTGAAATCGTGAACAAACATCACCCGCGGCATAGATTCGCTTGTTGGTCGTTTGCAGGTAGTCATTCACTTCGACACCGGATTTCCCAAAAGCAACGCCTGCCTCTTCGAGGCCCATTCCATTCACGTTGGGGGCCCGACCCACCGCGACGAGAAGCTTGTCCACTACGACCGCCGGAGCTCCGGGATCGCGCTTGTCACGGCATTCAATACTTCCTCCACCCCCTGACTTGAGAGACAGATTGGAACCGGAGTCGAGAATCGTTACTCCATCGTGAACGAGGTGCGCTCCTATAATAGTTCCTGCGTCAGGCGCTTCCTTGGGGAGGACTCCTGAAGAACTCGTGAACAAAGTGACCTCGGACCCAAGCCGCGCAAAAGTCTGTGCCATTTCACATCCAATCGGGCCTGCTCCGACGATGCCGATTCGAGGCGGAAGTTCAGTCAGGGAGAAGACGGTTTCGTTCGTGAGGTATTCGACCTCATCCAACCCGTCAAGAGGAGGTGCCGCAGCACGCGCTCCCGTGGCGATGAGCGCTTTCGAGAAGGTGAGCGTTTTTCCATCGACCTCAATCGTGTTCGGCCCCGTAAACGAAGCAGACCCCAGATAAACGTCGATTCCGAGATCGGTAAATCGCTGAGCCGAATCATGAGGAGAAATATCTGCGCGGAGCTTTCTCATTCGCTCCATTGCCGCGCCAAAATCAACTTTCACTTCACCATCCACTTCGACGCCAAATTTCCCCGCGTCCCGAACTCCCGCCGCGGCGTGAGCAGAAGCAATCACCGCCTTAGAAGGAACACACCCCACATTCAAACAGTCGCCTCCCAGCATCTGCCGTTCGATCAAAGCGACTTTGGCACCCATTCCTGCAGAGCCCGCAGCAGCAACGAGTCCGGCAGTGCCTCCGCCGATCACAACCAGATTGTATTTTCCTGATGGCTCTGGATTCTTCCAGTGACGCGGAGCCACGTTACTCTCGAGTTTAAGATTGTGTTCGTCGAGAGGGGCAAGCGGTTCGAAGCGGGGTTCAGTCATAGAGCAATGGATTCCGGAATTAGGACGATCTCAGCGGCACCACATTACAGGATTCCTCCGCATATCACTGACTATTTTGTCTCGGTTTCCTTGGCGATCTTCTGGAGCATTTCTCCAATTTGCTCAATCAAATCGAATACTTCAGGATTATCGCCAATGAGCCGGATCAGCAGATCAGCTGCAGAAAACCCCTGCGGGGCTGCTCCCGCAGCACCTCGAACAGGATCAGCAATTGTCCACGCATCGGCCCATGCGACCTGGCCTTTCTCGTAACCTTGAGCGAGGAGACGATTCTCCAAGTCCGGCATATGCCCGCCTCCGTAAAAAATGGCGACACGCTTCAACCGACGCATCTTCAATTCTTCATCCAGTTTCTTCATCACGAACTTATTCCGCTCCGTCACGAGAACGGTGCCATCGTCGCCTTCAATCTGTGTGATGAATGATTCAGCCTCACTCATGAGCGGGGCAATAATGCGCTTCAACTCCGCACTATTTCCCGTGGTCACCGCTGACATTATTTTCCCCAGCATCGCAGACACTGCCGCGTCATCCTTTGGCAGACCTCCGAGGTCAGCTGTCTCTGCAAGGCTCATGGCACGGGCGAAAAGGGTCCCGAAATTTTGATTTCGAGCCTCCATCAGCGCCTGATATTCGCTCGCATCGACATCGGCATGAACGAAATTAGGCGAATCATACTCAATTCCGTCGAGTTGAAATTCGAGCCCGAGAAACTGCGACGCCATTTGCTGAAGCCCACGAACGCTCACCATTTCCTCAATCGGCACAGGTGTTCCGGCGGCACTTGCGGGGGGAGGAGAATATTTTCCGCCCACCATCTCGTATAAAACCAAATCGTAGTCTTTGAGGAATGTGTTCAGATTTTGAAAATACGCTTTATCGCCAAGATGGACGACCGAGACGAGATCGACCGTCGCGCTCCCTTTGTGGAAACTTGCCACTGCCGTTTGGAGTCGGTCAGGCTGGCCTGCCTCCTGCACGAATCGAATATAGTCAGGCTCACCCTTCCGATCAGGACCCGCAACCGGAGGAACCGGAGCTGCGACCTGTCCCAGTAACGTCGAAACGGAAGAAAAAAGAGCGAGGGTAGAAAGGTAGCGCTTCATCATAATTTCAAACGTTCAGTCGGCTTGTTGGGTGTGCCGATCCCCTCACTTTACCGAAAGGGCAACAAACTGACCGGAGGCATTCCGACAGTAGATTGTGCCATTGGCAAGGACCGGAACCGTCCACACTTTCGGGCTAAGAACCATTTCCTTAAAATGAGGGATGTAGCCTGAAGGAGACGCTGTCGCGACCTGCAACTCGCCCTGCTCACTCAAAACGAGAAGCTGATTTCCCGCCGCCGAAACCGTTCCATGGCCGATCGAAGCTTCACTCCACAGCGTTTCTCCGGTCACCCAATTCAGACACTTCAGAGCGGTTCCATCTTTTCCCTCGTCACCATCGACACCATAGAGATGACCATCGATAAGAACGGCCGCATTCATCTGCGTCCTGAGATCGCGAGATTTCCAAACCCGCTCAGGTTCCCCACTTCCTGTCCATTTTAAAAGCTCAGCGCCCTTCCCGTAACCCGAAGCAATCAGAATGAAGTCACCCGAGACGATCGGGTCAGCCGCATTCACTCCGTAGCGCGTCATCCATTTGTGGGTCCAGACCGGAGCACCAGTTCCCAGTTCAACGCACACATAAGCGCGCTTGTTTGAAAAGATCGCGAGTTCCTTTGCCCCTTTAGTAAAAACATACGGGGTCGAGTATCCGGACTCGCCATTTTCCGATTTCCAGACAAGGCTGCCATCCAATTTGTTAAGAACGAGCCCCGCTTCGCCTGCGTTGATGAGAAGATAATCACGATGCACGAGCGGCGCGCCAGTGAATCCCCAATCGGGTTTTGAATACTCAAAATTCTTTTTCAAATGACTGCTCCAAACAACTCTGCCACTCTTGGCGTCGAGACAAAAGAGTTCGCCTTCCCTCGCAAGGTGGTAAACACGCTCCCCATCAATTGTCGCTGTCCCCGTCGTTCCTCCCTGAAAATACAAATCAGCAAGCGGCTGAGGATAGGAAAATTTCCACTTCTCTTGACCCGTCGCTTCATCAAAGCAGAAAAGCGTGTCTTTTTCGACGCCGTCGTGCCCGGCGATGATCACTTTTCCACCTCCAATGACCGGAGCGCCGTAACCGAGCCCGACCTGCTTCTCCCACGCCAGATCAGCTGAGGCTATTTTCTCGAGGCCGGTTTCGGATGAAATTCCATTGCGATCCGGACCGCGAAGGACCGGCCAGTCATCAGCCTGAACAAAATTCATTCCAGAGGCTACGAGGAGACACCGAATTGCCTGATTGACGGGAAACGACGAAAGCGACAGGATTTTCATATGGTAAAACTCCCGCATTTTGGTGCCATATCAATCTTCATTATTATCACCCAATACGTTTCGGTGAATGCACAGACTTCAAAAGCGGTTCCCTGGACGCGAGGCGGTGAAGAACACGGAACCTCTCTATTCGTGCTTGAAAACAGCGTCGGCACCCGAGTCACAATTGCGGAGTTTGGTGCCTCACTCCTATCTATCGAAACAGCCGACAGCGACGGTGAACTCGCCAACATCATCCTGTCTTATCAATCGGAAAAGGAGACCCGGACGAAAGGTTCCCTCGGGCCCGTGATTGGTCGATTCGCAAACAGGATCGACGGAGGAGGCTTTACTATCGATGAAACGTTTTACCCGCTCGAAACCGTAAATGCCAAGACCGGCGTCCATATCCACGGCGGAAAAACCGGCTTCCAACGACAAGACTGGAGCGGACTCCACGGCCTTGACGATGACGGAGCCTTCGCAAGGCTTGCACTCAAAAGCGAAGACGGACACGAGGGCTATCCGGGAAACATCAGTGTGAGCGTGACCTACCATCTCACTGAGGAGAACACGCTTCGGATTAGCTATCGAGGGACGACCGACGCCCCGACCCATCTCAACCTCACGAACCATGCTTATTTCAATCTCGCTGGTGGCGGAGATGTCAGAGAGCATCAGCTCACATTGAAAAGCGATCGGTATCTCGAAATCGATGAGCGTAAAGTTCCGACAGGCAAACGACTCCCGGTCAAGAACACCCCATTCGATTTCAACACTCAGAGGATGATTGGCAGAGACATCGAATCGATCAAAGAAGGCGGCTACGACCATTGCTTCGTCATCAGCGAAGACAATCGGGGCGGGGCGCTCACTCCCTTCGCAACCCTATGCGATCCCGCAAGCGGACGAACCATGGAGGTCGCCACGACGAAGCCCGGCGTGCAAATTTACACCGCTAATAACTTCAAAGGGGAACCCTTTCCGAAATGGGGAGCGATCTGCTTCGAAACCCAATTTTACCCGAATACCCCTAACCAGCCCGATTTCCCCTCCAGCCTTCTGCGCCCCGACGAAGACTACGATCACACAACCGAGTTTCGATTTGGACTGATAGAAAATTGAGACCAGACCGGAAAAGGCATTAAATGCGGGTCCTCCTACTCAGGCGAGAACACTTCCCCACTATTCCCGATCCGCAGTCCCACGGCAGTTCCGAGGGGAGCGACACGGGCGAATCGAAGGAAAAGAGGCCGCTTGCACCATCTAAAGATCCCTATCTCGGTAGCGTCATTCCCGCAACTTGACGCGAGGGCACAAAAAAACCGCCCCAATTGCTTGGGGCGGTTTTTATTAACCTGGCAACGACCTACTCTCGCATAGCCTTTCGCTATACTACCATCGGCGCTACAGCGTTTCACTTCCGGGTTCGGAATG
>Ga0222650_1000689_pt1 | contig 23914 bp, 29 predicted proteins | sample AntAcemetagen367_FD_179820 | JGI IMG/M metagenome (GOLD analysis project Ga0222650, IMG submission 179820) | Saline water microbial communities from Ace Lake, Antarctica - #367 | ecosystem: Environmental > Aquatic > Non-marine Saline and Alkaline > Saline | place: Antarctica: Ace Lake... | reverse complement strand
CGAACCATTTGGGCAGGTCCTCGGGTATATCCAGACGAGCTAGCCAATGCGAGTTCACGCGCCAGATATTCGACAACCATTTGCACGACTGACCACTCAGGCTCGCATCGGCTACTCTCTACGATCTGAAAATGAATAAATCATGAAATACACCATCGAGTTAAAACCGAAGGCTGTTAAAGACCTAAAATCAATTCAGCTAAAGGATCGAAAGAAAATCCTCGATCGCATGGATGCGCTTGAGGATGATTTATCTGGGAACGTGAAGAAGTTGACCAATTTCACCCCTGAATACCGCATGCGGTCTGGGAATTGGAGAGTCCTCTTTGAGGTTGAAGAATCTAGAATCATCATTTACCGTATTAGACGCAGAAAAGAAGCTTACCGATGAACACAAAACCACAAGTCATTGAAAGAGAAGGAAAAAAAGAATTCGTCGTGCTTCCCTACGAGGAATTTCTAGAAATCAAAGAGGCACTCGAGGACTTCGAGGATTTGAAAGATCTCAGAGAGGCAAAGGCAGAATCAGCTACAGACGAAACTGTATTGCTCTCTGACATCCGGAACCAGCTGCTGTCACCCTGAGTCAGATCCAGTCAGGATGAGACAATAGATTTCGCTACCGCTCATCTACGCTCACCTTCTACGATATAGAAAAAAGTGAAATCTAAAACCGCAGATGGACGCCGATACACGCGGATTTAAGAGAAGAACAGAATCCTGCTATCTGCGTTTATCAGCGCCCATCTGCGGTTAAAAAAATCCGTTCCAACGTGACAGAAAGCCCTCGACCAGTCGGCAGTCTTCGGCCAGATTCGGAGCTATATCCAGTCGATGCAGCGAATGCGAGTAACGCCGCTAGTGTTAATCTAAATCAGTCGGCTCGCATCCGCTGATTTCTACGTTCGAAAAAGAAATATTGACGCTTTGACGCTTTAGCGTATTTTAATCACATGAGTAAAGCGACATTATATCTAGATGAACCAGTCCACAAAGCACTACGCTTGAAGGCTGCAGAAACTCGTCAAAGCATGTCTGACCTAGTCAACGACGCACTCAAAGCGAGTTTACTCGAAGACCTCGAAGATATTGCTGATTGGCGGGCACGAAAGAACGACGAAACGATCGGATTCGAAGATTTTGTGACGCAACTCAAAGAAGATGGCGTCATATAAAATTGAATTGTCTAAGAGGGTTCGTAAGGACTTCAGGAAAATTCCAGAACACGATGCGAATAGAATTCTGAGTGAGATCAAAGCGCTTGCTGAGGAACCCCTCCCGTCTTCTTCTAAGAAATTGAAAGGTGAAGAGCTCTTTCGCATACGAATCGGCAACTACCGTGTGATCTACTCTATTCAGGACGAAAAGATGATCGTATTCGTCGTCAAGGTAGGACATCGCAAGGACGTCTATAAACCATAATCGGGATACGATTATCTGCGGCGTTTGGAGACCGCCCATCCAGCGATACAGCGCCCAGAAATAGACCATAAAATGAGACTTCTGGCACCACTTCGTAGCCGAAACCATCGGCGGTGAATTCAACACCCGGCCCCGGAGTTGCACTGGCAAAGTCAGTGATCGTCTGGCTCGGGTCTAAACTGATCGGCACGATCGTGTTGGTCGACGGGTTTTCGACGAGGTAGTTGTCGAGGATGAGGCGAATGTCATTCGGCTGCGATTTGGTCGGATGGGTTCGTGGTTCGTGAGGTGGCGGTGTCGCGGTCAGTTGCTTGGAACATCGAGTGCCTTTAGACCGCAGCGCGGCTCGCGGGGACGCTCGCCCTCCCTGTGACCTAGGGTTCAGAACCCCGCTGCTCGGGGAGATGGGGAGGGCGACTGTCCCCAGTCGCCGCGAATGTCGTGCGGTGTCGATTTGGTCGGATGGGTTCGTGGTTCGTGAGGTGATGGTGTCGCGGTCAGTTGCTTGGAACATCGAGTGCCGGCAGCCCGCATCGCGGCTCGCGGGGACGCTTGCCCTCCCTGTGACCTAACTCTCAGTGTCGATGACCCCATTGAGAACTCTTTTAAAAATATTATGAACTCTTGCCTAGCATGCCGTCCGGTTTTAGCGCTTTGAGAAATGCCTCGCAGGGCAGGCAAAGTATGTCTTCGCGGACGAAGCGTTCGGTGCCGCGATAGAGGAGGATGCGTTGGGCGCTTGGATAATCTTGGCCAAAAGCTTTGAGTGGTCGCAAGTCGGCTGAGCGAACTTTAGCCGCATTTTTGACTTCAAAGGCATAGATGCCGGACTCCCCATAAATAACGAAATCTACCTCCACTTTAGAACGGGTCTGCCAGTAATGCAGGGAATGCTGACCCTTGGAATAATCGCACCAAGCTCGCAGGTGTTGGGCGACGAGTCCTTCCAGTGCTGCGCCGTCGATTTCTTCCGGTGCATCGAGCGGTCCCTTGGGGCGGTTGGCTCGGAAGACGCCTGTGTCAAAAAAATAGAACTTTGGGTGTGTGGCCAATTGGCGTTGTGCACGTTTTGAAAACACATCCAAGCGGAATCCCAGTAGTAAGTCTTCCAGGATTTCGAGATAACCTTCACAAGTCTTACGTTTTACCTGACATTCGCGCGATACGTTGCTTAAATTCAAAACGGCTGCATGCGAAAAGCTGATCGCTTCCAAGAAGCGAGCAAACGCTCCTACGTCTCGCACAAGACCTTCCATTTGAACTTCCTCGCGTAAATAGAGACCGTTATAGGCTTTGAGCGTTTCCTCGGGATCCTTGGCTCCCCAGACGATGGGTAACATGCCTCGATTCAATGCTTTATTTAGCTCAAAGCGGTCACCTAGCTCAGTTGCCATGTAAGGATGCAAAGTTACTTGAACGGCTCGTCCGCCGAGTAGATTAACGCCTGCCCGTCTCAGTTTTCGGGCGCTGGAACCAGTGAGGACAAACTGCTGTCCTTTTTTTTGTTCGATCAGTGCATGCACAACTTCCAGTAGTTCAGGGAGCTTCTGCACTTCATCCAAGACAATCTGCTTTTCAGCCGTGTTCCCTCTCACGAGTTCCGTTAGTCTTTCCGGTCGAGCCGCTAATTCCCGATGCATAGCCGGATCGAGTAGATCGACCCGGAGTGCTCCAGGGAAACGGTGTCGTGTCCAAGAAGTTTTCCCCGTCCCGCAGGGACCCAGTAAGAAAAAATGGCCGGCTGGTGCCTTTAAAAAACGAATCAGATATTCCATTATGAGCCGCAAAATGGCGAAATGCATGCCAAATGTCAAAATTCATCTATTCCCTACGGCTGACTTATTCTTCGAGTAGTTCTTTGGGCATGTCTTTGTCGCTTAACCGCTCGATTTTGGCTCCGATGGCTGTGAGCTTTTGTTCGAAGCGCTCGTAGCCGCGGTCGAGGTGGTAGATGCGCTGGATCCAGGTGACGCCCTCGGCTGCAAATGCGGCTAGGATGAGGGCAGCGGAAGCGCGTAGGTCGGAGGCCATGACGGGGGCACCGGAGAGTTTACTGGTGCCTTTGATAATCGCGCTGGGGCCTTCGATGGAAATATCGGCACCCATGCGCTGGAGCTCGGGCACGTGCATGAACCTGTTAGGGTAAATGCGCTCGGTGATGATAGAGAGGCCTTTGGTCTGAGTCATGAGGGCACCGAGTTGGGCTTGCAGATCGGTGGGGAAGCCGGGGTGGGGTAGGGTGACGACGTCGACTGTCTTGAGCGAGCCGGTGTAGGGGAGCACGCGGATGTAGTCGTCGCCGAGCTCCATAGGGAGGCCGGCTTCTTCGAGTTTATCGAGGAAGGCGCCGAGCAGTTTGGGGGCGATGCCTTTGACGGTGACGTCGCCGCGGGTGATGGCTGCGGCGATGACGAATGTGCCAGCTTCGATGCGGTCGGCGATGACGCTGTGATCGCAGCCGTGGAGCTTTTCGACCCCGGTGATGATTAGTTCGGGGCTGCCAATGCCGGCGATCTTTGCGCCCATTTTAACCAGCATGTTACAGAGATCGACGACTTCTGGCTCGCAGGCGGCGCACTCTAAACGGGTGGTGCCGGGCGCGAGGGTGGCGGCCATTACAATATTTGCGGTGCCAGTCACGGTGCTGCCACTGCGACCACCGAGAAAAATAGGGCCGCCGCGAATCTCAGATGCGTCCACGTGGACGTAGCCGTTGGCGATCTCGACTTTACAGTTGAGCTTTTTGAGCCCTTTGATGTGGAGGTCGATGGGGCGTGGGCCGATCACGCAGCCGCCGGGGATGGACACCTCGGCCTTGCGCATACGAGCCACGAGGGGGCCGAGCAGGCAGACGGAGGCGCGCATCTTACGCACGAGTTCGTAGGGCGCGACATGGGTGATCTTTTTTGAAGTGATCTCCCAGACGCCGGGCTCGGGCTGGACAGTTTCTGCGCCGATGTGGCGCAAGATCTCGAGCATGAAGCGCATATCGCTCAGGTCGGGGACATTGCGCAGCACGACGGTCTCTTCGGTCAACAAGGTGGCGGCAAGGATCGGGAGGGCGGCGTTTTTCGCGCCGCCGACTTCGATCTGACCGTGGAGGGGGCCGTTGCCGCTGACTTTAAAGACATCCATGAGTGTTATTTAGCGTTTTTTAATCAAGACTCGGCGTTTTCGTTGCTGCGGCGGTCGTTGCGACGGGGGCCGTTGCCATCGCGTCCACGGTTTTGACCGCCGCGATTGCCGCCTTTACCACCGCGTCCACGGTTTTGGCCGCCACGGTTGCCACCTTGGCCGCCGCGGTTGCCACCTTGGCCTTGGGGGCGTCCGCCAGGACGATCGCTGCGACCTTGGCCACCGCGATTACTGTCTTTTTTGGGGGCTGGCTTTGGCTCGTTGCCGAAAAGTTTTCCGAAAAATCCGGTGATGGATGCGAGGAGGCCGCCTTCGCTGGCGGAAGATTCTTTGGCGGCGGGCTTATTCGCGGCACTGGCGCCAGTGCGGGGCGCGCGTGCATTGCGTTCGGCTCGCTCTGATTTGGCGGGGCGGTTTTTATTACGTTCAGCGCGGTGGGCATCACGTTCTGTGCGGCGCTCGGTGAGCTTGGCCTCGACGCTGGCGATGGCGGCAAGGGTTTCGACGCTGGGCTGGGGATTAGTTTCTCGGCGCGGCTCACGGGGCGCGCGCTCGGCGCGGGGTTCACGTTCGGCGCGGGGTTCACGTTCGGCGCGGGGCTCACGTTCGGCGCGGGGTTCGCGCTCGGCGCGGGGTTCGCGCTCGGCGCGGGGCTCACGTGGTTCGCGCTCGCTGCGTCCGCTGCGGGGTGCGCGTGGCTCGCGTGAGGTGCGCTGGCTGCGCGGGTTTTCTTGGCGCTGGCTGCGCGGGTTTTCTTCGCGCTCGCTGCGCGACTCGGACGGGCTTGGGCTGCCACTGAGTTTTTCTTCTTTCAAGGCTGCGGCGGCACTGACTTCGCCCATCTTGGCGTTGCTGACGGAGGCGACTTCGGTCTTGAAGCCACCGCTGCGGCGGCGGGTGCGTGGCTTAGTGGAAGCGTCGGTGCTGGGCGTGTAGCTCTGGCTCTGAGAGGCGTTTGTGTTTTCTTCTTCGAATTCTGGCATGGTGGTATCTGTGTTTTCTGGTGTGTGTTGTATGACCTGTTGGCTAGAGCAGTCATAGCCGGTGGGACGGGTCGTTGGTAGGTGTCTGCCGGTGGGGCGATTTCTTCGAGATGAGCGGCACGGAGCACGCGGACAGTTGATCGCGTCGGGTAGACAACGGTCTATCGCTAGCGAAATGATATTTTTGAGCAAGGGTTAAGTTTGAATACTTATCCTAGGGTAGGGGTTTCTTGATTGTTTTCCACCTGTACAAGAGCGACTGTGCGGCTAGATCTTTACGCGGGATCAAAAATCACTTCGGGTAGGTAGCTAGTTACTGTTAGGTTTGGCACATTGACGACCTGACTGAGCTTGAGGTCGAGCGCGGCGGAGCAGACTAGAAGCGCTTGTTCAGGCAGCAGATTAGTTCGGTTTGTAATATAATCAATTGCCCGGCGGACTGCATTTTGTGCATTTACTTTGAGATCGGGGCCGCTAGTGACAAAAGCGTGGTAGCGTGAGCCCGCGTAGGCAGCGGGTGATAGATCCGGAGTCGTCAATATATAGGGAGCATCAACCGAAAAGTTCTCTTCAAGGCTGATACGGAGCTTTACGTCCATTGGAGCCTCCAGTCCATTGATGGAGACCTCGCCATCACCCTGTGCTGCGTGTGCGTCGCCCGCGCAGAGCATGCCCCCTTCGACTAATACGGGCAAATAGAGTATGCTGCCTGCGGTGAGATGCTTGACATCCATATTGCCGCCATAAGACCCCGGCGGCCGTGTCCGGAAAGAACCTGTATCGGCACGCTGCACACCTAGAATACCGCAAAATGGGTGCAGCGCGAGTGTGATCCCTGGCATGCTTCGAGTCTGATCCCCGTCTAGTGACCAGTGGTGCAGATAAAAATCTTTAAAATCTTCTGGGAGAAAGCACCTTTCTGGTATGACGCTCTGCCAAGCCCAGCCTTTGTGATGATACTCGAGGATTTCGATTTTAAGTGTATCGCCTGGTTTAGCACCTTTAATGGCGACGGGGCCGGTGAGTGCGTGAATTTTATTAAAATCAATTTTAACGAAGTCCTCGAGCGACTGTCCGGGGTGCACTTGTCCGTCGCTTGAGTCGCTCATCTCAATCAAGATCGTGTCGCCCGACTCAATCTCAATCCGAGGGGGAATACTGTTATCCCATACGTTGTAAGTAATTGATTTGTCTAAAGTATGCATGATGGGTTGCGCGTGATTGGGATAATCGGTTCACAGAATACCGATGCGGCCGCTAGTGGCTGTCAGAGAGGAGATTTGTTTCAAGCTCATTTCGTGCCAGTCTTTCTAGTCGATCTTCAATTACGATGTCAATCATGGCACTTGGCACGATAAAGAGAACATGTCTTCATTCTCATTGAAGTGGTATCTAAAATGCTAATTGTGTTTTATTTCCCAACTACCTTACATCCCATGCGAATCAGTCGAATTTTAACTCCCGAAGGGTCTTGTTACGCTGTCGAAAAACCGACAGGTCACTGTATTTGTGTGGGCACTCCGTTGACGGGCTTGGTGGAAACTGGCGAGCTAGTGAAAGACCCGGTCTTTCTAGTGCCGATCGAGCCTACGACGATTTACGCGATTGGCTTGAACTATCGTGCTCATGCGATCGAGATGGATAAGCCTATTCCGGAGCATCCCGTCGTCACGATGAAGAGCCCGACTGCCGTTCTCGCTTCAAAGGGGCAGATTGTATTGCCTCGGTTTCTTCCAAGCGATTCGGTGGACTACGAGTGTGAGCTGGTTATCGTGATCGGTAAGACCTGTAAGAATGCGACCAAGGCCAACGCACTCGATCATGTGCTCGGTTATACTGCGGCTAATGATGTGAGTGCGCGTGACTGGCAGAAAATATATAGTGGTGGCCAGTGGTGCAAGGGGAAGACCTTTGATACCTTCTGCCCGCTGGGGCCAGTCATTGTCACGCCCGATGAGATTGGCGATCCAGATGCACTTCAAATTCGGACTGTGTTGAACGGTGAGGAAGTGCAGTGCTCAAATACCAGCGATATGATTTTTAGTGTTTCGGATTTGATCGTTTTTCTAAGTGGTAGCACGACCTTGGCACCGGGCACCATTATTTTAACGGGTACCCCTACGGGCGTCGGGGTGGCGCGCCAGCCGCAGCGTTTCCTGCAAGCAGGTGATCAAGTGGTGATAGAAATCGAGGGGATTGGGCGTCTAGAAAATACAGTGACCGAAGAGGTGATTTAAAGTGTCTTCAAGGTATGATTTTTTGAAGCTTTCTGAGTTGGGGCTCTATCGAAAGGGCTGCTACTTCAGTTTTGCAAATGCCTTTATCTGGATGATTGGGCTAGGGACTCCGATGGTGCTCCTGTGTGAGAAATTAGGTGCAAGTCCCGCGCAGGTTGGGCTGATCTATGCGGCTGTGTTTTTGTTGCTGCCGGTTCAGTTAGCCTCGACGGCCTTGTTGCCGATTCTTGGGTTTCGTAAACAAATCCTGTTGGCTTGGGGCACGCGCTCGCTCTTCCTGATCGTACCTGTGGTGATCGTCTTTTGGGCACCCGAAGAGCCGGACGACTGGGTGCTCACTCTTTTTATTGGTTCTATTTTTTGCTTCTGCTTTTTCCGAGCAATTGGGGCGACTGCGTTGCTGCCTTGGTTGTTTGAAATTTTACCAAAGCGCATTCAGGGTCGCTATTTTGCGACGGACTCGCTCGTCGTCGGATTTGCAGGTGTGATGACTCTACTGTTGAGCAGCCTCCTCTTTTATTTGCTCAGCCCCTACAACGCGTTTCGGCTGCTATACTCTCTCACTTTGATCGCGGCAGTGGTCAGCCTATGGTTGCTGCGCAAGCTCCCTGATGGGCAACGACCGGTGGTGATCTCTCTCAGCCGTTTTTTCAAGAGAGCGCCAGAGCTGTGCCTGCGGCCGAGTCATTATCGCCGCTTCATGCGGCTACAGGTCGTCTACGGAATCGCTGGTTATGCCTTTGCTCCTTTTTCGGTTTATTATTTAAAGACAGCGCTGGATTACAGTCAGAGTTATATCCTCATGCTGATAGCGCTCCAGTTTGTGGGGATTTTAGGCGCATCTATGATTATTAAGGAGTGGATTGATCGCCTAGGTACCAAGCCATTCTTCATCCTTTCAAATCTGGCGACGATTATTTTCCAGCTCTATTGGCTGTTGATGATTTTGTTTCCTGGAGTGATTGAGAATCTGCTTCCGCTGGTCTACCTCTTAATCGGTGTGGCTTTGGCTAGTTTTCAGACAGCGACGAATAAATACCTTTCGCAAGTTTGCCGCCCGAACGAGCGCGCGCTTTCCGTTACCCTGTTTAGTACGGTGGTTGGGTTTGTCGGTGGGCTGACTTCAACGGGCTGGGGGTTTATTCTGAAGGATCCTGTGAGTGGTTTGATCAATACCAATGCCTTCCTTGGTTACTTTGCCTCAGCGCTGGTATTGCAAGTTCTTATGTTGAAGGGATATATGAAGATCAAAGATAGTTTTAACTCAGAAGAGCCCTTGCCTACGCGAGGTATCATGGTGCGACCTTTTCGTTATTTGGTAACTTTTATCAACTTGGTGGAGCCGCCCAGAAATCGTAGGGCGAAAAAAGAGCCTAAGCTCTAGTCAAAAAGGGAGTGTTTCTTAATTATTTCTTGGCAAGAGTGCCGTTTAACTAATACGTAGTTGTATGTCCACTCGCACTAAACTCGATTTCGAGCTCAGCTTCTTCGAAAGCCTGCACCGGCGTATGCCTAAAGACTTGCGGGTCGCAACGACGCTCGCGCACATCTACACTCAGGCTGGACAGTTTGACTCTGGCTTGAAGATGGATCGTAAGCTGGTGCGACTCGACCCCAAAGACCCCACGGCGCACTACAACCTTGCCTGTAGCTTGTGCCTAAAGAAGCGCCCATCAGAGGCGGTCAAAGTGCTGCGCACCGCAATCGCCTTCGGCTACAAGGACTTTGATTGGATGCAGCACGACCCCGATTTGAATGGGCTGTTGAATTATTCCGAATTTAAGCAGCTTTTGAGTGATCTGGAGAGCCATGGGTGAGGTCTTTGCTGATTCCCCCCCCAAGTAGAGCAAATAGCCCTTTTTAAGAGCTACTTGGCGATTATTATCAAATGAATTTGAATTTTTCTGAATTTGTACTTGCCAGAGTAGGCATCAGCGGCATTTTCACGCTCTTTTTTCAAAGGAAGCATCATTCACCATTAACAAGGCGGGTCAGAAATCCGCCTTATATCTAAGATGTCACAGTCACTATTTCAAAAACACTACGCTGAGAAGGTCGTGCCCGCACTTATGGAAAAGTTCGGCTACACTAACCCGCATCAAGTTCCCGCGGTCAAAAAGATCGTCCTCAACTCTGGTTTCTCAGCTACGGCCGATAAGAACCACGTTCAGTTTGTGAACGATGAGATCGGCAAGATCGCGGGTCAACGCCCTGTCACGACTCGCGCGAAACTGAGTATCTCGAATTTCAAACTCCGCGAGGATCAGCCTATCGGTTGTAAAGTCACTCTGCGTGGCACGGCGATGTATGATTTCCTCATGCGCTTGATCAGTATTTCGCTGCCCTGCATCCGTGACTTTCGTGGAGTGCCTACGCGCCTAGATGGCAAGGGCAACTACTCGCTCGGCGTCAGCGACCACACTATTTTTCCCGAAGTCAGTGCCGAAGGCGCCAACGCCAATCTTGGTATGGATATCTGTATCAACACCAGCGCTGCGAGCGATGAAGAAGGCCGTGAACTACTCAGACTCTTCGGTATGCCCTTCCGTAAGACTAGCGCCGAATTAGCTGCGGAAGAAGAGGCTGCTGCCGCAACTGCCGCAACTGCCGCAACTGCCGCTGCCACTCCTGCTGCTACCGCATAATCCTTTTTAGAGAAATTAACACATGGCTAAAAAATCAGCAATCCAACGTAACTTAAAGCGCGAACGCATGATCGCAAAATACGCGCCAAAGCGCAAAGCGCTCAAAGCGATCCTCGCCAATCCGGAGACTCCCGATGAGGAGTTCTACAAGGCGCAAGCCAAGTTGACTAAGCTGCCTAAAAACAGCTCCCCGATCCGTGCGCGCAATCGTTGCTCCGTTACTGGGCGTCCCCGTGCGTTTATCCGTAAATTCGGTCTTTCCCGGATCACATTCCGCGAGCTTGCCACCCAAGGCAAAATTCCCGGTGTGACCAAATCCTCTTGGTAATCATTCAGAATACAGAAATTAGAGGTCGGATAACAGAAACTGTCCAAGACTAATTTTTTCTGAATACTTACTACTCACAATATTGAAAACCCACTAGTAAAATACTATGGCAGTTCACGACACAATCGGCGATTTCCTCACCACGATCCGCAATGCTAGTTTGGCGCACAAGGTATCCTGCAGTACGCAGCATTCCAAAATGCGCTTGGCCATTGCAGCGATCCTGAAGAGCGAAGGCTACATTTACGCATTTAGCGAAGGACAAGATGAGAAGGGCTTTAAGACGCTCACGCTCAAATTGAAATACGCAGGCAAAACACCGGCGATCACCGGCATCCAGCGTCATAGCACGCCAGGTCGTCGTCTCTACTACGGTTGCACTGAAATCCCTCGCGTTCTTGGCGGCATGGGTGTGGCAATCCTCACTACTTCTAAAGGCGTCATGCGCGCTCGCGATGCCCGTGAACAGGGCGTTGGTGGCGAGTTCGTCTGCAAAGTCTGGTAATTTTAAAGGCTACATACGATGAGCAGAATTGGTAAACTTCCTATCCCCGTCCTTGATAAGGCAAACGTCGCAGTTGATGGTCAGACCGTCCGCGTTGATGGCCCCAAGGGTAAACTTGAAAAAACTTTCGACCGTTCGATTAAAATCGAGCTGGCTGACGGCGAAATCCGTGTGACGCCTGCTGACAGCAGCCGCCACGCCCGCGCCATGTTTGGCACCGCGCGCTCCATCATTAATAATATGGTGGTCGGCGTCGTCGACGGTTACGAAAAGAAACTTGAGATCAAAGGCGTCGGTTTTCGTGCAACTCTCCAAGGAGATTTGCTCGACCTCGCACTTGGTTATTCGCACCCGGTCAAGGTGAAGATTCCTGAAGGGATCACGGTCACTGTAACCGAGAACACAAAAATCTCCGTCGCCGGTGCCGATAAGCAAATTGTCGGCGAAATCACCGCGACCATCTTCTCTTACTTCCCCGCAGAGCCTTACAAGGGCAAGGGTGTCCAGATCGTCGGTCAATACGTCCGCCGTAAGGAAGGTAAGAAATCCGCTTAATTTTCAGCAGAGGGTAATCCATGAAACTCCAGAAAAAAAATTCTCTCGCGCAGAAGCGTCGCTATCGCATCCGCAAGAAGGTAAATGGCACCGCCGAGCGCCCGCGCCTCGCAGTGCATTTCTCCAACAAGCACATCTATGCCCAGTGCATCGACGACGTTGCTGGCCACACCGTAGCCTACGCTTCTTCGGTCGGTGGCAAGGATGCCGAGGCTAAGGCCAACAACGAAGGTGCTATCGCACTCGGTAAGGTGATCGCTGATAAAGCGAAAGCAGCCGGTGTCGAGGCTGTCGTTTTCGACCGCTCCGGTCGCCGCTACCATGGTTGCGTTAAATCATTCGCAGAAGCGGCTCGCGAAGGCGGCCTCAAATTTTAAGGACAATCTCATATGAGCAGACAAAAAAGATCATTTTCCCAAAAGGACGAGCCAGAAGAAACTCCTGAGTACGTCGAGAAGGTTGTGCACATCAACCGTTGTGCCAAAGTTGTAAAGGGCGGTCGCCGTTTCAGCTTCTCCGCACTCGTCGTCGTTGGTAATCAAAAAGGTGAAGTCGGCGTCGGCTACGGTAAAGCGAAGGAAGTCCCTGAGTGTATCCGTAAAGGCACCGAGCAAGCTAAGAAAAACCTCGTCACCATTAAGCTCCGTGGCGACACGATTCCTCACCACGTGATGGGGCACGCTGATGGCGGCAAAGTCCTCCTGCGCCCAGCGTCGGACGGAACGGGCGTCATCGCTGGCGGCGGTTGCCGTGCGGTGCTCGAATCTGTCGGCATTAAGAACATTCTATCCAAGTCTCTCGGTTCGAACAACCACCTGGCCATGGTCAACGCCACTATGGCCGCGCTGCTCCAGCTTCGTTCCAATGAGGAAATCAAAAACATCCGTTTCGGCGAAGCCGCTGCGGAAGTCGTTTAAATCCGGCTAAGGATCCAGCAACATGAATCTCCATAATATTCCAACAATCAAAGGTGCCACACACCCCACCAAACGTCTCGGACGTGGTGAAGGTAGCGGTCACGGTAAAACATCCGGTAAGGGGCACAAAGGGCAAAAGGCTCGCTCCGGCGGTGGTATTCGTATCGGTTTCGAAGGCGGTCAAATGCCTCTCTACCGCAAGCTTCCGCGCCGTGGTTTCAACAACAAGAACTTTAAAGTCTCCTATCAACTCGTGAACGTCGGACAGCTCGAAAAGCTGGAAGGCGATATAGTTGATCGCGAAGCGCTCATCAAAGCTGGCCTCGTCCGTGATAACAGGCAGGGCGTCAAGCTCTTGGGTGATGGCGAAGTTTCCAAAGCATATACGATCCATGTCTGCAAGGTCTCCGATACTGCCAAGAGCAAGATCGAAGCCGCTGGCGGTAAGATTGAAGCCCCCGCAAGCGGTGAGCCAGTCGAATCCGCCGTAGAGAAGGAAGACGCGTAGTTCGATTCCCCCGTGGGGTCGAGTGAAGGATAATCAATAATGCTTTCAGCTTTTACAAACTCTCTGAAGATTCCAGAGCTGCGCCAGAAGATTTTCTTCACGCTGGCTTTGCTTTTCATCGCTCGTGTAGGTGCCAACATTCCGCTACCCGGAATGAATATAGCACCGATTCAGGACTTCTTCGCAGACCAATCGAATGCTGGCGGCGGTCTCGTCGGTATGTTCAATATGTTCACCGGGGGCGCTTTGCTCAACGGTGCGGTCTTCGCGCTGGGTATCATGCCCTACATTAGCGCGTCGATTATCATGCAGCTCGTCGGTGCGGTTTTCCCCACCATCGCTCGCTTGCAACAAGAAGGCGATGTCGGCCGCCAGAAGATCAATCAGTACACCCGCTACCTCACCCTAGCGATTTGCCTAGTTCAAGGTTTGCTCCTGCTCGTCGCGCTCTCGACGAATCCCGCTAGCCTCATCGGCCAAGGTTTTAATCCCGCAGAGTATGGCCAGATTGTCATCGCCTCCCAAGTTCCTTTCTTGATTACAGGCACCATTTTTCTCACCGCCGGCACCATGATCATGGTATGGCTGGGTGAGCAGATCACTCAGAAGGGAATCGGCAACGGCATCTCGCTCTTGATTACCGTCAGCATCATCTCCGGCTTGCCCGGTGCGGTGGCTTCAGCTTACCAAATGTTTGTCGCTCCCGTTGGCTCCGAAGGCGCTTCGCTGGGTGTTCCCGAAGGTGTGCTGATGTTTGCACTGCTCTTTACTGTGACGGCTGCACTCGTTGCTATCACCCAAGCCCAGCGCAAGATCCCCGTCCAATACGCCAAGCGCGTGGTCGGCCGCAAGGTCTATGGTGGTCAAAGCTCTTTCCTTCCTTTGAAGGTCAACTACGCAGGTGTCATGCCCGTCATCTTCGGTAGCGCCATCCTTATGTTTCCCGCCCAGATACTCACCTATCTTGGCAGTGCCACAGGGATGCGTTTTTTCAACGACTTTGCAGATTCCATCGGCCAAGGGCAGATGGCTTACTACATCATCTTCGGCCTCCTCATCTTGGTCTTCAGTTACTTCTGGGTCTCCATGATGTTTAAGCCTATTCAAATTGCAGACGATTTGAAGAAAAATGGTGGCTACATTCCCGGCGTCCGTCCCGGTGAGCCCACCGCCAAGTTTCTCGATCACATCATGACCCGCCTGACTCTGTTTGGCGCGCTCTCGCTGACAGTGATTGCAGTCTTTCCCGACTTCTTGCTCTTTACCTATAACGTGCCTTTCAGTGTTGCCATCTTCTTTGGCGGCACGGGTATGTTGATCACCGTAGGTGTGCTTCTCGACACCATGCGCCAGATCGAGACTTATCTCTTGCAGCGCCACTACGATGGCTTCCTTAAGAAGGGTAAAATACGTGGCCGCTCCGCTGCACGTAATAAGCAGCTCGTCGATTCCGTTGGCCTCCAAGATTTCTGGACTGCCTGGCGCCCACTTTTAGTCATCGCCTTTGTGCTCTTTATTTTGGGAATCGTCTCTTGGTTTCTCAATCCAAGTTAAGCCCGTCAGCACCGTGACTTTTCCGAAGGTGTAATGCTTGCATAACCTCTTCGTTTTTCAACTTTTGTTCTTTGACCCATCTCCTCGCTACGTAATTTGATGAAATATATTCGCTCAGACGAAGAAATTCAGATAATACGCGAAGCCTGCCAAATCGCCGCGACTGTGCTAAAGCACCTCGTCGATACGGTGGCAGAGGGGATGACTACTTACGATCTAGATCAGCTCGGCCGCAAAGCCATCGAGGAGCTGGGAGCCGAAAGCGCCTGTCACAATTACCGCAATGGCCGCCACGTTTTCCCCGCCTACACCTGCCTCTCCGTCAACGACGAAATCGTGCACGGAATCGGTACCATGCGTCGCAGTATTCAGCCAGGAGATGTCGTCTCCATCGATGTCGTCGTCCGCTATCGCGGATTTATTGGTGATAATGCCAGCACTGTGCTGATCGAGCCAGTCGCCGCTGAAAACGCAGCCCTCATCGAGGCCACCCGCGAATCGCTCAACTATGCGATCAGTTTTGCCAAAGCCGGCAACCGAGTGGGCGACATTTCCAACGCCATCGAACGCTTCATCAAGCGCCACAACTACGGAATCGTCCGCGAGTTCGTCGGCCACGGCGTCGGCAGAACGATGCACGAACCACCGCAAATCCCGAACTTCGGGCGTCGCGGTAGTGGCGCTTTACTCAAGCCCGGTATGTGCCTCGCCATCGAGCCCATGATCAACCTCGGCACCGGCAAAGTCAACATGCTCGACGACGGCTGGACAGCCGTGACAAAGGATCGTAAGCCCTCTGCTCATTTCGAGCACACAGTCCTCGTCACCAACGGCGAGCCGGAAATTTTAACAATTCCGCAGAATAAACTTTTCAAACCAACTTAAATCACTACTTTTCAACGTTTTCCCGTAATTCAGCGGGTGACCAAACTATTCAAATATCATGCCACGTATCCTTGGAGTCGATATCCCCGCAAACAAGAAGCTAGTTTTCTCGCTTCGTTACATCTATGGCATCGGGCCGACCCGTGCTGCAGCCATCGTCGCTCAGTCCGGCTTCGATGCGGATCGCCGTGCCGGTGACCTTAACGAAGAAGAGGTCAATCAGCTCGCATCTATCGTTGCGGACAAGCAGTACATCGTCGAAGGTGACCTTCGCCGCGAGCGCACTGCAAACCTGAAGCGCCTCACCGCCATCCGCTGCCTGCGTGGTATACGTCACCTGCGTGGCCTGCCAGTTCGTGGCCAGCGCACAAAAACAAACGCCCGCACACGCAAAGGTGCTGTTAAGCCAGTCCGTAAGTAAGCGGCTATCAATATTTAAAAGGAATTTCCTATGAGCGAAGAAGAAAATAAATCTGCCGAAGAAGAAGAAAAAGTAGTCGCTGCGGCTCCTACAAAAGAGGCCAAGGTCTCTACAGAAGCCAAAGTTCCCAAAGATCCCAAAGATTCCAAAGATTCTAAAGATTCTAAAGGCGCGGCTAAGCCTGAAAAGAAGAAAGCAAAAGCTGCGGCCTCTGATCAAGCAGACGAAGAGGGCGCTGAGCCCGAAAAAAAGAAGGAAGTCACTGCAGAGGATCTTCTCAAGAGCGATTTGGACGGTGTTAAAATCCGCCGTGCTAAAGGCAGTAAGAACATTATTTCCGGCATCGTCAACGTGCTCGCTACTTTCAATAACACAAAAGTCACTTTCTGTGATGCACGCGGTAATGTCATTTCCTGGTCGAGTGCCGGTAAGTGCAACTTCCGTGGCTCCCGTAAGTCCACTGCCTATGCCGCTCAGGTCGTCACGCAAGACGCCGGCCGCACAGCCATGTCGCACGGAATGAAAGAAGTCGTCGTCAAGTTGAACGGCCCAGGTATGGGTCGTGATTCCGCTGTCCGCGCACTCCAATCTCTAGGCATGATCGTCACCGAAATTGTGGATGTGACTCCGGTCCCCCACAACGGTTGCCGCGCGCCGAAACGTCGTCGTGTCTAATGTGACTCTGCCACATAGACACATATAAACTAGTAAGCAGATAAAAAGGAAATAAAACCATGGCCCGTTACACAGGACCCACTACACGTATCAACCGCCGTTTTGGACAAGCGATTTTCGCTCCCACCAAAGCATTCGAGCGCAAGCCACACCCTCCCGGTCAGCACGGCCCCCGCCTGCGCCGTAAGTTCAGTGACTATGCGGTTGGACTCAATGAAAAGCAGAAGCTTCGTTTCATGTATGGCATGACAGAGAAGCAGTTCCGCCTCACTTTCGAAAAGGCAAAAGCCACACGTGGTGTCACTGGTGAAATTTTCCTCAAAATGCTGGAATGCCGCCTCGACAGTGTCATCTATCGCCTAGGTTTTGCAAAGTCTCGCGCAGCCGCACGCCAGTTTGTCGGTCACGGCCACATCGCCGTCAACGGCAAGAAGACTGATATTTCCAGCTTCATGGTCAAAGAGGGCTACGAAATCGAAGTGCGCGAGCGCACCTCCTCTCGCCAACTCGCGACACGTTGCATGGAAGAGAGCCAAGCACGCACCGTGCCTGAGTGGCTCACACTCAATGCCGACACGCTTAAAGCCACCGTCAGTCGCTTTCCCTCCAACGAGGAAACCGAAGCGTCAATTAACGTTCAATTGATCGTTGAATTCTATAGCCGCTAATCCGGCTATATTCAACGCCATCATCGCAATTCATTGTAACCAGTTAGAGAAAAGTCCATTATGCCAAAGCGCTTAGGAAAATTCGAACTTCCAAATCGTCTGTCCAAGGTTGAAGAAACCGCCACAGATACTTTTGCCACATTTACAGCTGAGCCGTTTGAGACCGGTTACGGTCACACCATCGGTAACTCCCTTCGCCGCGTGCTTCTTAGCTCGATCGAAGGCGCTTCCATTACCTCGATCAAGATCGAAGGTGTGCAGCACGAGTTTCAGAGCATCGACGGCGTCGTCGAAGATGTCACCGATATCGTGCTCAACCTCAAAAAGGTGCTGCTCGTCTCCGAGTCCCGCGAGTCCGCTACGCTCCTCATCGATGTCAATCGTGATGGCAAAGTGACTGCAAAAGACATTCAGGAAGACTCCAACTTCAAAATCATCAACCCGAAGCAAATCATCTGCACCCTTGATAAACCTCAGCGTTTCCTCGCTGAGCTCGAAGTCAAAGTAGGTCGCGGTTACTGCGCCGGTGAAGATAACAAGAAAGACGATCAAGCCATCGGCGTCATCCCGATCGACTCGCTCTTCAGCCCTGTGCGCCTCGTCAAGTATTCCGTTGAGAACACCCGTGTCGGCCAGTCGATGGACTATGATAAGCTCATCCTCGAAGTCACCACCGACGGGCGCATCACTCCCGACGACGCACTCAAGCAAAGCGCTGCCATTCTCAAGCACCACCTCGACGTATTCGACGAAGTCTCGCAAGACGACATTGAGTTCGAGAGTGAAAGCAAAGAGATCAGCGAAGAGCAAAATCGCCTGCGCAAGCTGCTCAACATGAGCGTGAACGAAATCGAACTCTCCGTTCGTGCCGCTAACTGCCTCAACAACGCCAACATCACAACTGTTGGTGAGCTCGCCATGAAGTCCGAACAAGAGATGCTCAAGTATCGCAACTTCGGTAAAAAGTCGCTCAACGAAATCAAGGACAAGCTCGAGCAACTCGGCCTCTCTCTCGGTATGAAGATCGACGAACGCCTCCTTGAAAAGGGCAGCGAACTTTAATCGCTCACTTTTCACCCCTTTAGTAGAAAGAAATTTAGACAATGCGTCACAACAACAGAAAACATAAACTCGGCGTTTCCGGTACTCACCGTGCCGCTATGATGGGCAATCTCATGACGGCCCTCATTACCCACAGCCGCATCGAAACCACTATATCCAAGGCACGCGCCCTGCGCCCGGTAATGGAGAAGATCATTACGCTCGCGAAGAAAGCCGAGAAGGCCAACGATACTGCCCGCAAGCTTCACTACCGCCGTCTCGCGATCGCTCGCGTCCGCGATAAAAAAGCAGTCGCCCAGCTCTTCGACGAGCGCGTCACAGAGTTCACCGAGCGCAACGGAGGTTACACCCGTATCTACAAGCTGGGTCAACGGATCGGCGACGCTGCCGAAATGGCACTCATCGAGTTCGTCGATGGTAACGACGAAGGCTACAACGCAAAGCCTAAGAAGAAAACCGCCAAGAAAACCGCCGCTAAAAAAGCAGTGAAAGCAGACGACGCTGAAGAGGAAGAAGCGCCTGCCGACGATGCCGACGATGCCGTTGAAGCTAAAGCAGAAGTCGCTGAGGCTGAAGCAGAGGTTATTGATGCTAAAGAAGAAGCGGCTGAAGCTAAGGAAGAAGTGGCTGAAGCTAAGGAAGATGTGGCTGAAGCTAAGGAAGATGTGGCTGAAGCTAAAGAAGATGTGGCTGAAGCTAAAGAAGATGTGGCTGAAGCTAAAGAAGATGTCGTGGCTGCAAAAGAAGCCGTGGTTGAGGCTAAAGAAGAAGCTGCTGAAGAAAAGAAAGACGCGTAAGCGATTTTCAAAACTCTTTCCACAAAACCCGTTCTCTTGCGAGGACGGGTTTTTTGTGGAATTTTCTTCCTCGCCCCTGCCCCGCGCAAATCCTTAATCCTCTCTCATGCATCCACCGATCAACACCGCCACCGCCGACTTCATCCACCGTCTCCCCAAGACGGAGACCCACCTCCACATCGAAGGCGCACTCCCCTATCAACTGCTGCAGCAGCTCGATCCTGCGAAGTTCAGTCAGCCCCAAGCCTGCTGGGCGCAGGATTTCAAATGGCCGTGCTTCGAAGACTTTGAGGCACACTTGATCGACCACGCCCTGCATTGGTTCACCGCGCCCGAGCGCTACTACGAGGCCGCGCAAGTCATCTTCGCTGGCCACCTCGCGCAAAACGTGCGCTACGTAGAAACCTCCTTCCACGCCGGCATGATCGAGTTTCTCGGCATCCCCGGGCGCGAGATCGTCAACGCCATCCGCGCCGCTGCGCCCGAAGGGCTCGAAGTACGCGTCTTCATAGGCATGGCGCGCAATAGCTACAACGAAACCCTCGCTCCCGTGCTCGAAGAGTGCGTCAATTGGGAGGGGCTGGCAGGTATCGACCTGCACGGAGTCGAGTATCTGCCACTCGAAGCGTGGACGGTTAAATTGTGGGAAAAAGCCCGTGCGCACGGCCTCGAAACCAAAGCCCACGCCGGCGAGTTCGGGCCCGCCGCCCATGTGCGCGAGGCCATCGAAGTGCTCGGCACCCAGCGCATTCAGCACGGCATCCGCGCGATTGAAGACGCCGCCGTGGTGGAGCTCGCGATCGCACGCGGCGCGACTTTCGATGTGTGCCCGATCAGTAACGTCAAGCTCGACGTCATCGATCAGCTAGCAGATCACCCCATCCGCCAATTGTTCGACCGCGGCCTACGCTGCACCCTCAGCACCGACGATCCCTTCTCCTTCGGCAACACCGTCGAAGACGAATACGCCGCGCTCAGTGCAGGGCTGAATTTTACCAATACAGAGCTCAAGCAGATCGCAAAAAACGGCTTCGAAGTCGCACTAGTGGACGAGGCCACCCGAGCAAAGTGGATCGCCGATGTGGATGGCATTTGTTAAGGTTGGAGTCCCGCATTTATGCGGCTGCGTTTGAGAGGCCATGCACATGCAGACATATGCAGCTAAAAAACCGCAATTTTAACCACGGATAAACACAGATGAACACGGATAAGAGTGCTAGTAAGATTGAATTTTAAGCGTCAATACTGGTAGCGTAGTGTGGCCTCACACTGCATACGGCAACCGAGACGGTCACTACTAACGGTGCTGACTGAGGCCAGTCAGCGCTACCCACTCAAAAGGCTTTAAAATACACAGGCTATTTATAATTTCCCGAGCTCAAGCGCCTCGCAAAAAACGGCTTTGAAGTCGCACTAGTGGACGGAGCCACCCGAGCAAAGTGGATCGCCGAGGTGGATGGCATTTGTTAAGGTTGGAGTCCCGCATTTATGCGGCCGCGTTTGAGAGGCCATACACATGCAGACATATGCAGCTCAAAAACCGCAATTTTAACCACGGATAAACACAGATGAACACGGATAAGAGTGCTAGTAAGATTGAATTTTAAGCGCCAATACTGGTAGCGCGGTGTGGCCTCACACCGCATACGGCAACCGAGGCGGTCACTACTAACGGTGCTGACTGGGGCCAGTCAGCGCTACCCACTCAAAAGGCTTCAAAATACACAGGCTATTTATAATTGCCCGAGCTCAAGCGCCTCGCAAAAAACGGCTTTGAAGTCGCACTAGTGGATGAGGCCACCTGAGCAAAGTGGATCGCCGAGGTGGATGGCATTTGTTAAGGTTGGAGTCCCGCATTTATGCGGCCGCGTTTGAGAGGCCATGCACATGCAGACATATGCAGCTCAAAAACCGCAATTTTAACCACGGATAAACACAGATGAACACGGATAAGAGTACTAGTAAGATTGAATTTTAAGCGTCAATACTGGTAGCGTAGTGTGGCCTCACACTGCATACGGCAACCGAGACGGTCACTACTAACGGTGCTGACTGAGGCCAGTCAGCGCTACCTCAATACCTCCGCGCAGGTGCCACTCGTAGCGTCTCGTATCGGCTTGGGTCGACCTCCTGAATGAAGCGGCTGGGGTTGAGGCGCATGACTTGGCTGCCTTGTTGGTTGAGCATGGGGTAGCTCATATAGAGCTCTTCTTCGGCGCGGGTCACGGCTACGTAAAAGAGGCGGCGCTCTTCTTCGAGGTTTTGCTCGTCGATGGCGCGTTTGAGCGGGAAGGTGCCGTCGGCCAGGCCGATCACGAAAACCACGGGGAATTCTAAGCCTTTGGCTTGGTGAATCGTCGTGAGGCGCAGGCAATTTTGCTGCTCTTCGGGGGTGCGCTCGTTGCTTTCGGAGGCGAGCAGCACCAGCTGCGCCAGCAATTCTTCCATCGTCTCGTAGCGGTTGGCAAAGCTAACGAGGCTTTGCAAATCGTCGGCGCGATCAGTCCAGTTGGGATAAATCTCTTTGATGTAGTTGCTATACCAACCGTCGAGGGCGAGTTTGATGATTTCCTCGGGGGACTTTATAGTCAACGCGGCGGAGATTTCGCGCAGGGTCTCGGCCAGCGAAGGCCATTCTTCTTTGGCGTCGGCGGGCACTTTATTCAGCACTTCTTCGGAGACGAGCACGTCGAAAAAATTCTTTTCCAGCTTGGCGGCGCGTTCGCGGGTGAATTTATGCAGACGCTCGGCTGTCTTAGGCCCGACTTTGGGCAGGAGGCAAGTGAAGCGCGCGAAGGCGGACACGTCGGCGGGGTTGGAGGCGAAGCGCAGCTGGGCGGTGAAGTCCTTAATGTGGGCTTGCTCAAAGAAGCGCACGCCGCTGGTGATTTGGTAATCGATGTTCAGGCGGGTGAGCTCCATTTGCAGATCCATCGCTTGAAAGTGAGCGCGGTAGAGCACGGCGATATCAGAGAGATTGCGGCCTTCGTCGATCAGGCCTTCGATGCGCTCGATGATGAATTTGGCTTGGCTGCGGGTGTCCATTACGGGCACGAAGTAGGGGCGTTCGCGCGAGGGCTTGACGGCGCGCAACTCCTTCGAGAAGCCGCGCCCAGAAGGTTGCGCGTTGAGCACGGCGTTGGCAAATTCGAGAATCTCGGGCGAGCTGCGGTAGTTGGTCTCGATCTTGTGAATCTCGGCGCCGGGGTGGCGGTTTTCAAATTCCATGATGTTATCCATATTTGCGCCGCGCCAGGTGTAGATGCACTGCGCGTCGTCGCCCACGGCCATCACTTGGTGGTGCCCGGCGAGTAGATCGACGATGTCGGACTGCAGGCTGTTGGTATCCTGAAACTCGTCGACGAGGATGTGCTTGAAGCGGTCTTGATATTGTTGGCGGATTTCGGGCTGTTCGCGCAGCAGTTTGAGCAGGTATTCAAGTAGATCGTCGTAATCGACGACTTGCTGATCGAGCTTGGCCTGCATGTAGCCTTTGTGAAACTGGTCGATCTTGGCAGCCATGCCGTCGAGAAAAGGGTAGCGCTCCTCGGCTTCCTCGCGCGGGGTGCGGCAGGTGTTGCGCGCGTAGCTGATGAGGTTGGCGATCACCTTGGGCTTTGGGTTGTTCTTGGTTTTGATGAACTTCGGGTCGACGGATTGCACGACGTTTTTGAGAATCGTCTCGGCCTCGCCCTCGTCGAGGATGGTGTAGTTACGCTTGAGGCCGACTAGGTCGCCGTGGACGCGCAGGATGCGCTGAGCGATACTGTGGAAGGTGCCGCCCCATAGGTAGCGGCGCCCGATACCGGTGAGATCTTCCACGCGCTCCAGCATCTCGCGGGAGGCTTTGTTGGTGAAGGTGAGCAGCAGAATCTCGTAGGGCTGCACCCCTTGGTGAAGGAGGTAAGCCACGCGGTAGGTGAGCGTGCGCGTTTTGCCAGAGCCAGCGCCCGCCAGCACCAGCGCAGGGCCGGGCGGTGCAGTGACGGCGGCGTATTGTTCGTCGTTGAGTTCAGCTTTGAAGTCGATGGGTGGAAAGGAAGACATTGTTTGTAAGAAGTTAGAAGTAGGGAGTAGGGAGTTAGAAGTCAGATGAAAGCTTTGGGCAAATGCATAATTGTAACTTGTCGCGGCGCATCAACGAGAAGCCCTTGGGACGAGGTCGAAGAGGAAGTAGGTGAAAAGCAATGATTCTCGACAGTAATTTTTTGATTCATCTCGAAAGGGAGCGCCGGCGAAAGGCACAAGGGCCTGCGAGTGAGTTCCTCCTGTCTCATTCAGGAGCACCTTTAGTCAACACTCCAACCATTGCTGGTGAGATTGCTTGCGGTGACAGTATGAGAGATCGGAAAACTTGGGCGAAATTTGTGGGATTTTTCCATACCTCGAGCTTACACCCCAAGGAAAAGTCAGTTGAAAGTTTAACGTTGAGCGTTGACAATTAATAGGTATATGCTGTAATATGATAGAATGAAGACAGCCAAAATATTTGTAACTACTCAGGTCTTTTCACTGAAAACTCATGAATTATTATCTGATTTGCAGAACATAGGGTTGCCCATGAGCGCCAGATTAATGGCGTCATAAACGGATCCCCCTCGTTTTTGTGCGGTCGAG
>Ga0222650_1000688_pt1 | contig 23933 bp, 21 predicted proteins | sample AntAcemetagen367_FD_179820 | JGI IMG/M metagenome (GOLD analysis project Ga0222650, IMG submission 179820) | Saline water microbial communities from Ace Lake, Antarctica - #367 | ecosystem: Environmental > Aquatic > Non-marine Saline and Alkaline > Saline | place: Antarctica: Ace Lake... | reverse complement strand
TTCGCCAGCAACTGAACCCAACCCGCCAGCACCAAGCTACCCACGGCCAAGACAATGAGCGAATAGATGAGCACAGAACCCGACTGACGGCAGCAAAGACCGGGCCTTTCAACCAACGGCCCGACTTTCAAAAGCGGCGACATGTCGCCGCACTCCAAAGTCTTCCAAGGACGCGGGGACGTCGAGAGCCGTGCTCTGGAGTGCGGTGGCATGACACCGCTTTTTTGAAAGCCTGGCCAGCGCTCCGCGTCCGTTGCAGCCCACAAGTTAGTACCGTTCATAAAGCGGGAAAAAGGGGCAACACCATAAAAAACGAAGTGCGACCGGTCATCGCTTCATAAGCCGAACGGGGTTCGGTGGAATCAAAAGTCATGGAGGATTCCACCTTTAAAGTGTCGGCCGCAGGATCCGGCCACCAGACCATCGAAAACGGACGATTGCCCGCCACCTTCAGTAGATCGTTGACGCCCTCGTTGGTGGCAAGACGAGCCGCCCGCTCGAAGCTTGCGACCACCGGCCGGAATTCCACCGTCCCTTCGGAAGTCGGATAAAATACGTCATAAAAGTCGCTACAGCCGCCCCCTTGATAACGACGAACGGTCGCATAAATCCCGGGCGGCTCCGTCGCGGCGACAAAATCCACTTCATAGATGGCTCGCACCGCCAGCGCGGTCACATCATGGGATGGTTCAAGGATGAAGATCGACAGGTTCTGAGCTGTGGCTGCGCCCCGATAGGCAGAAAAGATACTGGCCGTGGCGGGCACCGCCGTCTCCAGGTGGGTGAGAAAAGCATTGGGCGAGTCGAGCCTCCGGGCGTCGTAGGTGGGATTGATTGGGATGGAAGAGGGACGCTGAGAACTCGTCGTCTGTCCGGCCCGTGAGAGACAAAAAACCGCGGTGGCTCCGCTGACATCATCGTAAAGCTTGTCTCGCACCACATTGGCCATGGCGGCCCGTCCATAACTGGGCGCGTAATAGGCTCCCACTTCAGTTGCACCTGCCGCGAACTCGCCGTCCCCGTAAAACGCATTGAGAACCCCGGCGGTCAATTTCACCTTGTCGTATGACGCGGTGCGCCCCATCGACTTCGTAATGGTGCCGTAGGCGATGGCTGCCGCCGCAATCACCCCAGCCCCGATTGCCAGCGCCAGGAGGAACTCCACCAAGGTGAACGCCCTCCGCCGGCGCCAGCCATCAATCCGTGGGAATCTGAGTTCCATGATCCTTATAAACGCCTTCGAATGGAACGGCACCCTCCCCGGAAACCGCCGGAGCCGCATTGTGCAAACGGTACCGCACCACGGGTTTCAAATCGACTCCCAGAAGAATGATCCGCTCGCCAACTTCTCCGTTCTTCTCCACAAACCCGAGTTCGACCTTGTCATCACTCACCGCGATCACCTCGATCCGTTCGGTCTGGCGGGGAATCACATCCGGCAAAGTCTCACCGGCCGCCACCATATGCGGCCCAAGAAGAATCTTGGTGACCCCATATCCCCGCGTCATCCCCCCCAAGGCCATGCGATCAATCGCCCCCCGGATTCGGGTCTCCTCACTCTCTGCAACGACCACCGCCGTAGTCGGGCCCTGTTTGACGCGAATGCCGAACGGATTCGGTTCGGAGGCTTCCAAGACTTCAGGCGTCTTGTCTTGCGGCAAGAGACCAATATCGGACGGCGCCGCCACCAAAAGCGTTGCCGTCGTAAAAAAAACGGGAAAAAAGATGGCGCGAATCATGGGGCACTTAAAATGGGTTGTTCCAAGGTCATGCTAATCTTAATGTCATCGGGTCCCGTGCCCTGTTGGGCGTTGATGCTGTTGATGCGCATGGTGGGAAGTTCCGATTCCAAACGTCCCAACCAATTGAAGACGAGAGCATACTTATCTTCGAAGGTCACATCGGCTCGCATCAATTTCGGTAGCGACGAATTTTTCTGGCTGACGACGGAATATCGCTGAGACAAACTGATGAGATTGTCTTCCTTGATTTTCAAAGAAATCTTCAATTCGGCATTTTGCGGAGAATCGACCGCCTCAAAGTATGGCTCCCAAAGATGGAGGTAATCGATTAATTCCTTGGAATTCTTTTGCAGATCCGCGAGTTGCTTTTGTTCGAGCATCAATTGGGTCTGAGAACTGAGGGCGTCCCGCTCGGCCTTGGCGGCATTGGACTGGATCTTGATCATGCGGTTATTCATCCACATCGTCCCCTGCACCAGAGCGATGATGAGGATCAACACGATCACACAAGCCATGTGTTTCTTATTCATGATCCCGCTTCCTCCGTGGTGCCCGCATTGTCACGCGCCCTGGCATCCAGCCAAATCAACGTCGCCGAATACTCAAATTCTCCTTTTTCCGCCGTCTGCTGGGGGGAAAACGCCCGGAATCGCAAATCCGCGATCTTCGCGAGCGTCAGATCCAATTGCCGAGGCGTTTCGCTTGCGATCCGGATCGAAAAGCGAATCTGCGCCGGATTCTCGGCATCACGATCGAGCCGCAAGCTCAGAATGGAGGAACCCGGCTCAATGCTTCTGGCGATGGCCACCACGAGAGGCTGGAGTGGTCGTGCGGCATCCAACCAGGCCAGAATATCCGAGGCTTTTTTGGCTTCTTTCTCGAGTGCGGTCCGGCTGTCTTTTGCTTTTTTCAGCTCGTCCTGAGTACTTCGGTCCCGGGCCAACGCGACCTCCTGACTGCTTCCCGCCTGACTCAATCGAACGACAAAGATCGCATTCAAAAGAATGGATGCCAGAATGGTCAAATAGAGCAAAATGGGCAGAAGACGCAAATAGATCGGCAAGGGAGGACTCCCGCCCTTCCGGTCGGTCTTAAAATCGTCGATCAAATAAACGGGAATTTGCATTTAATTTTGGACCATCAGGTTGCTGAGGAGATCCGGAGTGGTCAGATCGGTAAGCTTATGGCTGGGGAACAGCCGACCCAGTCCCTCCACCATTTCCGGGAAGATGCTATCGCAAACCAGCACGATTTCTGCACCGGCCGGAACCTTTTGATTAAATGGGGCCAGCAACTCCAGGGCCGGTTCGATGGATTCATCATACACATCGGTCCGGGAGCGCACTTCCATCCAGCGATCCTCATCTTGCAAAAGGGCGCAGACCGAACCCTGAGAACAAATCACGTAGAAAAAACTTCCCGGCTTCTCTCCGCCTTTGGTCGTATTCGTTTGGGAAAGAGCATGGCGGAGCAGAATGTAGGCACCGCAGCAATACCGTCCGACCTTCAATCCCGCCTCGCGAAACATGGTTTCATGTTTGCGAATTTGTTCCTCATCGCAGGCCACTAGGATGCTCGAATTTGTTTCCGGGCTGTGGGTGACGGCGTAGCGCTTGCCCCGCTCATAGCGGGCTCCCAAGACACTCCGGGGATTCATTTTCAACAATTCTTCGCTCCCGGGACGACGGGATAGATTCGTTTCCAAGCTGATCACATATCGGGTGTTGAGCGACACGGCGCACCACCCATCATCGGTCGCATCCTTGACATGCTGCGCCACCTGACCAAGCAGCTCCTTGGGGTCTCCGCGCAGGAATTCGCCGTCGGCCGTTTGCCCGTTGCGGAGGATACCGCGCCAGGACAATGCCCCCCGCCCGATCGAAACAATAGCGGAGCGGTGCCGCGGAAACCGACGCCGCCAAACCGCGGTGGAATCATCTTCTTCCGGCCGAAAAGCCGAAAAATTGAGCACGGAAAGAATATCACGAACGTTCATCGGGCGACTTCCTCCTGGAGTTCTAGATAATCTTCAATTTCCTCCCAGGAATTGCCGGTCAGATGCGCCCCCGACGCTGCCTTGTAGCCCTCGGCCTCCCGCAATTCCACACTTTTGGAAAAATTATACATTCCGCGTTTCCAGCCAGTCTCCAATTCTTGATCGAGTTTCTTAAAATCCCCCCGGCGGATGATATTAACAACCCCATCGTATTGCAACAAGACTTCATGAATGGGGAAGCGCTTGCTCTTTTCCTGATCCAAAAGCAGGCGTTGGCACAAAACAAGCCGCAAGGTGTCGGCGAGGGTTTCCTGGGCACTTTCCAGCCGGTCGGAGGGAATTAATTTAAGAAACCGTTGAATGGTCTGTGAGGCCGAAGAGGTGTGCAGCGTGGCCACCACGGCGTGGCCGGTTTCTGCCGCCTGCAGGGCGATCTCCGCCGTCTCCCCGTCGCGAATCTCTCCCACGATGATCACATCCGGTGCCTGCCGCAGCGCAGAACGCAGAGCCTTGGCAAAATCCACCTCATCCGTTCCCATTTCCCGCTGTGAGATCAAGGACGGCAAGCCGTCTGGGTAAACAAACTCAATCGGATCCTCGAAGGAAATGATGTGTTCCCGACGCCGCTTGGCCCGATGTAAAACCATCGACGCAATGGTGGTCGACTTGCCGCTGCCGGTCGCCCCGCAAACCAGAAAGAGCCCGTACCGGGCTTCCAGGATCGCTTTCAAGGCCGGCGGTGGCACTTTGATTTCGTGCGGTTCGGGAATCTCATCGGGAAGCAAGCGCATGACCCAACGCAAACGCCCTTGGGTCACCATCTGGCTGACCCGGAAACGATGCCCCCCCATATCCATGGCACTGTCGTCGCAGCCCGGCTCAATGCGCTCGGGGACCTGCATTTCGAAAACCAATGGATCATAAATCAACTGCCCGTTGTATTTGTAGGAGAGGAAATCTCCAGGCGTGAGGTAAAAATCACTCACCCCCTCGGCGGTGGCAAGTTCGTGGATTCGCGTGGCGACGGGCGAATCTTCCGGGAGAATAAGGTGGCGCATGAAAGGATTCTACGGATGGCAACAAGGCGAGGCGAACGAAAACGGATCGAGGCGTGTCACTCGTGGATGGGCTCCAAGTTGAAGTTGACATTAACACCGGCGGATCCCGTCATTTGCAACTTGTAGGCCGTGACCGCCCCTTGAAAAATGGAGTTTTCCTGAATGGTCACCAGACCCTTGGGTGCGTTAATGCGGCCATAGAAGGCACCCGTGGAGGCAATAAGCACATGCTCGGCCCATTGAGAGGGATTGGCCGTCGTATAAACATTCAACTGCAAATACTCCGGATGGGCGCTATTGCCAAAAAAGCCATTATTGTCCACGCGCATGGTGGATCCGTATTTCATCGTGACCACCACCTTGCCAACAACTTCAATCCCCGCCCCGCCATTGACCCGAAGGCTTTCGAAGGAATAGTACTGAACATTATCGGGGTTCTGGGCATCCCCAAGAACAAGTCGGCCATTGTTGCTCGCGGAAACCGTCCCATAGTTCCCCGGTTGCAAATTCAGGGTCGCGTTGGTTGTCAGGGTGAAATTCGCGGTTTGGTTCGGATCGACCGTAGTTGAATAGTGGTTTGGATTATTCGGGTCGAGCGTCCAACTGTGATAGCTGGCCGAGTTGTTGTTAGTCTTTGTTCCAGGATTCGAAACGGTCGGCATGGCGGGGGCGGTTGCCCGGCGGTAGATTTTCCCGTCGATTTTCGCAGAGTCTTGAATGAGGAGATAATAGTCGCTGGGATTCGCGTCGCCACTCAGGTCCACCACGCGTGGGCTCGCTGGCTCCGTGGCGGGGATCACCTCATTTCCAAGTTCATCAAACTGGCGGCCTAGGATATAATTTGCGAAATTGCCGTCGGTCGCAGGCGACCAGAGCTGATTGTCCCATTGGGAGGAAGCGACGTGGTCCTTATAGACTTTCGGCGTCCCCGGAACATACAGATTCCCGGTGATTCGGGAGTTCCCAAAAAAGGTCATGTTTTGCTGGGGCGATTGGGCTGCGATGGTTATGTTGCCCCTGAACTGCACATTGTTTTGCAGATTGGCAAAAGACACCAGGGCTCCCGACGGCATCTGATTGCCGGCCTGCGGTGCGATCTCGTATACGGCGGTAAGCAGCGCGGCATCAAACCAGTTGCCATATCCAGGTGAGAAGGCCTTGGCATTGAGTTCCAAAACGCCGGACGCCGGGGGTATGATCGGCGAAGTGTAGGTTGTGCTCGCCGCAGTCGGTTCGGTGCCGTTTGTGGTGTATTTGATGGCATAGTCTGCGGGAAAATTCGCAAGATCCGAGGCGGCGAGCGTGATCGTCTCGGAGGCGTTGAGGGTGGTGCCGGAAGCTGGCGTGGCCGTCACCGTCAGAGTCCCCTTCGTCGCGCTCAATGTCTGGCTGCTGACACTCGAAGCATTAAAGAGCGCGGCATTCCCGGACTTCACCTTCGCGCTCACGATCAGTGAGGGGTTCTGACCGGCAAAACTCCAGCCACTGTTTGTGGTCAAGGTGGCCCCCACAGATTCCTGAGCCGATCCCGAGGCATTGCCGGGATCGTTCGATCCCACAGCCATGACCAATTCCAGGTTGGCGTCGGTCCGGAAGACGGCCGGAATGCTTTCCCAATTCGAAAGCGTCGCGGTGACGGTGGCCGAGGATCCAGATCCACTGGCGCGGGGCACTCCAAGATTAAAGGGAGTCAGGTCTCCTGAGTTGGTGATGGCCACTGTCGGATCGAAGGGAGTGATTGCATAGGTTTGAATCGTGGGCGAACTGTCCGCCCACGCATCCGGGTCAATGGAAACGGCCCGGGAACTCAAGGTGGCCCCGCTCGCGCCTGGAGAAACCAGCGCCGAAGAGCCAGAATCCAAATAGGAGATCGTGGTCGAATTGGGATTGGAAATCGAGAGCGTAAAAGCTCCCTCCCCCGTCACTCCGGGCAAACCCGCCAATTGATCCAAGGTGAAGGATCCGCCACTGAGATCAAACGTCGGAGCGTTGAGGGTACCCGCTGCCGTCGGCGTTGCGCTCGGGCCGGCCGCCGCCACCCCCGATCCCGGCGGTGGGGCCGAAGTCGAAGTACTGGCCACATTTGGGGCATAATCCCAAACCCAAACCGGCTGACCCGAGGTGAGATCTGCGGCGGCCAAATTTACGGTTCGCGCCTCCGTCTCCGGCGCAGCGCCAGCCAGATCTTCGTTGAGCGTAAAGCTGCCGATCCCATCATTGCCCTCGGCGGCGATGACAAATCGCTGGATGTCGGCATTCCAAACCGCCCGCAAACGCGATCCCTCCCCTTCGGACTCCGACATGGGGACCGGCACCACCCGCCGATCAATAAAACTCCCGGTCATCCCCACCGTCGTCGCGGCCACTTCGCTCGTCGCCCGGGTTTTTAGCTTCGTGATGACCGCCGCCGCGTCCGCATCAGGCGGAATCACGCCTCCGCTTGCGAGGTAGGATTGCGTCGCTTTATTTAGGGAGCTGACATCGGCTTCCAATTTTTTCTCCCGCGCCGACTCGCGAATATTGGCGACGGAAACATAGCCCGCCGACGTGATCACCGACACCACCGCGATACCGATCAAGATCTCCACCAAGGTAAATCCGACCCCGAGCAGGTTACGCTTCAGACTCATGCAACAAAATTAAGATTATTCAAAAAAAAGTGAAGCAAAAAATTCATAATTAGTGGGTTGGAACAATTAATTCTGTGCAACAGGTCGCCATAATTCGACCTTTTTCGCGAACATTTCTCTGGTCACTTTGGAAATAATCTCTTACCTCTCTCAGCCTACCGTCCCTCACCAGCGGCGGCTGCCTTAACCGAAATGAACTGGAAAAAAATTCCTCCTGCCCTGAAGGAGCTGCGCCGAACTCTGCCATTGGATCGGAACGACTTCCGTCTGGCTGGAACCCCTTTGGTTGTGCTTCTGACCCTGACGGCCCTTTTGCTTCCGGCCCATGGCCAGCAGAACGTGCCCATTCCGCAGATGCCGGTAGCCACCAGCAACCTGCAGATTCCCGTTCCCTCGCAGCCAGCCTTTGACGTCTATCCCGACTACGCCGCCGGTAATGCCATCGCCAATAAGCTGCGCGATGCTCCGGTCAAGCTCTATGATTTTGATCGCGCCTCCCTCCGGGATGTCCTCCGCTTCATGGCCGACGATGCCGGAATCCCCTTTGTGGCTCTCCAGGAATCCTCTGCCGCAGAAAGCACCTTGGTCACATTCACTCTCCGAGCCAGTCCCTTCCGCGCCCTCGAGACCATCGCCGGAGCCAATGGCATCCATCTCTTCTTTGAAAATGGCATTTGGTTCATGCGACCCATCAACGAACAAGAACTGATCGGCCGCATCTATAAGCTGAAATTCAATCCCCAGCAAAATGTGACCTACGACGGCGACGGCAGTCAGTCCGGTGCCACAACTTCGGTCTCCGGCGGCGGATCCGGCTCGGGAATTCCCGATCTCAACATCAACCTGCAGGGTCCCACCAATGTCTTCAAAGTGGAAACCCCCGAAATCATCGATCAACTCAAATCGCTCCTCGGCATTCCCACCAACGGCGTTTCCGCTCAGATGGCTGCGGAGGCCAGTGTGGACAACTTCGGCCAGTTGCAACCCTCGCTGGGATTTAATCCCGCCGGGAGCCGCTTCATTGGCGAATCCGCCTCCAAGGGCGACGGCGGAGCCCAAGCCATTTACAATGCGGACTCCAGCACCATCTACGTTGTGGCCACCCGCCAACAACACCAATGGGTCGAAGGGTTTCTCAGCTCGACCGACAGGCCACAGGCGCTCATTGGCATCGAGGTGAAATTTTTTGAAACCACCCGCGATCCGAAAAAAGATCTCGGCATCAATTGGGCCAATACCTTCGGTGGCGACGGCTATCGCGTCCAACTCTCCGGCGGCGCCGAAGCCACCGGCGGCCTGGATTCCGGCTCCCTTTCCACCGCACTCAATACGGTCAACAATCTCAGCGAGGCCGGCTCACAAATCGGGATCGATCAAAGTGGAGGTGGCCCCTATGATTTTTCCCGAGCGACAGGTTCAACCGACAACACCCGTTCGGACTCCAGCATCCGCGAAACCGGCTTCTCCGGCGGGTATTCAGCCGTCCTGGCCCCCGATGCCTTGGATTTCTCCATTCAAGCCTTCATGGATGATCGCGACACCAGCACCGTACAATATCCCCGCGTGCTCACGCTCAACAACCGCGAGGTCGTCATCCGCAGCGTTCTTAATCAACCCGTTCTCGCGGCCACGTCGTCGGTCACCCCCGGGGTGGGTGGCACCACCACCGCCAGCGTCTCCTACCTCCCCATCGGCACCATCATCAATGTTCTTCCAAAAACGATGCCCGATGACTCGGTCGTCCTCAATGTCGCTATCACCGTTTCTTCCATCGTCGGCTTCGAAGAAATTCAGGGCAACAGTTATCCCCGCGCCTCCTCCCGGGTGTATAATGCCGCTCTCCAAGTCGATTCCGGCTACACGCTGGCCGTTGGCGGAATTGAGGAAGCCTTCGACGAAAATCGAGATAATGGCATCCCCTACCTCAAGGATATTCCCGGTCTGGGAGAACTCTTCAAGAGCAAAGGACGGGCCCAGAAGAAACGCAATCTGATTATTTTCATTACCCCGACCGTCATTCATCAACGCACCCGCTCGTCCGGAATCTCTGAAACACCCACCAGTGTGCTTCCGGTGCGACCAGGCGAACCAAATCCTCCGGCCTTCACGCCGACCGGAGCCTTAGTCGGCGGTTCAGATTCGCTGACAGAATCCATTGCCTGGCTCCAACGTCAGGCGGATCTAATCAATCAGATCATCCTCGAAAGCCGCAATAACCAAGACACTAACATTCAAATTCAAAGTGTGATCAGCACGATTGATATGCTCATCGTGGAAATTCAGCGTCTCGAGGATGAATACCCCGAGCAGATCACCACCCTCATCCGCAAGGAAGAGTATGTCCTCGCTCTCCGGGATAAATTTGAGGAACTTCTCAAGAACGCGCAAAAGGATCTTAGAGCATTCTGAGCACTTCCTCCGCCACCCGCGCCATGAAAACCACCGCGGACTACATCGCCTCAGGCTTTGAGAAGATCGACACCGATCTGGCCGAACTTATGGACTGCCTCCGGGAAGTCCTCTGCGAATTGGGAGCTCAGGAGGCCGCCTCGCATCTGCCATGGCAGACCACCAGCGCCGGCCACAACATCTCCGCGCCTCCCGAGGGCATTGAGCAAGCCTATTCGATCGCTTTTCAGCTCCTCAACATGGTAGAGGAAAATGCCGCCGCCCGCACCCGCAGGCTGCGCGAAATCGAACACGGTCTCAAGGACGAACCGGGCCTCTGGGGCCGCCAACTGACCCGGCTGAAAGAGACCGGATTCTCCGGCCAAGAGATCGCCGATTTCCTCCCTCTGGTCCGCATCGAGCCAGTCTTCACCGCGCACCCGACCGAGGCCAAACGCCCGGCCGTGCTCGAACAACACCGCGCCATCTTTCGCCTTCTCAGTTCTCTAGAGAAGCCCGACATCACCCCCTCGGAACGAAATGCCGCCCGGAACGAAATTAAAGTCGTCCTCGAACGACTCTGGCGCACAGGCGAGATTTTCCTGGAAAAGCCGACCGTCGCCAGTGAACGCCGCGGGATGATTTTTTATCTTTGCGAAGTCCTTCCGACGGCGCTCGAACATCTCGACAACCGGCTTCGTCGGGCTTGGAGCGAATGTGGCTTCGACCCGGCGCTCCTGGCCGATCCCAAAGTCTGGCCCCGGGTCCGCTTTGGCAACTGGGTCGGCGGCGATCGCGACGGGCATCCCTTCGTCACGGCCGAAGTCACCCGCGACACCCTCGCCGATCTGCGCCGCCACGCGCTCGACGTTCACGCCCGGCAACTTTCCAACCTCGCCACCAAACTCCCCCTTTCAGGGAGTTTTCAGAAAACCCCCGCCGAACTAAAATCTGCGCTCAACACCCTGCGCGAGAATCACCCGGTTGCAGCGGAGTTGCTCGCCCACCAATATCCGGACGAACCCTGGCGTCAATACGTCCTCCTCCTCAAGGCCGGACTTCCCTTCGAAGACGCCCACGACGGTCCCACCTACCGGAGCCCCTCCGCCCTCGACGCAGACCTGGCCCTTCTCCACGAAGCACTCGAACAGACCGGAGCCCACCGACTGGCCGAAACCGCCGTGCGTCCGGTCCGTCGGACCCTCGATGCCTTTGGTTTTCACCTCGCCGCCCTCGACATCCGTCAGAACAGCGAGTTTCACGACAAGGCCCTCATACAAATTCTCGCGGCCCTCGGACAACCCGCCCCGGACTTCGGCACCTGGGAAGAATCCCGCCGCCTCGCCTTCCTCAACAAGGAACTCCTTTCGCCCCGCCCATTTCTCTACAAAGACACAGGCGTCGGCGAACAGGCCGACGCGGTCCTTTCTTGCTACACCATCTTGCGGCGCCACATCCGCCACCATGGACGGGCCGGCATCGGCGCTCTCATCGTCAGCATGACCCGACGCAGTTCCGATCTGCTCGTGGTCTATTTGCTCGCCCGGGAGGCTGGTCTGATGAAATGGACCCCCGAAGGACTCTTTTGCCAGGTTCCCATCGTTCCCCTCTTCGAAACCTTAGACGATTTGGAGCGCAGCCCGGAAATCCTCGAGGCATTTCTTGCCCATCCCGTCACCCGACGCAGCCTCGTCTTCCATCAACACGACCGTGAGCTTCCGCTCTCCCCTTCCCAGCCCTCTCCCGTCCAACAAGTCATGGTCGGCTACAGCGACAGCAACAAAGATTGCGGCCTCATCGCCAGTCAATGGGGCCTTCATCAAGCCCAGTCGGCCCTGACCGCGGTCGGGCGCAGCCACGGGACCAAAATTCGCTTCTTCCACGGGCGGGGCGGCACCATCAGCCGCGGCGCAGGGCCAACCCACCGCTTCCTCGGAGCCCTTCCCCCCCACACGATCGACGGCGACCTTCGCCTCACGGAACAGGGTGAGACCATTGCCCAAAAATACGCCATCCTCGGCACCGCCACCTACAATCTGGAAATCCTTCTCGCCGGAGTCACCGGATTTTCCCTCACCAACAAATCCGCCCCCCCGCCATCCAAGACGCTGGAAAAAATCGGCGACATTCTCTCCACGGCGAGCCGCGACAAATACATGTCTCTGATTCGGGCCGACGGATTCATGGCTTTTTACTCGGAAGCGACCCCGATCGACGCTCTCGAGACCAGCAGCATCGGGTCACGCCCGGCCCGCCGCACCGGCCAACGCACCCTCGACGATCTCCGCGCCATTCCCTGGGTCTTCAGTTGGAATCAAAGCCGCTACTACCTTCCGGGTTGGTTTGGGGTCGGCACCGGCCTGGAGACCCTCCTCGCCAGTGAGATTCTGCCCCTGGGCGAACTCGGCACCTTCCTCAAAGAATCGCCCCTTCTTTATTATGTTTTGACCAATGTGGAAACCAACCTCGCCAGTTGCGACACTGAGATCATGCGGCAATATGCCTCTCTCGTCGGCGACCCCACGGTTCGCGAGCGTCTCTTTGCCCTCATCCTGGAGGAATATGAAAAGACCCGGACCCTGCTGGCAAAAATCTTCGGCGGCAGCGTCGAATCCCGGCGACCCCGAATGGTCCGCACCCTTCGCCTCCGCGCCGATGCGCTCAAGATTCTTCATCACCAGCAAATCGAGCTTCTGCGAACCTGGCGATCCGCCCGCGCGAGCCAATCCCCCGACGCCGAAAAGTTACTTCCCCGGGTCCTTCTTTCCGTCAATGCCATCGCCAGCGGCTTGCGAACCACCGGATGATTCGCAGTCGGACCGGGACTCCTTAACCCGCAGAGGCGATTTCGGCATAGATCCGGTCCGCACTGAAAGGCAGGCTGGTCAACCGGACCCCGGTAGCGTCGGCCACGGCGTTGCCAAGCGCCCCGGCGATGGGGATAATGGGAGCCTCGCCGACCGGCTTTGCGCCCATCGGCCCAAACGCGTCGTGAGTTTTCGCAAAGTATATTTCCGATCGGGGAATGTCCACGAAAGCCGGAATGCGATAGTTCCGGAAGTTGGGGTTGGTCAAGACTCCCTTTTCGTCGAAGACCATTCGCTCAAAGAGACAGATCCCGATCCCCTGGGCAATGCCGCCCTCCAGCTGGCCGCGAGCCTGCATCGGGTTGAGAACCGTGCCGGCATCATAAGCCTGCACGCTTTGAAGAATGCGAATTTCTCCCGTGACCCCATGAACAGCGACGCGAAACCCATGAACGAGAAAGGCGGTGGAACGTGGAGTTCCGTAGGCCTTGCGGGCGACATTCAATTTTCCACGCGCCAAAGCCCCCGTATCAGAAACCGTCCGGATCTCCATCGCGGTCAGAGTTCCATCCTTCCTCGCCCCAAGCTTGATGGTGACCTTCATCGGATGCCGGGAAACCGAAGCGGAAAACTCCTCGGCACGGGTGAATTCCCACTTCACCGGTCGGCAGGTCTGGATGGCGGCAAACAAGCAGAGGTCCTCGGTCAGAACCTCCTGTTTCGCACCGAAGCCGCCACCAACCCGCTCGCTGAACACATGAATCTGATGAGGAAAAAGCCCAAAAAGATAGGCCAGCTTGTTTTTGGTCAGATGAGGCGTCTGAGTGCTCGTACGCACATGATACCGCCCGTCGTCGCCCTGCCAGACGATCGATCCGTGAGTCTCAAGGTGCGCATGCTGGACTTTGGTCGAATAGTAAGTGCCCTCGGAAATGGCATCCGCTTCGGCAAACCCCTCGTCCACATTGCCAACTTCATTGGCAATCCGGAGGAAAACATTGTGTTCGGCGTCCTCGATGCGCGATTCAGCCCGCAACCCGGTGTGAATGACCGGGGCTCCGTCCTTCATGGCCTCCTCGGGATCAAAAACCGCCGGAAGAACCTCATAATCGATCTGCACCAACCGACAAGCCTCCTCGGCCGTGCCTTCCGATTCCGCGACCACGGCCACTACCCGCTGGCCGACAAAACGAACCACATTATCCAGCAGGCAGGTATCATCCGGATCCACATGGAAATCGTCATGGGTTGCCTTTGAGACGAAAAGCCAGATCCAGCTTGTCCTCGTTGTCGAAACTCGCCGAGGTCATGATCATCCCCGCAGTGCAAAACCCGCATTGGAACGCCTGCGCGTCTAAAAAGGCTTGTTGCATCGGATGGAGATCCCCGCCACACGAAAGCCCTTCCAGAGTGGTGACCTCGCGCCTTTCCGCGCGGAAAGCAGGAACGAGACAGCTATGAGCCGGCTTGCCGTCCAACCAGACCGTGCAGGCCCCGCAGTCGCCGCTATCGCATCCCTTCTTGACACCAAACCATCCAAGTTCGCGTACGAACGTGCGCAAGCACTGGCCGGGGCGCGGAGAATGATCGAATGTCTGTCCGTTGATGGTCGTCTTCATTGCCAAAGATCAGCTAGAAAGTTGCTCGCGGATTTGCTCGGAAAAATAATATGTCCCGCCTGCCAGCCAAATTCCAAATTCTGGTACTCTGCCAGACCGACCCAGGAAAAACGGCCACCACCACAAGCATCGATAAGGAATGATCGCTTTAATTCCCACCAAACATTCGACCAATCCCATTCCTCCACTGGCCTGATGGTCTTGATTGATTCTTCCGCTTGGGTCGAAGCCCTCCGCCGGAAAGGACGCCTCGAAGTCAAGTTGGCGGTGGAGACGCTTCTCGAAGCGTACGAAGCCCAATGGTGCTCGCCCGTGCGGCTCGAAGTCCTCGGAGGAGCCCGCGCATCGGAGCGGCGAATGCTGGGAAAATTCTTCGCCGTCATCCCCTATCGACCCGGCTATGGCGGAGCCTACGCCCCGGAAGGCGGTTGAGGGCTGAGAGAAAGAACCACCTGGAGATCGATTCGATTATCCCAACGCCGTAGGCCTCTAAAAATCCCTCTGCCCCTCAACTCTCAGTCATCAGCCAGCAGCCCCCGCTCGGCTATGGCAGCACGCCCTGGGCACCCAAAATCCAATGCATCCCGGCCGCCAACCAGAGCGGAATGGTCACTAGTCCAATCAAGGAAGTGCCCAGCACCACCTGCATGGCGACGGCCACATCGCCGTCATGCGCCTTCGTCACCACGATGGGAAAAATCGCCGCCGGCATGGCCGCCTCCAAAATCAACACGGCCTTGAGTTTCTCATCCACAGGCAAAATCCACGCCGCCAACAAGATGATCAAAGGCACCACGCCAATGCGAATCGCCGAGGCCGTCAAAATGGTTTTCCCGCCCGCCCGCAAAACCGATCCCTTCAAATAATCGGCAATCAGTGCCCCGCTGAGCAAAAGCGCCACCGGCACGGCACAAATTCCCAGCATGTGAATGGTCGTGACCCCAAATCCTGGCAACCACCGGGCCGCCCCGAGGGAGTTGAGCACCAGTGCTGCCGGGATCGCGACCATCATCGGATTAATCGCCCGCCACCACTGCCGCCATTCCCCAGGGCCGGTCAGTTGCCAAAGCGCAATCGTCCAAAAAGCAATTTCCACCCCCAAACAAAACGCGAAAAGTACCCCCATCGTTTCCCGGGGAAAAAGAGCCACACAAAGCGGCAGTGGAATGTATCCGTAATTCTGAATCGAAGTGGTGAAAACAAAAGTCCTCCGCGAAACGCCTTTCGGAATCCCGGCCAAGTGGGCGCCCCACCGGGCACAAACCACCCCCGCCACCACGGACAAAAACCCCAGCATCGGGGGCAGGAGCCAATTGACAGGTCGGGTCAACGCCTCATTGCCGATGATGCTGTCGAAGGCCAGACAGGGCGCCAGCAAAACGACCACCACCCGAGTCATCGAACGATCCGCCTCCACCGACAGTACGCCCCCCTTGCGCATGAGATAACCAATCCCCATGACCACAAAAATGGGGACCACAATCTGAAGCAGGAAAAAGAAATGGGAAAGCATTGGGGAAGTTTTAAATGGTCAGCCTTAAGTTTTAAGCGGGGATTTTTCTCCATTCCGAACTTCGTCTTCCTTTGCGGCCTTTGCGTGAGGCCTCTTCTTCCTTTCCACCCTTCTCATCCTTTGCGTGATGCATTTTCTGATTCTGGAAAATTTCAGGCAAAGACCATTCGGCAGACGATGATGGCGGCGACTACTCCGGTCAGGTCTGCCAAGAGCCCCGCCGGCACGGCATGACGGGTACGTTTGATTGCCACCGATCCGAAATAAACTGCGATGACATAAAAAGTGGTCTCGGTGCTTCCCATAATGGAACCGGCCATCCGGCTGATGAGGCTATCCGGTCCACCCGCTACCCCCCCGGCCTGAATTAATTCGATAAAAATCCCGTTGGCCCCGCCGCCACTGAGCGGACGCATCAAAACCAAAGGCATCAATTCGGAGGGGAATCCGATGGCCGCCAATGCTGGTCCAATCGCACTTGTGATCATGGCAATGCCCCCCGCAGCCCGGAACATTCCCACCGCCACCAAAATGGCGACCAGGTAGGGAATGATGCGAATGGCCACATGGAACCCTTCCTTGGCACCCTCGACAAATTCCTCATAGACCGGCAGGCGTTTCATGGCCGCAAAGAGGGGAAAAAATGAGAGCAAAAAAGGAACCGCCAAGAGAGAAATCGCTTCCGCGCACGCCGCCACAAAAGCTCCGGGGCTATCCGGCGCAGACCGCTGGATTGTCACCACCGCAAAGGCGACAAAACAACCCAAATAAACCCCCAGCACCGGGGAGGCCCAAGGGGCCATGGGAAGATCGGCGGGCTCCGCCCACGGCTCCGGCTCGATTTTGGTCGCCTCCGGCTCGGAACGCTCGGAGGCAGCAGAAACCGGCCCCAAGCGATAGCCGGGCAGTTTTTCCAAAAATTTCGCTGCCGAGATCCCGACGATGGTCGAACAGAGCGTCGCCAGAAAGGCCGTGCCAATGATGGCGGTGGGATCCCGCGCTCCCGCCGCCGCCATGAATGCCACCGTGCTGGCCGGCACCAACTGGATCGAACTCGTATTGATGGCCAGAAAGGTACACATCGCATTCGAAGCCACTCCCGGCCGGGGATTGAGCGACTCCAAATCCTGCATCGCCCGTAGTCCCAGCGGAGTTGCCGCATTGCCCAACCCGAGCATATTGGCCGCCATGTTCATAAGCATGGAACCCATGGCCGGATGATCCGCCGGCACATCGGGAAACAGTCGAGTCATCAGAGGACGCAAAGCCCGGGCCAAAATTTGAATCAGGCCGGCCTTTTCGGCCAGACGCATGACTCCCAACCAAAGGGCGATCAGGCCGATGTAGGGAATGGCAATGTTCACCACGGCCATCTCGCAGGATTTGAAGGCAGCTTTAGTCACCACATCCAACTGGCCGGTAAATCCCCCCAGAAGAACGGCGACCACCACAAGTCCCAGCCAGATCCAATTCAACATAAAGGCGGATTTGTCGCACGCAATGCCCTGCCGCGGCAAAGACATTTTGCTGGGGACCATACGCGCCACTGCGTGTTCTCGCCGGCGCCCCCCAACCTCCGAGCTGGGCAAATCCGCCCTAATCCGTTATTTCGCCCAAGTGATTGTTTTTCTGATCCGACGACTGACCGCCTTGGTGGCGGTACTTTTCTGTGTCGTCACGATCACTTTTTTTCTCATGCGCCTCTCCCCCGGGGGGCCCTTTGACTCCGAACGCAAGCTCACCCCCGCGATTGAAAAACAGCTCCTAGCCAAGTACCAACTGGATGGCCCCCTGCATGAACAATACTTTGGCTACCTGAAGGATCTTCTCCGTGGCGATCTCCGGGATTCGACCAAATACCGCAACCGCAGCGTGGCGGAAATTCTCGCCCAAACCCTTCCTGTCACCATCACTCTCGGGAGTCTGGCCTTCGTTCTGGCCGTCATTGGCGGCGTCGTGCTGGGAGTGACCGCCGCGGCGGGATGGGGCACTTGGAAGGATACCCTCGCGATGCTCATGGCGCTCTCGGCCATTTCGCTTCCCGCTTTCATTGTCGGTCCGATCCTTATTCTTATTTTCAGCCTCTGGCTCGGCTGGTTGCCCGTAGGAGGCTGGGGATATCCCGCCGCCATGGTTCTTCCCGCGCTCACTTTGGCCGCGCCGTATGTCGCCTACATCGCCCGTCTGCTCCGCGGCAGCATGATCGAAACTCTGGGCAGCGACTTCGTCCGCACCGCCCGGGCCAAGGGATTGCCGGAACAGGTGGTCCTCTATAAACACGCGCTCCGCGTCGCCATCCTCCCGGTCGTCTCGTTTCTTGGCCCCCTCGCCGCGCATTTGCTCACCGGTTCAATCGTCGTCGAAACTATTTTCCACATCCCCGGGGCGGGCGGTTTTTTTGTTAATTCCATCCTCAACCGGGACGGATTTCTTCTCAGCGGCGTCGTCATCGTTTATTGCACCCTGCTCGTTCTTTTCAATCTTGCGGTGGACATCATTCACACTCTGCTCGACCGGAGGATTCGTCTCGATGGGTGATCCCACTCCGATGCGAAAATTCCTCGCCCGTCCGGTGGCCCGGATCACCCTGGGGCTCCTCGGTCTGATTGCGATCGCCACGATCATTGGTCCGGAAGTCCTCCCCGCTTCCTATGCCGAGCCGAGCCCGCTCTCCTTTGCCCCGCCGTCGGTCTCCCACCCCTTCGGCACAGATCTCAATGGCCGGGATGTCCTCTACCGGGTCTTGCTCGGGGGCCGCATCTCTCTTCTGGTCGGACTCTGTGGAGCCTTGGTTAGCTTAGGCATTGGCACGACCTACGGCCTCATTGCCGGGTATGCGGGCGGGCGCGTCGATGAAATCATGATGCGGGTGGTGGATGTTTTTTATTCCGTTCCCCGGCTCATCTTCATTCTCATTTGTATCAATGCCTTCAATGCCCAGCTGCAACACCTCGCGGCGGCCTGGGGCTGGGATTGGCTCATCTCCTCCTCCCGCATCGCTATCCTGATCATCTCTCTCGGCGTCATCGAATGGCTGACCCTCGCCCGAATCGTCCGCGGGCAAACTTTGAGCCTGAAAAACCGGGCCTTTGTCACCGCCGCCAAAGGCCTCGGCCAATCGCATCCCGTGATTCTCTTCCGCCACATCCTTCCCAACCTCTCCGGCGTGATCTTGATCTACCTCACCCTCACGATCCCAGCGGTGATCATCGATGAATCGTTTCTGAGCTTTCTGGGACTCGGCGTGCAAGCACCCGAAGCCAGTTGGGGCTCCCTCCTCGCCGACGGTGCGGGAGCCCTCAATCCTGTGCGAATCCGCTGGTGGCTGGTCGTCTATCCCGCCGCCGCCATGGCCCTCACCCTCCTCGCCCTCAACTTTCTCGGCGATGCCCTCCGGGATGCCCTCGATCCCAAGCGCTCCTCCTAGCCTCATCCGTAATCAACCTGTTGCGAGGGTTTTTGGAGGGACCTCGGCCCCGGCGCCCGGGACGGTTCCCCAGACCTCGGGGCCGAGGTCCCTCCCTGACCATTTCCCCACCTTATCCTTAAACGAGTGCCATTCGGTCCAAGCCCGGCGCGTCACTCGCCGACAGGCAGCGTGCGCAAATAAAGCTGCAGCTTTTCGATCAGGAAATCGATTTCCTCATCGGAAAGCGTGAAGGGAGGAGAAAAAGACAAGACCGCCCCCCCCATGCCGCCACCAAGGAGGATGAGACCATCTCCGAGGGCCCGAATCATCATGGCCACCGCCAGTTCGCCGAAGGGTCGCCCGTCCTTGCGGACGAGTTCCATTCCCAGCATGGCTCCCACCCCCCGCACGTCACCAATATGGGGAGAATCGAGGCTCCGCAGAGCTGCTTTCAATTTCCTTCCCACCTCGCCGGCCCGGCGAGCGGTTTCGGGTTTGCGATGTTCCCCGATGGCCGCCAAGGCCATGGCGCAACCGAGCGGATTTCCCAACATCGTGCTGGTATGCAGGGCCTCTCCTTGCGAACGCGGCCAGGCATCCATCACCTCGGCCCGCCCCACGCAGGCGGCCAGGGGAAACCCATTGGTCAACGCTTTACCCAGGCAAATGATATCGGGGATGACGCCAAAATGTTCGCAGGCAAAGAATTTTCCGGTGCGATGGAATCCGGTGTAGATCTCGTCGGCGATGAGAAGAATTTTCTCCTCATCGCAAATGCGCCTCAGGAGGGGCAAAAATTCTTGGGGAGGAACAATCTCGCCTCCCCGGCCCTGGATGGGTTCGACCACCAGACAGCCAATCTCATGATCAGCAATCGCCGTCCGAATCGCCTGTTCGATGGTCGCCAAACAATTCGTGGAACACTGCGGAAAAGGATCGCCTTCGAGGCGCGTTTCCTCCCGACACTCCCAGGGACATCGGTAACAACCCGGAAAGGGAACTTCGACTCCAAACGTTCCGATTTGAGCCGCAAAGGGCTTGCGAAAATACGGCAGACCTCCCGCCGCCAAGGCTCCATATCCCAAGCCGTGGTACCCTCCGGAAAAATAGATTACGCCGGGCTTTCCCTTGGACATTACCGCCGTCTTCAAGGCCGCCTCGACCGCCTCCGAACCCGAATTGGCCAGGATCGTCCGCCCGATTCCCGCCCCCCAGCGCTCAAAAGTCACCGCACTCAATTCCTCACAAAGCCGGGCCTTGCCCACGGCCGGGTGCACATCGCCCATGGCATGAAGGAGCTGGCCGGCTTGAGTGGTGAGCGCATCCCGCACCTTCGTCGCAGAATGCCCGAGCCCGCTGACCGCAAAGGCCGCCGTCAAATCGAGAAACCGATTCCCATCCGCATCCCACACGTTGCTGCCCTCGGCCCGTTCCCAAAACACCGGGAACTCGTCGGTCATCCAGGTCACATCCCGGGCCTCGTATTTGGCCAGCTTGCCAGCCAATTCCCGCGAACGGGGACCGGGAACAGGAGTGAGAATCTCAGGCAACATGGGAAATCTTGTTCTCCAGCGGACCTTCGGCCCGCCGATACATCCCGCCAAAGAAGGCGAGCGGCCTCCAGATGAAAAGCAAATTTCCCACCCGACTCCCGCCGCAAAAACTTGGCGACCGCCCTCAGACCCGATACAATGAACGCTTATGCCTCGCCGTGTCGTCAAAATTGGCCGCCAAACTTTGGGCGGCAAGAAGCTCCTCTTCATCCTGGGACCTTGCGTGATGGAGACACCCGCTTTCACCCGCCGGATGGCCAAGAAATTGCATGCTATCTGTGACGACGCCGGCGTGAACTTTATCTTCAAGGCTTCCTACGACAAAGCAAACCGAACCTCGGTGGCCTCGTTTCGCGGCACCGACGTGCGGGACGGCTGCAAACTCCTGTCCGACATCGGCGGAGAATTCGGGGTTCCCGTCACCACCGACGTCCACTCGCCCGACGAGTTGGAGGTCGCCGCCCAAAGCATCGATTTGATCCAAATCCCTGCCTTTCTCTGCCGCCAGACCGACCTGATCCTTGCCGCCGGGGCCTGCGGGCGGGTCATTAATGTGAAAAAAGGCCAATTCCTCGCACCCTGGGATGTGAAAAACATCGCTAAGAAACTCGATACCACCGGAAAATGTTCCTACTTTTTCACCGAACGGGGCACTTCCTTCGGGTACAATAATCTTGTGGCCGACATGCGCTCGATTTTCTGGATGCAACAAATGAATTATCAGGTAATTTTCGACGCCACCCACTCCGTGCAACGACCCGGCGGGGCAGGCGACCGGACCGGTGGCGATGGCGAATTGGCGCCCGTCCTGGCCCGCGCTGCCGTCGCCGCCGGTTGTGACGGCGTCTTTATCGAAACCCATGAAAATCCCGCGAAAGCCCTTTCTGACGGCCCCAACCAAATCCCCCTACGGGCCTTATCTCCCCTTCTCCGCCAACTTTCCCGCCTCCGTCATGAGATTCTTCGCTAGCCTTCTCCTTCTCGGCGCCATCCTGGCCGCCCCGACCGGCCTCCATGCCGAGGCCGTTTCGCCGTCCCCCCACGCCAAGCCCGGTCAAGCCGAGGTCAAAGCCAGCCCGGAAGCGGACAAAAATTCCGCGAAGGAAAAAAACCCCGACGACGACGCATTTGATATCCCCGTTCCCATTGGTCCTCCGATCAAAGGGCTCAAAGTCCCGCACTACGATGATGAAGGCAACCTCATGTTTCTCTTCGATGCCGCTGTCGCCCGGAAAGTCGATGAAGGTCACATCGAAATGGAAAACCTGAAAATTGATGCCTATTCTGACGACGGAAAGAAATTTTACATTGAAATGCCTGCTGCCGTTTTTAATTTGGAAACCCGCATCCTTGCCGGAGACGAAAAAGTTCTTGTTCGTCGGGAAGACTTCGAAATTTTGGGAGATGCCGGCGAATTTAACACCAAAACCCGCTTCGCAAAAATCACCGGCAAGGTAAAAATGACGATCTTCAGTACGGATAGCCTCGAAAAACCATGAACCGCCCACTTCTCACTACCACCCTGTGCCTCATCGCCAGCCTCAACCTGTTGCCTGCCGCTCCTGGCGATGCCAGCCCAACGATGAATCCCGGCACCGCGGAGACCAAAAAATCCACCAACCCCTTCGGCTTCGGCGACTTGGGTTCGGATCGACCCAAGGACGCTCAAACTGTCATCACGGCCCAAAAGGAAGCCACCTTCGATAATACAGCCAACATGGCCACCTTCGAAGGCAACGTGGTGGTGAAAGACCCGCAATTCACCCTCTTTTGCGAACGGCTCGTCGTCACTCTGGGGAAGGACCGCAAGGGCATGGAGCAGGTCGATGCGATTGGCAAGGTCATCATCGTACAAGAAAACAAAAATCCCGACGGAGAAAGCGTCAAATCCACCGGCCGAAGTGGAAAGGCCGTCTATCGCCCCGAATCTGGTGACATTACCCTCTCCGAATCGCCTTCGATCCAAAGTGGAATTAACATGCAGATCGGTGATGCCAGCACCATCATGATCCTTAATCGCAACGGGAAATCCAAAACCATCGGCCCTAGCAAAACAACGATTGTGGACAACAGCGCGCAAGCCCAGCAATGACAACCGAAGCCCCTTCTCCCGCCCGCCCCGTCTTCTCCGACAAGGACGAACCACTTCTGCGGACGGACAAACTCGTCAAAATCTATGGCGGGCGTTCCGTCGTCAACGGAGTGGACATCAATGTCCGCCGAGGTGAAATCGTCGGTCTCCTCGGCCCGAACGGGGCGGGGAAAACCACCACCTTCTATATGATCGTCGGCTTGGTTCGTCCCAATAGTGGCACGGTCTTTTTTGAAAATCGCGACATCACGGGCATGCCCATGTTTCGTCGCGCCCGGGAAGGCATGGGCTACTTGCCTCAGGAGGAATCGATCTTCCGCAAGCTCACGGTGGAAGAAAATATCATGGCCATCCTGGAAACGACCAAGATGAACAAAAAAGAGCGCAAACACCGCTGCGAAGAATTGCTCAGCCAGTTTGGGATCGAACATATCGCCAAGAACACCGCCCTCACGCTTTCGGGTGGTGAAAAACGCCGCCTGACTATTGCCCGCTCGCTCGTGACCAATCCCAACCTGCTCATGCTTGATGAGCCTTTCAGCGGCGTGGATCCCATCGCAGTCTATGACGTTCAGCAAATCATCCAGGACCTTCGCGCCCAAGGTCTCGCCATCCTGATCACGGATCACAATGTCCGCGAAACCCTCAACATCGTGGACCGCGCCTATCTGATCTTTGAAGGCCGGGTCGAAAGCCAAGGCACGAAGGACTTTCTCCTCAACGATCCCATCAGTCGGAAACTCTACCTCGGCGAGAACTTCCAAATGTAGGCTTTCAGATGAAGGTAATTTGCTACGTCACAAGCATCAGCGCGGTCGCATCTCCGATAAGTGCAAAGACGCATCTTCACGGGAGCGTGGGCGTCCCGCCCGCTTTCCGAACCAAGCGGGCGGGACGCCCACGCTCCTTTGGTTTGCACTTTTCGGAGACGCGCCCCATCAGCGCGGTCGGAGAAGACTCCCCCGCGCTCTGGTCCGGATGCCTGCACCGCCCACCTCACGACGGCTCCCATCCGCGATGAAACCCATCTCCCACCGCGTCGCCCACATCACCGTGGGGCATTTTTATGCCAACCACGCCAAGACGCTAGGGCTGAGGTTGGAAGGAGCCTCCTGCGGGCTCAATC